>JAESGV010001406.1_pt1 | contig 10064 bp, 6 predicted proteins | sample 9269781 | NCBI WGS metagenome assembly JAESGV01 (sample SAMN15741586, study PRJNA653496) | algae metagenome | isolation source: Tildeniella torsiva UHER 1998/13D and co-occurring heterotrophs from... | place: Slovakia: Slovak Paradise National Park, Hrabusice, Kosice Region | collected 2000-01-01
GGCGATTCAATTGGTTATGAATGATACGTGCCCCAACTGGTAGAAAATCCGATTTTTCTCCAGTGCTGCAAATTGGGCATTTGTAGTTCATAGAAGCAGCACAGGACAAACAGAGTGAAATTTGGCATTGAGAATGATAAACAGGAATGACAAGTGGGTCATGACAAACAACGCACAATAATTCTGAATCTACTGTATCTGGCTCAACATAGGTATAGTTCAAGTCGACGTTTTGCGTGAATGTTGTTCCTGTGGTTGGTGTATCGAACATTTTTGATGTGTGACGTTTTTGAAAGCTTCTGTCAACCAAGAAAGATGCAAACAATACAAGAAGTTGCAACCACTATGATGTTTAACGTCTTAAATTTTCTCAGAAGAGTAATTTAAAATATTGTACGCAACATAAATAGATTAACGAACATAAAATGCGATATTTCATCACCGTGTTACCTGTTGTGGTGTGGGTCACGCGTTTTGTTATACGCAAAAATAGTTTGGCTACCTTAATTGACTCTACCATAATTCTACTTTTTGTTTGATTGGATTTGTATACAAGCGAAACCATTTCAAGCCGAAGTGGTCGTCAAGTCAGCTATAGAAGTGCTGTGCTTCCACAGACCCCAAGCCATAGGGTTGCATTCTGCAGGCCCGTATGTGTACAAGATACCCTCCAGACGTGACAAGTACAAGAAGCTGTGACCAAACCTAATCCTTTTGTCCAAGTGACTTGGGGCTGAGCCAAGTTGGGTTCGAAGTACGAGTAGGTGATGGGTTTGGTACTGCGCCGTAGTGGGTGTATTCTTGGCGCTGAGTGATTGCCTAGATCTTAAACAGTTTTTATCTTATATTCAGTTCAACTTGGTTGCTACCTTGGATTTTAGCATAGAGAATCGTTGTCTAATGTACAGTAACACTCTTCTCTGCAACTTGAACAACACTGGTAATGTTCTCAATCCAGAATCTGCAGCAAATAAATATCCATAACACTCTGCCAAGTAGGTTCCATAATTTGTCAACCAACTCTTACTCCACTTTTGAATAAACGTAGCCTTGTTTGGATCAACAAACAATACATTCTTTGCAGCCCAATATCCAAATAATCCCATCCAAACATATTGTTGTGCTGCAATTAACCAACTTGGAACGAGTTGCTGCGGGAGTGGTAACAATGAAGATACAACATAGTTCAATGCATCAGGTCCAAACATGTACACGTTGAAAAACACGATTACTAGTTGTAACTGTATCATTGCTTTGGAATAAGATCCTGCTACCAATCGTACCCAATCACCTTTTCTGATTACATGTCTATGTCGATGATACAATACAAAGATTGCTGTTCCAATCACACTCGCGTTTAATAGTAGTCGCAACCAATCCTTGTTTGTTAATAGATATAGTTTTGGTTTCACAAGGGAAACATCGTATGCGATGATCTTATTTCCATCGAGTAGTCGGCCACGAATATTGATTTCATCTTGTGGTTTAATTAGCAATCGTCGCAAAAGTGGACCTTCTAGGAGTGTTGGTCTAGGTATCGATTCTGGCCAATATAATTGTTTTGCGTTTGATTTGTCCATGTGAATAACTTCTAGTACACGTGTATTGTCCAAGTGATAAATTCCATATAATTGTTCTTCTTCTTGATTTAGTATTTGTTTGTTTGGTTCGACTTGTCTACGGATCCAATTGGACTCACGAATGGCAGTTTTCCATTGTTCGAGTATGTACGATAATCCTCCCAACTCGCGACCATTAGGTGGGAATATGGCATCACGTAACTCACTAATGTAAGAGAAAAATCCATGGTGTTCAACGACTTGTGGTGTAGTTTGATAAATAGGTAACGGTTTACCATTCACATGCGGAGTTACTAACATAGTCCATCCTCGACCAGTATCGATCATTCGTAGTACAGTTGCACGATACGTGACAAGTTTTCCACAATACAATTGGTCATAGTCGAAACGATCCAACTCGATTCCATGTAGCGAGTTTGTTACCATAGTATCCATCGCGATCGTGTTACGAGTTGGTAAAGGTTCTGGAATTGTTTCTACGAGTTTGAACACATCGACTTGAATGGGTTTTCCAACTTGATAGGTTCCCATAACTTGAATAAAATTATGCAAAACGAATCGATTGGATTCTTTTTGGAAGAATCGTTGCAGGATCTTGTGTTGTGGCACTTGTTCGATTCGTTCGACTTGTTGAATACTTTCACAAAACTCGGTGGAAGCTCGTTGTGAAAGTAGCAGCGTAACATTATGAATATCTGACACTCTAGCGTTGATTTGAATTCTTCCTTGTACGATCGTAATGCTATTCAAATCTTGTACACGTACTCGCATGCTGATATTCCATCGTTGTTTTTGATCGATATTTTTGTTGTCTAAAAGGTATAACGCATTGTAGGTTCTCCATAAAAAGTACAATCTTTGCAGCGCAGAAACTATTTGCTTGTGAGTGTACGTTTCTATTGTACTATGCCCATACAATTCTTGATCAATTATTTTTAGTTGTTCTGGTAACAGATTTGGTGATGCGTGTTCAGCTGCTCGTGTTGGTATAAAATCGAAAGCAAAATCACGTGGTATGGACTGTACGACAAGTAGATTATGCCATACTTGAGGTTGCGTTATAGAACGATCCCATTGCGAATTCACTAATCGGTATTGTAGCACGTCATCAGATTTGCAGAATAGTAGTATGTTACACAGTAGGTCTGTGTTGCGTGAGATGGCGTTCATAGCTTTCTTGTAATCTGGAAAAACAAAACCAAACTTCCATGTTTTTGAATTCAACTAGCTGCACTTCTTCAATTCGCTTGTCCGACATAGAACATGCTAGTGCTTTCAAGGAACTCAGAGATCTATGTCATGGAACAATAGATATAAAATTTGAGAGAAGAATTTCACCACCAAGAAGAAGCTCAATCTTGCAATACAAGACTGTTCTGTGAAGAGTATGACCAGCATTTTAGCCTTTTCAGTACTTGTAATCCCACAAACATCCACATGAACTCGAAGGACGTGACAACTTGCTCGAACCTTGTTAGTGACGAAGAGATAATTACTTCTCGCGATTTATGCAGAAGATTCGAAAAGCAGACCCATAGGACCTTGTACTCGACATACAGTGCTTCGCAAATTAAGCAAACATTGTCAAAGCATCCTCATTTATTTAAAATACTTTACGAGAACGGTGATATGTATTCGCTACAGAAAGTGAAAAAGAAGTACAGGAATATGTTCAATGAAGTTACGGTCAAGAACATTCCAGCAGAGTTTGATATAAAAAAAGCGCTCGCAGAAATAGGCATAATTGATTTTTTCCAGTACACTCCAGAGAACAAAGAAGCGTACCACAAAAAATTTGAGTTAACATTTTAGTTTTGTGGACTATCACAATCAAAACGACGCATTTGAGGCTATTAGACGTTATGATGGGTTCAGCATAGCAGAACACGTTCTTACGGTAGAACTACGCAACCTCACTACACAACAATTGCAAGATCGTTTAAATCGACCTGCAAAGAGTGCGACACGTGTATGTGCATCTAGATTACCAGAAAATATAACTCTTCTCGCTGACGAGTTTCACAAGTGGGGAATCGTTCTTGATTTACATCGTGCAGGAGATTATTATTTCGTAGAGTATAGTACGCAGCAAGAATGCCAACGCGCCATTATGGAGATGAATGGATACAAACAAAACAAGTATGATTGTAGATTAATTGTTGCTAGAGCAAGTGCCAGAAGAGATGGGCGAGATTTACTTGACAATACAAAGCGACTTATGCCTCAATACAAAAGTGTCGTTGAGGAATCATCTATAATGGGTATAGACTATAGCAAATTGGATAAGTGGATAATCTGGTCAATGCTGGAAGAGATAGAACGTTACGAAAAGCTTACTGGAGAATAGTATTACCACTGGTTATGACATTCACGTCAAAATATCGATATCATAATATGTTCCTAGGCGTAATGCGTTAAATACTTTTGGCTCAATTATGATTATATCACAACAAGGCGAGCAACAAACACGCCGTGGGCAGTTTTCACATTGTACCGTTTTTTCAATACAACAACCATCCATACAGTTTCCATCACCGCATGTTGTACATCTACTGATTAAAAGAACGTTATAATTTGTACGTTTTAAAATTAGGTCTGCATGCTTGGCAATATTGTTCTTTACATGAACTACAAACTCGTCTTTCGTCACAGTGCATGCATTTCAATAAATGACAACCTCCACACGGGTGAAATACTTCGTACGTTTTATGACTAATTGTTAAGTACACAAAACTGTCGTACCATAACCAACAATAAGATGCAGAACAATTATAGCATGGATACTCACAGTCTACGCACGTCATGTAGCAGTCACAACAGTCGCAATCTTTGATGTTTTTTCCTTGTTTATCGTACATGCTCTTACATTTTGACTCACCCACACCCTTGCATGATGGACAACTCGGTTTGAGCAACATTGCTTTACTTTTACAAGAAGCGAATAACAACAAGATTTATTCTACTCTAGCTTTCTTCGTTTCACTTTTCTCATCCCTTTCCTGAACTGTTTTACATCTATTACACCACCTGCTAGCATTGGCGCAAATAAAGATAGTATTTCACCAGCTCCATGTATCAATTTTAACGATGGAATTCCATCTACAAGCGCTTCTATATCACCCACAGATGCATGTTCGGAAACCATGACTTCTTCCAAGAAGTGACAATTTTCAATAATGTCACTATAAGGCGATGAAGCTTTGTAAAAAAGCTGTTTCAAGAATGTCAACTTGCTCAGTGACTCGTTCCAGTTGTATGATTCTCGTAACGTTAATGATTCCAAACACAAATCGTCTTGAGTAATTGGCTTGGTAAGGCGCCGCACTTTGAGCTCTTTTAGTTTTTTACATTTTTCCAAAGCTATTATATCAGAATGGTGTGTTATAGTACGATAGATATGTACAGGATCTGGTTCGTGAAATGTTTCAGCAATTGACAATTTTGTCAGATTGGGACAGAATTTGGCTAATAGTTCTGCATCTCGCTCTTCTAGTGTTCTTACACTTAAACTTGTCAAGTTTGGCGTTTTTTGGAATATACTTTGCCAATCTACCTTCTTTGCATCTTGTTTCTCCATGTTCAAATATGTCACGTTTGAACAATCTGGTAACGCTTTTATGAATTCTACGCAATTCTCTTCATTGCGTACTCCATTAATTACTACGTGCGTGATTTTGTTACCTATCAATTCCATGATTGTTTGGAAGACGATTCCAGTTGTACCAAAATCTACTGTAATGTGTGTGATATTTTTGTCTCGTAGTATTTCGCATTCAAGACGATCTTGTTCGATGCACTTGTTTCTCGCACGTTTTGTTTCGTTTATGAACGTTTGTGTGAATATCACAGGCATTGCGCGATAGTCTGGAAAGAAATCAAATATATTCTGTTTCCAGTACAGGAATCGTTCTCTATCGTCGTTCATGCCTAACGCTGGCAAGAAGTCATCTTTTCCAACGCGAATGAGCTGTAATTTGGAGCAGTCAAGTAGCAGGGCAAAAACGTTATATGTAATGGATACTTGAGGTAGTTGTAGCTCCACCATGTTTGGGAATCTATTGTTCAATAATTTAAATAAATTCTTGGTGATATTCAGCTCGATTGGCTCGTATGTGGAGTTAACAGAAACGTATGTCATAATGTTTGTAGTTTCTCTCATCCACGATGAACACACAGGCATGTACAGTTTTATGACTTCGTACAGCGATAGATATGAGACTATGATACTGTGAACATCTTCTGGTAGTGCGTCGTACATGTCGCACGTCTTCAAGAAAAAATAAATTGTAATAACCAATAACATGTGCCAAAGCACTATGATCAAAGAGACAATAATGTTTAGATTGATTCACAATAGATCAAAACATAGGCTTTATACTTGTTTTACAGCTTCCTTGACAGTCTCTTGTGCCTTCTTAGCACCTTCTTGAACTGCTTCTTTAGCTTTTTGGGCACCTTCTTGTACCTTTGCTTGAGCTTGTTGGGCACCAGCTTGGACGTTCTTTGCTTGAGCGTTAGCTTGTTCCTTGACCTTGTTTGCTGCATCTTGTGCTAGATCTTTAGCCTTGTTGGCACCTTCTTGAACTTTGGCTTGTGCTTGGTTTGCCAAGTTCTCTGCTTGCTTTCTTGCTTCGGACGCTTTGTCTTGTACGACATCCTTGGCGGCGTTAACGGCTGCTTCGGCACCTGCTTGAGCTTTCTTTGCTCCATCTTGAACAATGTCCTTAGCCTTGTTTAATGCTTCTTGGGCTTTTGCTTGAGCGTCACCTTTGATTTCATTTGCTTTGTCGACAACTTTTTGTTGAACATTTTCTGCTGATCCCTTTGCTTGATTTACGATCTTTTCAGCACCTGCTTGGGCGTTCTTTGCTGCGTCTTGCGCTCTTGATTTGACATCGTTTGCAGCAGCTTGTACGTTACGTTTGACGTTTTCCGCTTCTTTTTGTACGGTGTTCTTAACGTTCTCCGCATGCTGTTTAACTTGCGCCTGGTTAGAAAATTCTTTTAGTTTGGCAGCAAATTGATTTGCATAAACCATCACGTGTTCCTTGCCGTTGCGAATGGCCAATGTTGCCTGTGGTGGTAGGACTTCAGTGAATAATCCCAGACCAATAACGACTGCGATCGCTAGTACAATAACGTTTCGTATCATAGACATGTTGTGCTTGTGTTTTGAAATAGTTGAAAACTTTTTTGCTCCAAAAATAGTACCTTCTTTTAATTTCATCCTCCGGCTCAGTTGATCGCAGTTCATTAAGCAAATTGAAAGAATCATGGTACAATGTACTGGTAACATTTACATTGATTCAGAGGTTCCATATCAATTTTTTGTCGAGTACACAGATCATATTTGCACGATTATCGCAGTAACGAGCTTTGGAATGTTTGAAACTGAAATCAGTGATGAAGGTGATTTGATCTATGCTATGCTTAAAAAGTCCTTTGTATATAATTCTAGAGTGACATTAAGTGTAAATAGAAGTACAAATTTAACGTTTCGATTGATATTACACCTAAGACTTGTCGCATCTGGCTACGACGTCGTGAAGAAAGTTGATTTTTTCAGAGTTAAGACAGACACAGTTTTTCAAAAAATAATAGAAAACGTATTACCATTAACGGACAAAATGCTAGTCGAAAATTTCACATTTTTGCGCGACAGAATCTGCTGTATAGAAGATCAAAAGTTTATAGAGTACGCTAACAGTTTTTCTGAAAAAATTACACTATTTCCTGCCATACCTACAAAATACGAACCAATTGACCTCGAATACATCGAATTTGAACTTGACAGAGCTGCTTTCTACCTACCATCAATGATTGCACTTCGTAAAGATGTCGTCAAAATACATTTGAGACTCAAGTACGTCGCAGAGCAAAAAGCAGATGACAAAGTCATCATCGCATTCAGCCAAGCTTCGTACAATGAACAGAATATTGACAGAATCGCCATGTTTGAGTACAAAGGTGAAAAAGAAACTGATGTTGTCGTTCCCTGGCATGGTGGTCGCTTCGTTAGAGATTATCTCTTTGTACGCATTCTAGATTTCAAACTAAGCATCTTGAACGGTTTTGAGATTACCATCATTGGCGTGACTAGTACTGATGTCTAAACCCATGGACCAACGCCTCCAGATTTTGGTGAATCTTCATTAAACGTTGCACCTTTTGGCATTAGCACTTTGATTTGTTTTTTCGAACTTCCAGCACTTCCAGGTTTACTTTTAGGTGTAGTCGTTTCCTGTTTACTTTTTATTTCATCTGCGTAACGTTCAATTTTATCAATATCCCATCTTTCACCATCTTCCTCTTCTGAATCTTCTTCAGAATCAAAATCGTTCACAACCATAGGTGAGGAAAAGTTACCCAAGTGTAGTGATTGGAAATTTGGGATTGGTTTGAGTGCTGGTTTCGCAACTGTTGTTTCAGGTGGAGGACAAGATTGCGCTCTTGGAAGAATCGGTGGTGATACGCCTTTTGCGAACATTTGTGGTTGTTTTCCGCTTACTGTGATGTTTGGTGATTGTGCAGGTAGCAAACCAGTGACAGTACCAGAAGTGGTAGAAGGTCGTATCAAATAGTGAGGTTGTATGTACTCGATCTGCTCTTGTACAGTTGGCTTCTTATTTGAGCTACTTGTAGGGAACAACGCTGTCTTTGGTCGTTCTCGAACATCTCCCATGGCACTAGATGATCGCATTTGATTTCTATTTAATGCAATTGGACCCATGAACATGGGCGACATTGGTGATACAGATTTGTTACTAAACGATGTCACTTTGAGTGGTGTCGTGCTACCCGAATTATCATGTACGCCTAACGCAGTATGTGGCCTAACTTTCTTTTCCAAATTGACATCTCTTGGTTTGACTACAAAATGTCGTTTCTGTTTCCCTGGTTGTGGTGACACTGATCGTTTGTTTTTGATCTCTTCTACGACTTCAGTCATCTCTTCATCGAATTGATACGCGGAAAAGTTTGGTACAAACGATGGTCGTTTTGTTTCTTGTCTTTTCTTGATAGAATCTAACTCTTCTCGTAATTCTTTCAAAAATCCTGTTCGTAAGTTCCTCACTTCTACTGGGTGTCCGTGACTCATTAGCATGGAAGACGTGAGCACTTTTTCCAACTTTTCTCGACGTTCTTGTTCGATGACTTTCTTTTTGATTTTTACGCGCTCGACCATAAGTTTCGATCTTGCTTCTAGTCGTTCGACAACTTGCATTTTTTTCATAAATAATGCTTTTGATTGTTCATACAATTCTTCACTCAACCGATCTTCATCAATTTCCATAATATCCGAATCGGAGCCTGCTTCTTCAAGTTTTGCATACTCTTTTAGTGTATCACTGACAAGTAAAAATTCATTTTGAATATCATGAACAATAACACTTCCTGCTCGACTCCGTATTCTCACACGCGTTTCCGATCGACTTGTTTTTGAAGTAGCAGTTCCTGGCCGTTGCAACGGAGGACTCACATTCAATGAAGATCGAACGTTACTTTCTGTCAACACAAGTCCATCTTCTTGATAACTTGGTTGAAACGGATGTGACGATGCTTCCGATAAAACTGATTTATCATCTTCATTATGTTCATCTTCATACTCGTACATTGCATATCGTGACTCTACATTTTTTGTTTTGAATTGTTCGATGTTGGGTACTACGAATAGATTCTCTTCTGTAAACTTTAGTGCTGCTCCTAACTCTTGTTCAAAATCGGTGTCCATAAGTTCCAAATGACTCTTAAAATCAGGATCTTCAACGATGGAAGAACGCGCAGATGTTTTTTGCGATGCTGGTTGATCTGTTGATTTTCCCATATCGGATTGACTTTTCACACTACTAATGTCATCTGGTTCAGTGTCACTACTAGCACCTGATGATTCCGAATATTGTTCCGAATAGGAAGATGCAGTTGATGGAGAGTCTGGTTCTTCTTTTTCTTCCACTACGATCGCAGGTTCTGGTTCTTGTTTTGGTGATTTTGATGATTTTGGTCTTCTCTTCAGTAATTGCTTATTTGCTTCTTCTAGTGTTCCTACTTGCTCCTGCAATATTTTAATTTTGTCTGTCAACTCGGAAACAGTTTCCACGTATGTATTGCACTTGATTTGCATTTCTGACATGTCACGTTGGAACGCTCGAACATCTCTTTCTGCACTGATTGCTTCGTTCCTGTACGTATTCTTCAACGCATTTAGTTTTAACATCGTGTTCGATGAGGCTTTGAGTTTCTCAACATAGTCAAATAATCGCATTCTCAAATCTTCATTGATCATTTGTATCCGTTGTTGTTTGGCAAGTAGTTCCATCGCTTCCATTTTTTCTTTCTCTTCATTTAATTTTGTATGATGTCTCTCTTCGATCGTATCGTTCAACTTGCCTTTCAAACTATTGATCTTTGCGTATAACGAAGTCGTTTCATTTTTCATTTGTCGAATCTCACCATCTTTTACCGTTAATTGCAATCTCATACTTT
>JAESGV010001407.1_pt1 | contig 10063 bp, 12 predicted proteins | sample 9269781 | NCBI WGS metagenome assembly JAESGV01 (sample SAMN15741586, study PRJNA653496) | algae metagenome | isolation source: Tildeniella torsiva UHER 1998/13D and co-occurring heterotrophs from... | place: Slovakia: Slovak Paradise National Park, Hrabusice, Kosice Region | collected 2000-01-01
AGTAGGTCTTGAGTACTTTGACGAGCTGCTTTAGGATCCAATGCGTTTGGTTCTGATGCATAAGTGTATAATACTGTTTTCACACAACGAATGGCGAATAGCTTTGTTTGCCAATTGTATGCTTTTTGTGCTGTTGTTGCTACTGTAGTTGTATCAGTCATGCCTTTCTCTTCTTCCTCTTCTTCGCCGTCTTCTCCGCCTTGCTTTTTGACTACAGGTGCTTCTACATTGCTTTCTGTGTAGACAGTATTCTTGATCAAGTCAATCCAAATACCAACTGATATTACTTTTGCACGTATGAGTGCAGAAATAATCTCTTCCAAGTCTCTATCTTCATACTCATCGAGGACTTGGAATAGTCTATCTGGTGTGAAAAATCGATTCACAAGAGCAGGTTTTGTTTCAACTACGATCTTCAAACATGAAACGGTGCATTGACGTAGTGATGGTGTTGATAAAAACTTGACAAAGTGCGGTAGGATGATAGCCTCCAATGATCGTTTCTCAGGCGTTGGTGATGAAGGCGATAGTTCTTGCTCGTCATTGGTAGGTAGTAGTTCTGGAGCCAACATCATGATACGTTGTACTAGGCGTACTGCTTCGATTTTGACAATAGTCAAGTGACTGCTTAGAAAATCGTTCATGAAAAAGCGAACTAGTTCTATGAATCGTTCGTTCTTGAGCATTTCTGGACCCATGCTAATCAACGCGTAAATGATTCTTGATGTACCGAGTAGCAAGTGTTGATCATCGTCTTCGTTAATGTTTTGAAGAACAACTTCAGGTTGTTGTGGTTGTGTGACAAAGTAGCTCAACGCTGTATTTGCCATTGTTTGAGGAACCTCTGTTGGTTGCGTGTTCACTGGAGACAAGAACAACATTAGAACATGTTGCAAAATAGCCTCCACATGGGGAATAAATCCAATTCCTGCTGCGTCGATTGTATTCCACATGGATTGGAATGAAGCCAATTGAGTGTCAGTACTTGGCGATCGACTCAACGCTTGTAGGAAAGATACAATACTTGGTAGATAACTGAGACCACTCAAACTTCCGAGTTTCTTGTTCACAGTTCCAAGAGCAAGTGCGTATCCTGCCTTAATAGGTCCTTCCTTGACAATCTTTGTGGCGCATCTTTTGATGAGATCGTCCATTAAAACTTCTCCCAAAAGTGTTGCCATACATGCCATACATTCCGCAGCAGCACGTCTAACTTGCTCGTTAGGATGGCCTAAAGATGCGTTGATAATCGAGTGAATGTTGGAATAGTATGTCTTGTCTTCTCCAGACTTCTTTCCTTCTCGTTGACGATTTAGAATCACTTGCCGAAGAATGGTATGTGTTGTTGTAATAACATTGGCGAAGATGATTTCACCACCACGAACATCTTCAGGTTTAGAGTACGCAATTTTGATCTGACCGACCAAATGATCAATAATTTGGTTCTTTGAGTTACTCTTGTGGTATACAAACAAACATCCCTAGAATGTGAAATTTTGTAAATATGAAACTTACGAGTAACCGTATTGCAGAGTCTGCTAATCGAACTTGTGGTGGAAGAGGTCGTTCATAGAAAAAGTCTTCCCATTTCTCCATTAATATACAACTAGAATCTGCCTCTACTGCCAATTCTTGTACAAGTACAATTCCCTCTGCATCAAAACGAACAGATTGTGATATCGACTAGATATGTTAAAAATGAACAAATGGAAACTTACTTGATCGTCCAATTTGAACTTATAGTCTTGCCATTGTATTTCGTCTAATAAATTACTGACTTCCTCATCACGAGTGATACGACTTAACATGCTCGTAATAGTACCGCTTATTGTTCCGTCGGCTTCGGCAAAAGCCATCTTTGTGATAAAGTTAATAACTTGTCTATGTGTGGGGACGGATAAAATCGACGATGGTAAATGTCTAATAGCATCGAACAGGTTCATCTTCAGAAGATTGACTGCACTTAAGCTACCACTGTTTGTTGGTTTAAAATCTTGTGGCAGTCCAGTTACTAGTTTCACAGTATTGGCGATATATCCAAATATTTGAGTTAATCTAACAATGAGTATTTCAAACAATGTCTTACCTTTCTGCAGTTAATAGAGATTCGCACTTGGTCAAAAACACACTAAGTGACAACAGCACGCTTGCTCTTGATCGCAACAAATAAGTTATTGACTGTTCATCACTAGGGAATGTTTGTGAGCTATTGTTACCCATGCATTGATCCCAAAGTTCGACAATCTTTTCTAAATTCATTTTGACCCAATAGTCATTGAGTGTTAGAACACTGGAAAGCAGTACCCAACACGCTTCTTGTCTCCGCATAGATACGTAACTAGAATGTGCAGTACTCGCCGAAGCTAGACCTAACAATGAAGCAGTATCGAGTGCAGCAGAGCATAACATGTGACTAACACTCAATGGGAATCTTGCACTCGCCCTAATGAGACTTGCCAATGCGTTGGAATGACCATGTAGAGAATTGGCAAACTTGTGTCCCATTTTCTCATTCTCTTGCATCGCTAATTCTGCGTGGTCCATTTGTACCATTCCCAATAGTGCACTTACGAGAGATGTACTTTGTTGAGGGATGCTATTTGCCAACGATTGCATGCATAACGCACCTACATAACGAACGTAGTCACTTGAGTGCTTCAATGATATCAAAATGGCATCAAGTACGGTATCTCGCTTATCAATGACAATTTCACCGAGTACCTTGCAGCAGACTCCAATTTCACGGAATAAACATACTAGAGCATACTCATTGTTTGCAAACTTGTTCACACTTTGGCATAGTTCATGCAATAATGTCATTTTGTCTGTTTCTGAGAGTGTATAGATCAATGCACGAATCATCTCTCCAACAAATGTTCTAAATGTGAGTATTATAGAGTATGACGTACTGTGCGGATAAAATATCTGCTTGACTGCTAAACGATTGTCTGTTTCCAAGTAATCCAATAATGTTACTAACGAATAATTCTAGATTGGAGCGAAGCATATCTTTTCCGATTCCGTGAATATAATGTAACACTGAAATAGTGATTCCCTCTCTCAAGTTCTTGCTTGAACCTACTTTTGTGAACGATGTAGTTAGCATCATAAGTGCGTGTGAAGGTCCAATGTTTTTTGTTGCTGTCTTTCGTGCAAAAATTGATGTAGCACCAGTTGTTGGTTGTGGCTTTGACTCTTCAAGTGTAATAACCTTTGAAGTTAGTGAATATTCCATGTTGAACTTACGTTCAGTAGTATTTGACCTGCTGCACGTCCAAACGCTGTTCTTACTGCTGGGTCAGTATCATCCATACCTTTTGCGCACATGGCAAAAGTTGGTTCGAATAATTTGTTACTTGAGAGTGCAGGAGCAAGTTTTGTTCCAATAGCATACAATAAATCACCTGATGATTTTCTTAAACCTGGTGTTCGTGGTTCGGAAAATGCTCTTTGTACCAACTTCAACATTTCTGTCCAATCGGCTTCAATTCTACACTATTAGTACGTATGTAACAATTTTTACCGTGGTATATTCTTGGCGACGTTTGTTGTTAAAATGACAATGGCTACGCGTATTGGATCACTGTAGAACTTCCATAGTTTTGCGAAAGTGTTCGTTAAAGAGTTGTAGGGAGGCATTAAAGTACTAGCCATGCCATACAGTGTTGACATCACATATAACAGGCATCTACAAGTGTTAGAAAACTTTTGTGTTAAACGCACGTGATCTGTGAGAATTTGGCTGGATTTCTTTGACTAGAGTGACTTTCTAACGCCTTGACAACTCTTCCTGCGCATTTTGGTATCAAGGATAAATTATTTGCATACAGCGCGGCTAGTGATCTACCTGTTTAACAATTAACAAAATATCGACGACACAAAACGTACATATAGCGCGGCGGACTAGAATCACATCCACAGGCGTAACCCGTTCCGAAATAATTGCTTTAAATAAAATATTTTCGATCGCTTCTAACGTTTGTGTCGGTTTTTCTGCATGTTTAGAATCAATTATGTATTATAGTACTCGTCGCGGTTTCGTCTTTTTTTTCAGCTACATTTGTTTGATTTTTCGAGTACACAGCTTCCACCAACAAACTCTGTTCTAATTGACTCAGCAGAACAAGTGCACGCTTTTTAATATCAATTCCAGTCTTGTTTGCGGCGAACAACTGTTCCAACGAAGTCACGATGCTGCCTAGTTTGTCAGACATGTTATGTTTGGTTCGCAAAGCTTGCTTACAATTCTATGTACAAAGACTTTATTCAGTTTGGATACCAATCACTATCAGAATCATCAGAGTATTCATTCTCCTCTCCTGTGTTAACGTTTTCATCTTCTGATTTTTCATCAATTTCCAAATCATCTGGAGGTGGAACCTTCTTCAAGTAAATCTTTGTTCCTCGATACTTTTCGCCGTTTAGTGCCTTGATTACTTTTTCTGCTTCTTCTGCAGTACTGAATTCAGCATGTCCAATCAAGTTTCTAGATTTTTCCTGACCTTCAACCTCTGTGAATACCACCGAACCAAACTTCCGTAATTTGTCTTTCAATGTTTGCCATGTAACGCTGGGATGTAGATTCTCTACAACGATTCGATTTCGTGGTCGTCTAGTAATTGGGTGTTTTCCCTTTTGGTAACCAGTAGATCGTTGTACAGTGATTTTGTGATCAGGAATGATTTCTGTGTCGTTTGCTTTCGCAATAGCTTCCTCTGAATCGTCCTGATATTGAAAATCCTAAAAAAAATTAATATGGTTCTGCTAAACGTACCACAAAACCGTAACCTCTATGCAAATTAATTTTCTTAAGCTTTCCAAATTGTCTAAAAAATGTTCTAACGTCTTCTTCTGTTGCTTCGTCTGGTAAACGACCAACTAACGAATTAGCAGTGAAATTATACATCCTTACCATATACACGATGACCATCACTTCTGGTCTTCATACTTTTTGAATGTTCAATCAACGTGGTTGACTAACCGTTACAAATTATTTGTAGTACCATAGCTATGAGTCTATGATTCCCTGCATGTCATATTTATTGCGATACTGGTAGTTTGGTCCTCTACAAATCAAATGATAGTTGTAGCGTCAAGTATCGTAATATGGTATCTATCAAGTATTATTTGTGATATATTACTCAGATGTTGCCGCAAAATGGTGTTGTATCATCTTTTCCATGAATAGACGATATTTATACAGTTCTCCGTCACTAGTATTCTGGGCTTTGGTAAATAATTCCAAAAAGTGCTCCTTGACTGCATGTTGTTCTTCTGCTTTCACACTGTGCCGTTGGCAATACAGTTCGCTTTGCTCATTCACCAACGATGCTACAATGCGCGGAAGATTTTCAGGAAGACGAATTGTATCCGCGTATGAATATTCCACGTCGATATGAGACTCCATTGTAGCTTCGTTATAAGTTACATCCACCTTATTATTTGACACGACTGCATCTGTCGGCTTCATCCCGTCCAATAACTCATCAAGTGTGTATTTTTTCTTCTCTACTGAATCTTTTTTGCGTTGACCACTCTCTAAGGCTTTCAAGAACTGCTCTTCGCTCAAATGCATTTGTAAGTTACAAATCCTGGTTGACAAATCATGTCTCAAACAGTAGCAGTGAAGAGAGCCACGAAAGAGTTTGCAGACTTGCAGAAGAACTCTGCTCAACATGGAATGCGTGCAGAAACGATCAATGACGATTTAATGAAGTGGAAGTGCTGGATCAAGGGGCCAGTTGGATCACCATACGAGGGAGGAACCTTTGAACTTTTAGTCGTACTTCCAACTGCGTATCCGTATAAACCTCCAACAGTACGATCTATAGATAGACACTAACGATGATTAGATTACATTTATCACCAAGATTTACCATTGCAACATTGATGGAAAAGGGAGAATCTGCTTGGACATTCTCAAAGACCAATGGGCTCCATCTCTCACAATTTCGAAGACTCTATTATCAATTGTATCCCTACTCTCGGATCCAAACCCAAGTAAGTTTTACTGTTTTGAATTACTTACCATTAGATGATCCTTTAGTACCTAACATCGCACGCATGCTCAGATCAAACAAAGAAAAGCACGACAAGAAAGCACAAGAGTGCACCAAGAAATATGCAACTAATTAGTACTTTCATGCAAAACGCTGACACCATTACCCACCTACTTATCTTCATAAGCTCAATCACAAATGTTCTCTTCCGCTTATTGAGAAGATGAATAAATCAAGAACGCGTTAACTTTAAGCTTATCAGGATAGCACTCGAAGTACCCAATCATTCATCATGCACTTTTTCAAAGCGACACATTCTCCTGTCATACCTTGATTTGGTTCATGTTTCTTGACAAGTGCATCTTGACAGGCAAGATTTAACGCAACATCAAACCATGCTAGAGGTCAAAACACAAGAAAACAAAGTATGCACAAACACGCTAAGGGTTCTCGTGGATCAACATCCTCAGATACATCACCATCAACAAGCTCGCTACATATCCTAAGAACATGCAAGTGTCACCTTCAAGACGCGATTATTATTGCTCTCGCCGTCATAATATTTTTCGCATGCCTTGTAGCAAGTTTAATTTCATACTATGTCGTACAAAATCAAGATTATGCAAAAGTATTTTCAACATTGTCTGCCGCACGGCAAGTAACTGTTGATCTAGTACAGCAAGAACTCACCGATGCATTCCGTAAACTACAACCTCTATCTAGTACTGTACAATACACAGCTGCACCACTGAATTACAAGAGTCAATTCCTTCCCATCATGGACAGCGGCTATCCACAGTATGTCGAAGCTGTCATGTATTGTGATCGCGTTTCTGCAAGCGATGCGACAGCATACACAAACAACATGAAAAGTCAAGGAGGATACTATTCAAACTTTGCCATCCACTCTGGAGACCAACCATATTCGACTTCTACGACACTCAATGCCGCTGACGAGTACTATCCAGTAACACTATCTGTTGGTGTTGATTACTTCACCAAGTCCATCGGTCCTCAATTCAATCGCTCAAAAGAGATTGCCTTCCTTGGTTGGGATCTTGCTACCGTAGCGAACAAAGATGCAGTCAATATCGTCAACGCAACTCTCAAACCTGCAGTAGGTGATGTGCAGTTGAAACTCGGAGGTTCACCAAACGGCATTCAGCTATTCCAAAACTCAACTGTAGCTGCATTGATTCCAATCGTAGATGCTTCAGGAAACAGACTCAAAGGTGTTTTCGCAGGCATATTTGGTGTAGAAGAAATTTTGACATCAGTCGTATCTGGTCTTGATAACATTATCGTCACTCTAATCGACAACAACAAGACAGCTATTAATGGAGGTCTACTATACAACTCGTTATTCTACGCCAACATCAACGACATACAAAAAGTAAGAGACAGTGCTAGATACAACACTGCTCAAAACTTTACTGTTCTCAACAAGCAATACCAACTCATTTTCACCTCAACTGAGGACTATGTAAATAAGAACGCTGCTATTAATCGTTGGAGTGGATCGATCATTGCTATCGTTTTATTCATCATTTTGGAAGGATTCTGCTTGGCTTTGTTCTTCTTCCTAAGACTCAGACTTTCTCTTCGCGAAAGAAAGAACAGCAAGCGTGCCATCAACGCTCTCAAGGACGGACATGAACGAACAAAGCTACTACTCCACAGATTAGCCAAACAAGAAGCCAAAGCAAGAGCTACAGTTGATGCAGTACCTTTCTTCGTGATCATACTCAACTCTGTTGGTCGCATTCTCCACACAAATAAGAATTTTGACAAGACATTTGGTTACTCAGAATCACAACTCCAACAAGGTCTACACATCACAGCTGTAATTCCAAGCTTTACAGCTAATATTTTCTGTGAGCCCAAGTACAGCAGCGATGAGGGAGATGTATATATAAGAGCCATTGCCACCTCAAACCAAAGTCAAGATGTAGACGTTCGCTGTGTCGTGAAAAACTTGTTCTCATCAGGTCTATCACGAATGGGAAGTGGTAGTAGCGTTGGTACACCTATCACGCCTATGACACCAATGTCACCCGATTTTACGGACGAAGCAGGCGAGGAAGATGAAGCGTTCGCAGTCATAGGTACGACTGTGTCAAATGAGCTCCAAGATTCATTTGATTTACGCAAAAAGAATGTCAATATGTTGTAGAAAAATAAAGCAAATAGAAACTAGTTTAAACAATCGATAAATCTACTTGTGCTCCGTTGCTACTGCGCTAGTCGCTTACAACTCAGCAGGTCAACTGGCAAAAATTTAAAGTTGAGTAGGTAAGGTCTGCCTGTCCTTTACCGATTTGTATTTATGCGGTCTAGAAGGTAAAATGTGTTCACAAAACTTTAGAAACCAAACAACATGGTATCTACCTGCACTACTAGCTCTTACATCTTCGCCTCCGACAACGGTGATTATATTCGCAAATCCTCTACTACCAAGGATCGTAAAGGACTAAAGAAGTATCGCACTGATTCTAAAGGGTTCAGAATCAAAGCATCTAATGTTGAAATATCAGACACCATAACCGGTTACATTGAAGTCTTTCACCCTAGAAACGGTTCTCTCGGCGCCTTTGTGCCGTGCATTCCAAGCAAAACATCAGTCGGAACCATGGAAGCGAGTGTAAAGAACAGCTACGGTGACAAATCACATACAGCTGTGCACAATGGCCAAGTCGCGCTTATTGCTTCTCACTTTCGAGAATTCGAAGCAGAATTGAAAGTGTTTAAAGCAAACAAATTTTTTGAAAATCTACCAAACATACCAAACGAGGACATGATTTTTGCTGGTGTTGTCCAAACCAACTCGATGGACGAGTACGGGAATGTCACACTGGCAGTGAACACAGAAAGAGTTTACTTTTCGCTCATCCAGCGTGGAAAAGTAGAAATTGCAGAAGCAAGATTTGAACAGAACCTCGTTAACCTTAATCTACCAACAGATCGCGAAAGTCTGATTCATGATCTAGACAAAATACCAAGAGAGCCACTAAACATTAGCGATACCGAGATGAAAAATGCGATCTCAACATTCCAACAAACTGTTTGTGGTACTACAGTTTTAGCACAACCAACAGTACTGCCACTTAAGGATGATCAAATCACAGAACAGGTGGAGTACAACTGGGACACATACCCCACCGAACTGCAAGAGTCTTCCCCATTATCTTTTGAAACTTTGTTCAACTGGTCACTTTTAGAATAAATTTAATGGTTACTTTATTTTCCAGAAGTCTTTTGGAATGCCTTGTCGACCTTGAGGGTAACAGTTCTGTTAAATACCAAAGCTCCCTCCTTGGAGTCAGTATCGACACAGAAGTATCCGACACGTTCGAATTGGAACTTGGAGAAATGCTTAACTTTTTCAGCATTGTTGAAAATTGGGTCAACCATGGCATTCTTGATAACGCTTTCAGAATTTGGATTGATAAACTTCTCATAGTCATCGCCTGATGCATCTGGTGAATCCGTAGTGAAAAGAACTTCATACAAACGGACTTCAGCAGTTAATGGTGATTGTCCCTTTGATGGTTCTGCTAACCAGTGAATGTGAGCCTTTGGCTTGCGTTTCTTTTCAGTATCAACAGTACATATGAGTTCAACAACTTCACCGTTCTTTTCTACAACTTCATCACATGTAATGTTGTATCCGAAACGAAGACCAACTTCCTTACCTGGTGCTAGACCATAGTAATCCTTTTCGTCCTTTTTACGGAAATCAGACTTTTCAATGTACAAAGTCTTGGAGAATGGCAACTTTCTGGTACCACGATCGTGTTTGGGATGATTTGGTGCATCCATGAGTTCAACCTTGTTTTCATCGTAGTTCTTGAGTGTAACTTTTAGTGGTTCCAAAACGCAGAATGCTCTATCTACGCGATCATCCAAATCAGTTCTCAAACTTTGTTCAAGTCTTTCGACTGGGATCAAGTTTTGACTTCTGGTAACTCCAACGTCGTCACAGAATGATTTGATACCTTCTGGAGTGTAACCTCTTCTGCGCAAACCTGCCAAAGTCATGACACGTGGATCGTCCCAACCACGAA
>JAESGV010001408.1_pt1 | contig 10062 bp, 5 predicted proteins | sample 9269781 | NCBI WGS metagenome assembly JAESGV01 (sample SAMN15741586, study PRJNA653496) | algae metagenome | isolation source: Tildeniella torsiva UHER 1998/13D and co-occurring heterotrophs from... | place: Slovakia: Slovak Paradise National Park, Hrabusice, Kosice Region | collected 2000-01-01
TATAGCAATATCGTTATAATCAAAGATGTTGTTCATGTTGTAGTTGTCAGGTCGCACGACTTTGTTGACTTGCACTATATCGGAGGTGTGATAGCCATTGACATCGATCCGTCCAACGATTATGAACATATCTTCACCCCAGCTACAGTGACCTGCAGATACCACATACCGAGAGTTTAAAAGACCTCCACCACACGCGTAACTCGGCGGGTGATTCGTGTTTATCACAATGTAAACGAGGTAAGGAAACTGCCCAGGTTCAACAGGTGTGCCGTTGAAAACACAATAGCTATTGACTAGCAATAGAAAACAAACTAGAGCAGTGTACAATACTCTCTGTGATCGCATGTTTGCCTTTGATTTCTTATGTAATGACAAATTTGGTCATCGTTAAGCTATAAAAAGTGACAAAAATTCAGTAACCATAAAAATCAGATTGTAACAAGGAACCATAGCTCATCTAGCTACTTTCTTAGCTAATTTTCATTAGAACCTCGCAATAATAGCCGTCTTCTACGAACTGAACTACAGGGACATTTTAACATATCTGTGTTAGAAACGTAGAGCTACGAACGGGCCATACGACAAAATTGAAGGGAAGAAACGCAAGCACCTCCCTTCAATGCTTCGAAGCTGGTAGACACTTTTTGAATAAATTATCTATTGTTCTTGGAACTGGGAGTGTCAAATATAATTGGTTTGTTTTTGAGGTACCATACAAAATCTCGATTGTCTTTTCCAGAATTCGAAGCCGTTTTTCTTCTTCTGCTCAAGGTAAAATCAGAAGACCATTCGTGATCTGGTGTCCTTGGTGATTTGTACAAAACTTCTGTCCGTAGCATAGTTGGAGAAGAATCTCGTCTCAATTCAGGTGTTTTAGTTGGCGTTTTGAGTTGCTTTGTTGGCGAGGTGTTACATGTAGGTGTGATGTTTATAACATCTTCTCCAATGATAATTGATATTTTGGTAGGTGATGTGGTATGTACATCTGTTTGTCGAGATATTGTTGGATAGTTTGTTGAATATCTTGGTATAGAGGACGAAAATCGAGTATCTATTTCTAACGGTGGTTGCGTGGATTGAATTATTACAGGCGATGATAAACGATTGTCCAGTCGTGTAGGCGAATTCGTTTGATGCTGCGTGAGATCGTATTTTCCCGGTGATATTGCTTGCGATTCTAGCGACGATGTGATCTCGTAGTCATCTATTTTCCATTTTGAATTCGTTTTGTTTGAAGCTATTTTTGATGTTATATGAAAGTGAAATCCTCGCTTAGGTGACTCAGAGAAATGTTCGTTGTCCGAATCGCTTGTGGCAAATCTTACTCGCTTTTTTGCGGTGCTCTTCTTTTCATCTTCGTTATCAGAGTTTGATTCTATGGGAGATGGTGATCGTCGCTTTACGAACTCCTCAGGTATCGTATTTATTCCTACCGATGAGGTCGTAATTGATGTGCCAATGCTAATGCTTCTCGTGAATATTTCTTCTTGCGTATCTGTATTTGTTTCCACATCTAATCTTCTTACATGAGGTGTACTCGCATAGGTACTTCTTGTTTCTACACGTGTTTCAACTTCTTTGTTTGCCATGTGAATAGATGTTCCTACTATTTTATCCCTTGTAGATTTGACAAGCTCTACTGTATTTATAGCTATGCTTTTTACCGTATTTGTATCTGTCATAGTGTCTACATGTCTGGAAAAAACTTGCTCAGTACTAACTCCAATTGATCCAAAGCGTGTACGATCTGTTCCAACTTGTACATCTCTTCCGTGCTTTTCTTCTGTATTGGTGCTAGCGTTTGAAGTTGGAATTTGAATTGAAATTAGCTCTGGCCCTGTCATTGAAGCTGCGTTTGAAGTCAAGAAATATGTTCCAACTCCCGTGTCTCGTGTAGGAGCTCGATCATCAACTGTATTAGTGCTAGCTGTACAAGTTCTAATTTCTGTGCCAACTCTAGCATCATAGCTTTCTTTTTCTTCAGTACTGATACCAATGTCGATTGTTCTCCTAGCCCTAACATTAAATTGTTCTGGTAATACATCTTCTTTCTCGTCAGTATTTACTGATGCTTCGAGTGTACAAACTGTAACGCCAACGCTAACCTCGCGAGTATCTTTTTCGTCTTCTTCGCTCTGAATACCTACGTTCGCTGTTACTACAGCAGAAGTTATTCGCACATAAAGTGTGTTTACGGCAGCATCTTTTATGTCTGTTGTAGTTTCAAATTAGCTTAATACTCGGACTGGATCTGTATTTACAAGCGCGCTTGCTGTTTCTTTTGTAGTATCACTTGTTGGTTTTGTTTTCTTATTTTGAGACGACTCTGAAGTCGCAAGAACTGTATTTACTCCAATATCTGCTCCATGTTTCTTTTTCTCTTTTGGAACTGGTTCTGTGTATATTTCGCACATCAAAAGATCCGTTTGCACCTCTGTAATAGTCGATAGTTTTGCGACTACAATGGATTGACTCGCTATTGAAACAATATCGGATATAGCAGCGTCCTTATGCTTGTTGGATTCATCAGACATATCTTTTCTTACTTTCCCATAGCTTGACATTCGTTCTAGAATTTCTTCTAAAGTAATTTGCTGTCTATCGATATCGTATTTGATTTGACTTTCTACTGATTTTATTGCATCCATTTCATGTTCATTTATATTCGTACTATTTGCTGTTGATTCGTCATTAGAAGAGGTATCATCAGACTCAGAAGCTGAAGATGATTCTGTACCATCTGTAGTTTCTGTTTCCTCTTCAGAGCTCTATAGAGAATGAGTGAGTTTCCATTAGCTTACTTCATCTGTAGTTTTAGAAACATCCGACTCTGTTGGCTCTTTAGGTTTTGCTTTTTCAATAACAATGAAGTTTATAGGTGGGTGAGGCGCTTCTGATACAACTTGAACAACACCTCGGGTTATTGTCCCGTGAAACAATTGCTGGCTCATACAGGTTGGCCTCCGCACCACGAGTCCAGCGCAAACATAATAATGTCTGTTCTAGCTCATACAAAGCATTTGAACAAAGCAGTAGTAAGAGGTGTATTTCGAAAGTACAATTCTACAAACGATGTTGTCAATGTGTCGCAACTGCCATCTGTTCTCATTGACTTGGGACTGCCTGAAGAAATTTTAGACGAAGCTACGATACAAGCACTATCGCATGTTATGGATAATGACCAATCGGGAACAGTCGAGTTTAATGAAATGTTCGATTGGTGGACGAAGATGGCGAGTACAGGTGTGGAGAACATGGACACACGAGTAGTAAACATTGGAAGGTTGTACAATTTAGTTTGCAAATACGACACGTCTGGGAACGCTATTCTAGATAGATATCAGTTCCAGCAGATGTGGCTCGACATGAGAAACGACGAAAAAGAGTTAGCACAGATTTTCGAAGTCATAGACAAAAACAAAGATAATAGTATTTCATTCTTGGAACTAGCATTAGTCTTTGGATTCATTGACGGACAAGGTCAATTGAGCTCAGATTACTTTGCGAAACTGTGGACAGATACGAGTGTCATGGAAGAGATAGTAGAAGTAAGCGCAGCCCCTGTTCGAATACCAATGATTAAGAAGCGATCAGAGTCTCATGCTAGTAATAAGAAGTACGTACCTCAAAATACAGATAAGACAGCTGAACCAAGTAACAGAGAACTACAAACGCTAATTGCGCAACTAAGGGCAGATGCGGATGATGCAAATAGAAAACTAAGAGAAACAGAGAACAAGTTGTTAGCAGAAAAACAACGAGCAGTAACAGATGTACAGCTGCTACGTAATCAGCAAAAAGAGTCATTAGAACTACGAAGAGAAGTAGAAAAGTTGAAAGATGATGTACGATTAAGAGGGGATGAAAAAGGTAGAATATCATCGGATGTATTAGCTAAAAATTACGATGCTTTACTTACAGAGTTCCGCGAATACAGAATCAAAAAAGAGATAGTAGAACGAAATTTCAATGAACAGCTAAGAGAGCTGAGAGAAAAGTTAGCTGCTGAGCATAGACGAACAGAAACAGCAGAAGCTCTACTACGAGAATTCAAAGCACAATGCAAGTGTAAAGATGTGACTGTTGAGAACTTTATTCTGAAAGACCAAATTAGAAAGCTACAGGATGAAGTGTTGAATGAGATGAAACGATCTGATTCATCACGACGGACATTGACTCCCACACGCTCACCAAGACGCTCGCATACACCTTCACCACGTTCTCCGGCACGATCGAATACATCATCGCCAGTAAGGAGAAGAAATCTGTCTCCAGGAGGTCGCAATCTAATTTCTCCCAGCGGAAGAAGTTTGGCAATTACACGGAATGGATACTCGCCACCAAAATCTGCTTGGTCCAGAGTTCACTCGCTAGTTGGTTGTAGTTGGAGACAAGATTATCTTCCCAAAGAATTCCATTTCTCTGGCGATAGGAAGTCCGTAAAATGTAGTGGACAGCCAAGCGAAAGCGATTACATGATAGTTGGGAATATGTCTGCAAGTCCTGGAGTATCAACGTATTGGGAAGTGGAATCGTGGTCGCAAGAAGGTGATGCGTTTTACGTTGGAGCTGTCGCGGATACAAACTCTACAGAAGTGCATGGCCATACTGGATGGATGTTACGTAATGATGGATTCTTGTTTAATTCTGGACAACAAGTTTCAGAGCAATACTGCAAACCATTCGGTCATAACGCACATATTGGAGTTCTTTTGGATCTGCGACTTGGTCAAATTACATTCTTTTTAAATAGTCAATCGTTAGGTGTAGCGTTTAAGAACGTATCAGGAACAGTTCGGCCAGCAGTTATTCATTGCGCGAAATTTTATTAAATTTTTTTATTCGATGATATCCATACGAAGACCAGTAATCAATCCTCTTATGTATGGTGTGCTATCCAAATCACATTTCATAACAGTGAATTTGATCTTTGTGTGAATGATTTGTTCTATTCCTTCTTTTGTGATGACACTTTCTCTAGCCACAAATTCTTTGAGTCTTGGAAAAGCCTTGTGTAAACGTTCCACAAACGCACGATCAAAAGTAATGTTTCTCAACGTCAATTGCTTGAGTTTTGGTTGCCATTTAGCAATCAAACTAACCATTTGCAAATTGTGTTCTGGTTTCTGATTTGTACTTGCCGTTTCAAATGACTCTAAATGATAACCAGCCATGTAGAATAGTGGAACAATCTTGTTCGCAGAAATGAACTTTCTAGATCCCAATTCTTCATTCTCGCATACAATTGATAAATGTTTCACACTTTTTGGTAGGAATCGTGAAAATATGCCAATGTCCATGTTTTTGTGTTTGATAGCTAATCGTTCCACTGTATAAAACCCAAACTTTGTCTTGTTATGTTGCAAAACTCTTACCACATCTTCTAAGAACGAGTCGCGATTAAATTGTTGTTCCAAATAGAGATCGGTGACGTTAGGAATGAACAAGTATTTGAGTCTTGAGCGTACATCTTTCTTGAAATAGAGTTCGAGTTTGGTTAAATGATCCGTATTGATTTGTGGGAATTCTCCAATGTACGAGTCGATGACCAACGACTTTAAACATTTGAATTGTGTGAGATTGACTAGTAACTCTTTCCATACTCTCTTCTTAGACTTTTCGTACTTTTCTAGTCCAATAATCTTCAAGTGATGAATTTCCGATGGAAGCATATCAATGACTGCTTTCGTGGCTGCTAGTACTTGTGTTTTGAAACGAATCGTTACAGAGTGTAGTTGATTTTCCGTTGGTAGAAATTGCTTTTCTCTGAGTTCTTGTTTTTCTTTGATAACCTGCAACGCGCTTTTTACACATACACAATCTAATATTGTACATAGAGTAACATCCAAAGTTTTTGTTGAATCGTTGATCAAGTAACGTGCTTCGTATCCTTTTCTTGTTGTGTGATTTGATCCATCAAACGTTACATTTTTCACCAAGTTCACGAGACGAGTATCCTTGACCTCACCAATAACTTTTGCATTTTGGAATAATTGGACTGGATGGTCACTTCTTCCTTTTTTGCCAAATAGTTGAGGGATGATTTCTTGATCGGATTTGATATCGACGGCTACGTTCATGAATTTGAAGATATTGGCGACTAGTTCCAATGGTAAGTTTTTCTCGAGTTTTTTGGTTGTTGATCGTCTTCTCTTCTTTTTCATTGGTAGAATCGTTGCTGCTTTCTTTTCATTTTTTTCGATTTTTCTTCTTTTTGTAGGAGGTTCTTCAACTATGATGCCTCGTGGAAAAATAATTCCTTTTTGTTTGGTAATCACGACAAACTTTGCTAACAGATACACGTCAGTCATGAACGTTTGTTTCGAAAAATTGAGCGCTTGTTCTGGCCAACTTCAGGTTCAACAAACTTGTACACCTTCAAAAGTTCGATTTTACTTGTCAATTACGTAACAAAGAGTGTTCAAAAGCTCTACAGTTTCTTTAAATCTCTTATGCGTGTCGTTCATGACAATTTCCAACTCGTTTTGTACATCTTTGAATAAATCATCTTCAACGATGGCTTGATTGATCCTATCGCAAGTGACTTGTTTTGTTTTCTCATTTACATTGACTTCTGTATCACTAAAGAAGAATTTGTTGGTAATATGTTCCGCGATTCGTTTTCGTTCGTCGACATTGATAATCTTTGTCCAATCGAGAATACACCTCCACATCTGTATGTTTTCGCTTGATCGTTCTGTTGCAGAGAATCTCTCAAATGCTGCCAATACGATTGGATTCTGTAATGTGTTGTGAAGTTTCCATGACTGTAACATGACTCGCGCATTCTCAGTAACTTGTTTGATACGATCGTATAATTGTCTTGCAACTTTATCGTTTGAATCGTTCATTAACACTTCTGTGAAGCATACTTTTGCAGTAGTATAGTTTCTTGAGGCTAGTAACTCGACTCCACGAGCAAAATCTCCTCTTGTGCGATCTTTTTGTTGATTATATTCTGGATCGAAAACATCTAGTACGTCGACTGTTCTTCCTTCTGTTTCTAGTATTGATGGTAGTGTAATTCTTCCTACTACACGACTAGAGTATGATTTCTTGAATGCTCTTAGATTTGATGCAATGGTAACAATTGTACACTCCATCTTGTCTCCAATTTGCATGAGTTCGTTGGTTACGCTCACGTGAGCGGAAAGTACAGCTCCACTTATACGATCACTATCGCCAACAGCTCCGATGGTTGCTTTTCCGCCGTGTACGACTATGGTGAGACGTACTGGATTCTCTCTTCCACGATTGTAGAATCTCATCGAGTGTTGAATATCCCATGCAATGTTTAGTGCTGCTTTCTCGTCATGAAGAACAGCTGAGAATCCTCCATATGTATAGTTATCTACAAATCCACTTCGACGAACAGCTGGACATACATGATCATAGAAATCATTCAAAAAGGATAGAATTTCTTCTCCGCCCATCGAGTTTGCCATTTGATCAAAATCACGAATCTTGACGCATAAAAGTCCAACTTTTCTTCTCACGAAACGACCTCGTTCAACATCAACTACGTTCTTGCAGTTCATGAGCTTCAAAAACTCTGTAGGAACGTATCTTTTCATAGTCAAACTTTGGATCTTGTTCAAACGTTTCCATGGAGATGTGATGGTGTAACTTGTTGCAATGTTGATACCTAGTGCAATAAAGAACAAAACTAGAGCAAATATGGTGACGATTATGGTGGCAATGAGAATTCCCTTTCTTGAACTTGATGAGGAGATCATATAGTACGAATTAACTGCTTGTTCTAATGTTTTGAGTTGTGAAGCAACTACGGTCATGTTCGCGTACACGGATGTGAATGTATAGTTTCTGATGGACGACGAATCAGCGAGTATGGAATCAACCATGGCTGCGCTTGATGTAACTGTTTCTGAACTTGACGCGAGTGTGTATGCTGCGAGAATTGGATCTGGTGCTTGTGTTTGGAACGATGATAAGTATGCTCTACGTGCTGCTTCTGCTGCTACAAAAGCGTCATATAAATCATCATTGAATCCATTTCTTGCTGCAACAGCCGCATACATGCGTACTGCTCCACTACTGACTTCTAAACGAATAGTTGTGATGATACAAGCACAAACGATATCGTTCATTCCTAGATTGCGTGCGTATCTATTAATTACTCCTATGAGTGACTCGATCCACAATTCGTAGCGTTTATCGACTTGGGAAAGAGTTGATTGTGTTATAGTGTCTCGTGATGCGATGCAATTGGTCATTGCTGAGTTGTATGTAGCGATAGCACGCGATGTTGCGTCTTTGTTCGTTGCACTCTTGGCTGCGTCATTAACCGCAACGACTGATTCTTGAAAATCTTGCAGAGCCAAAGTAGTGTTGGTGAACGCGCCACTCATTGGCAGTGTGATAGATTGATTGTAGAACGCGACTTGCATGACCGCCAATCTTCTTTCATTAATAATCGCTTGGACTAGATTCTCTATGGAGCCCACTGTATCTACAAAGTTCTCCCTTAGTGCATAGGTTCTGTCTTGTATGCCAATATATGTTACTAAAAAGATTGATACAAGTAACAGTGCAGCCAAAGAAACGACAGTCATGAGTAATAGTTTGCAGAACATTGGTATCCGCTCTAGCATGCCACAAAACCCTTTTGCATTGATTTTTAGCAAGTCATCTTGCGTTCCCTCTGATGTTGAGAGGTTGTCGTCGAGTAAATCAAGACCAGCGTCAACGACGATACTTTTGCGACGAGTGTCTTTCTGTAAATCGAAAAATGTGTCTTGCACTGGTTCTATGTTTTCTTTGAGCTCCATGTTTCTGTATGTGAATTGTGGAGTAGTTTCTTGTGACGAGTCTCCACTCTCAAATGTACTCTTTGGAGTAGTTGCTGAGAGTTGCCGTGCAACATTAGCAACAGTCTCAGTGTTAATAGGCGGTAGTGGGGTACTTGGTGTTTGCATTTGTTTGGTTTCTTTTGCTGCGCGTCGCACGTGTTAGGCAGGCAAGTGAGGTCGCGAGGATCTACCTGCCTTGTTTGTACAAATAATGAGCGTCATGCTTAGTGACTTGATGGTGTTTCGCACCTTCACCTTGTTTGTGGTTATCTTTTCATAAAACGCAAGTCAACCAGGTCACTAAGATAATCACGCTTAGAACAATGTTCCCTGACCTATGTTAGCGTGCTCTTATAAGGTCCACATCTTGTACAGTAACCAAATCTTTTGAAAAGTAAATTGGAAAGCTGGCATTTGCAAACAATCTGAGAAACAATTTAAATTCGAAGAAGCGAAAACTCTTTTTGATCTAGCGAAACCGATAACTATGGCAAGTAGAGCCGTCAACCGCATAGGAGACTCACTGAAGCTATTTGTTCAAAAATGCTTTTTGCGACCTGCCACGAAAAGCGAGAAAACCCACTCGCTTCCTTGCTCAGTTGTATTTTTAAATCGCGTTTATCACATTTCTTGATGTACCCGAATCATGCAAGCGTAATCCAAGCAAAATTAAAATATCTTTTCTATAAAAGGGAACGTGTCTTAGAAAAATAGATCAATACAAAAAATTAAAAAACAACAATATGAGAACTAGTGTACTAATAGGCTTGATGCTTATAGCTTCGTGTATGGCTGTGTTCAATGGCATACCGGTAACGCAAGGACAATTTCCATACCTTGTTTACATTGTGGTTGATCAAGGAAATGGAAGTTCATACGCCTGTGGAGGTGGTTTAATCAACTCACGATATGTACTAAGTGCTGCTCACTGCTCTTTCGGTCTTTCATTTGAAGTCATCGTTGGTAGAATTAGCGTCGATGGATATCGCAGTTCAGACGTTAGACAAGTCAACAAAGTCACCCGACCTGACAACTTTGGTGCGTGGGGACTCTTCGACTACAATGATATTGCTATTTGGGAATTGACTGAAGAACAACCAGAAGTACCAGGAACAATTGAATACATGGATATCGGATTAAACGCTCCACGTGTTGGTGACGAACTTATGTTGTGCGGATTCGGTATGTTAGGTCCTACTGAACAAACACCACTTGCTCATTACCATCCAATCGTCGTTTCCGAAGACTA
>JAESGV010001409.1_pt1 | contig 10059 bp, 5 predicted proteins | sample 9269781 | NCBI WGS metagenome assembly JAESGV01 (sample SAMN15741586, study PRJNA653496) | algae metagenome | isolation source: Tildeniella torsiva UHER 1998/13D and co-occurring heterotrophs from... | place: Slovakia: Slovak Paradise National Park, Hrabusice, Kosice Region | collected 2000-01-01
TCAATATCGACACCGTTACGCCTACAACAAGCACAGCAATTGCGCGTGTTTTTATCAAATGTGAAGAATGATCAATTGATAAAAAAGAAGGTAGAGCGCATCGTACCTTCACTGGAAAAGATATTACTCGACACGTACGATAACACCACCCTACTAACTGTAAAAGGGAATTACAAGAACAAGGAGTGATTTTATTCGCTACTTTGGCAGTTGCACTAAAACAAGATGCAGCGGTTCTGCTCCAGACATTTCTACAACGACTGAATCAAGATGTCTACGCGAATATTTTGATACAGTACGTGGATCAAATCAAGACGCAGAAAATATCAAACATGTACACTACCCAGTTGCAATTAATTCTAACAGGTATACAAGTAAGTCATTCGAAACTATTTAACTGTTTTAAGAACATTTTAGAACACGGCGCGACCTCGAACGTTAGAATGATTGACATTATAGAAAAACTCGCAGTCGACTTTCCAACAGTTTTTAAAAATCAATTCCAAGACTTGATAGATGTGTTAGTTGGATGGTACTTGGATAGAGAAACTTCATTCAGAGTACGACAAAGAATAACCACGTGTTTTTGCAACTTTAAAGGGTTGTGGATCACAAACATTGACTTTACTTGTGGACTATTGGACAAGTTCATTATTGACATGAAATCGATCAACGACGAACGGCAGTACAACAATTTTGTCAGGTACGGGTTTATGAACATGCTAACAATATAGTTGTTTTGCAGCAATTGCACTCGCTTTGGATACGCTATTTTCTGTTTGTGCGACGAAGCTATTGCCAAGGCTGTTCCAGACATTTATTGCGTCAGTCGATCGATTCTCAGACAAACAAAAACGTATTTGGAAAGCAACAAGTGAGGCGATTGTTACTTTCTCAACTATTCTCAAGGCAGAATATATTCCCTACATTTCCGCAACCATTGACTACTTGTCCGCAGTTTTGCGCAAGTTTGAAATTCCAAACGATTGGTTAGAAGTTACAGTTCAAATTGTCGACCAGATACCAGATCTCACTTTGGATGTCGTACGACCATTACTCCAAGCAACACTCAACTATGCCCACACAAAAACCACATTTCAACCATTTGCCAAGTTGTACGCCAAATTCTTCAAAATCGAAGGACTCATTCAAGAGTTGTTTTCCGTTGTACCAAGACTAGAAAATCAACAAGCATGGAACAGATCAAAGTTGTCAGAAGTGAACTTCTCAATGGCTATGATCATGGCGTGCATGGACGAGAAGATTATGGAGTGGACTTGGAAAGCGCATAACCACTGGGGAATAGTTGGATACTATGTACCATCGGTGTTTGTTTCCTTTTTGAAAAGTTTACACGAGCATTACACTCAGTTACTGTTGACTGCTTCAGAAGCGATGACGACACTGCAACCATTGATACTTCAGTGCTGTCAATCTGCATTAGAGAACAGTAGTATGTCATCTTCCATCAAAATTCAAGTCATGACATGGATAAGTACTCTTATTACTGGTGAATATGTCAAAGCTCACGTTGGAAATACCGTTATTCCTATTCTAGTTGCCATGTCTCGTGATAGAGATTTTAATGTTAGAGCAAAAGCATTAACATGCTCAACAAGTGTGTTACTAGAGTTCAAGGGAAATTTTGACAGATCAGATTCAGTATTGTTCGAACTTTTGGATTTGGTAATGTCAGGCTCAGATGACATGGAAGATTCTGTTTCATCAGTTGCGATGAGTTGCTTGAGTGACTTAGCACCAATTTTGATGGATGGAGACATTTGGGATGAGTTTAAACTGTTCAAATCTGGATTCAAAGCTCCAACTATCCCATCTGCTTTCAAATCTCGCCATTTTGCTCTACTTTTCAAACACGTATGTTTTTGATTATAATATTAACAAAATAGTTCCAATCGAACGAGACCATTGAAGTTTCTACTATTGAGAGGTTGTACCACGTATGTACTTCGGACCAAAGTGGTTCAGTTGCGGATAATTCTAAAAAATATTTATCATCATTCTACTACCAATGGGTAGTTACAGAAGCCGCACGCTATTGCGTTGCACATAGACTACGCACCCACTTGGGTACAGCATTTCAAACATTTGAATCGTTTGAGAAACTCCTTCAAGAACGCAACGACAACTATTTGTTCTTGCAATTCATTGACGAATTGGAACGAGAAATGACAAGAGCCATAGATGGTCCTTCACATCATTCACCAACCACTGTACAATTCTTTGAAACAAATAAGAAAGTATGTCAGGATTGGTTCTCCCGATTCAGACCGCTAATCGCTCGCGTGAGTGAAAACGCGACTCACGTAAGAAGTTCTTCTCAAAGACTACAAGATCTTCGTGTAATGATTCTAAAGACTGCAAATGAGAGCACTGATTGGTCTCTACTAGAGAAGCATGTAGTAGAGTATGATCGTGTCATAGTACAAATGGGTAGTAGGCTAATCGAAATGCGAGATGTTGATGCAATTCAAGGATTGTTGAAATGGACAGAATCAGTATTCTCGTTCGTTGCCACGAAGATCGACGCCTCTAAACCAAAATTGGATGCTATTTTGAATGTACTTACAGCATTGAGACAAGAATCGAATGGCGAGTGGGAGAGTGCAATTGATTTGTACAAAATAGCTTTCGAGGAAGTATCGCATTTAGATGCCGAAATCACTGCTCCACTAATCGCCGATAGAGTAGTGATATGTTTCACTAACCTTCAAGACGTGACAGGCATCGAAAATTGGCAAAAGTTTATGGATTCATTTAGACAAAAATTCTCTAACGATGAAAAACTGTCAGTACTTTCACATTCTCAGCACACAGATGTCATCCTACGAATTTCAAAAGAAATGCAAAAGTTTGACCAAAGCCAGCCAGTAGACTTGCCAGAAGCTTTCAACTCTATTGATCGTTCTAAAGTAGCCTATCTACAAGCACTCACCAAACCAAATGAAAAGAAAGAACTCATGGAAGCAAGTAGACTCTTACTGAAATCAGATCTGGAACGTTTGCGATTCTGTACGTCAAAGCAAGTTCATCCGTACTTGTCTCAATTGTACTTGACAAAGCATACAGATTCTGCACCTGCAAAGAACGCACAAGATTCAAACAGAATATCATTTTTACAAGAGTTACGTCGTGTGAACCCACCAAACAACAACTTGATTCTCGAACAAGTCAAGAGTGCTCGAAGCACAAACAACTTGCAACTAGCGAGTCGTTTGCTAGAAGCTACGACAGCCAAAGACTCTACTGTAGCTTTGGAAAGAATAAGAATTAAGAGCAAATTGGATTCACATGCCTCATTAGTTGATTTGATTTCGTACTTGAAATCAGCAGAGATTCACAAGGACAAAGCAAGGTCAAAAATGTTTTTGATTGCTCATGAACAATTGAAAAACGATGAGACTTTCGACTCAGTGAAACAAGACTTGCAAATGAGCAGAGAAGAAGCACTTGAAAAGTTTGCAGTTAATGCCGTGGATACAGCCACAGACGCTAGCTCAAGAAGAAAAGCATTGGTTAATTATGCCGAGTGGACATTCACACAATATGAAACTGAACTTGCTAAAATCTCTCAAATCGTATTAACTAATGAAGAAAAAGAGCAATTGACAACTTGCGGAAAAGTAGAGTTGATTGAAGCAACATTCAACAATATTTTACTGCCACAAATTCGACAAATATTAGATTCTAAAGAATCACTCCAAATCGACTCAAGTGCTGCAACAATCAAGTCCAAGTTCTCCGAGTATGAGAATATAGACACCATCTATACCGTATTTTTAGAGGTCAAGAGAAGATTATACGCACCTATTCTAAAATCTATGCAATCATACTTTGAATCGTTACGACTACAAGATGATGTATTTGTCACTTTACAACTGTTAAAGTTGATAACAAGACATGCCAATGAGTTTGAATCCGAAATTCTTCACGGAATAGAAACCACATCAGTTCGTGGGTATTATGAAATCGTTCCTCAACTATTTGCGCACATTGGAGGAGATCCAATCGTTCAACAAATTATCAAATCATTACTCTTAAAAATCGGAACCGAGAACACTCAAATGATTGCCTATCCACTTATTGTAGGATGCTACAAAAAGAACGTTTCCAAACACTACTTGATGGTAAAATCAGAACTTAGCCAAGTAGGTCAAGCACAAAGAATTCTAGACGGAGTACAAATTCTGGTCAAAGAATTGAGTAGAATTACCCTCTTGTGGGAAGAAGTATGGTTAGATCAATTACCAAGCATCCATAGAAAACTTGTTCGCGATTACGGAGCGTTTAAGAATGCTCGAGAAACAATCCGATCGACAGAAAGCGAAAAGTCACACTTGGAAAGAGGCAAGTATGCGCAGTTGATGCGATCCGCTATTGTTCAACTACAATCCACAGTCAAGTTAACTATTGGTGGACTACCAGAAACAAAACACGAAGTACGCTTCCAAGAAAAGTTTGAAACGATTTTGACTAGAATTGTTTCTAGTATTAACCAAATGCCAAATGAAGACAGTGCTATGGAGTTAGCCGCTCAAACGTTGCATCAGATTGGCAAGACAATGATGAGTATCTATCATGGAACCAATCAATTGTCATTGCAATCAATTTCTCCCGTACTTGCTTCTATAGACGCCCACATTCCTATGCCAATGATGAGCACTAGCGACAGAGTTGGTGATAGAAGAATCGAAATCACAAAGATAGAGAATAACGTGCAAATTTTGGGATCAAAAACGAAACCAAAGAAGTTGGCTATGATCGGAACAGATGGAAACAAGTACGCCTACCTTCTCAAAGGTAGAGAAGATTTGCACTTGGATGAACGTGTCATGCAATTCTTACGTGTTGTTAACAAGGCTCTTGCATGCGATTCCAGTTCAAAGAGTCGCAGACTAAGAGCACGTCACTACGATGTTATTCCACTGAGCGACAGATCAGGTCTCATCAGATGGGTAGATGGAAGTACACCTATTCTCTCCTTGCATCGTGAGTGGTTCATGAAGACAAAGGGTTCAGTACCATACCGACCAGTTGATTCATTCTTTAGCAAGTTAGTACCTGCTCTAAAACAACATGGAATATCATCGGCAACATATCCATATCCAAAAGATATTCTTCGTACTGTTTTGAAGCAACTTATGGCTGAAACTCCAAAGGATCTATTGGCGAAAAAATTGTGGTTGAACAGCCCTTCACTAGATGCATGGTGGGACACTACCCGTCGCTACAATAGAAGTGTCGCTGTTATGAGTATGGTTGGGTACACGATTGGTTTGGGAGATCGTCATTTGGACAACATTCTAGTTTGTGACAGCGGAGAAGTTGTACACATCGACTATAACGTCTGCTTTGACAAAGGCTTGCGCCTAAAGGTACCCGAGGTTGTTCCATTCAGAATGACTCCAATTATCCAAACAGCACTGGGAGTTACTGGTGTTGAAGGTACATTCAGAACAAGTTGCGAACAAACTATGCGCGTACTACGTGACCATAAGAACACATTACTTATGCTCTTGGAAGCGTTTGTATATGATCCACTCGTTGATTGGACTTCAGAAAAACAAAATGAAGACATGTACAATTTGGAACTCAAAGTATCGTTAGGATTGTTCACGAGTCGCATCACAGAGATGAAAGATTTTATGAACAATGTTTTCACAACATCAACAGAACGTATTTCCAATTTACAACGAACATGGAGCTCCATCAAAGAGTTTGTCGATACATCTGGAAAGAATGTAGATGAATATTGGACTGCCACTCGTGAAGAAGAGAATTCTAGAAATGAACTTAAATTGATGCTGGAAGAGAAGCAAAAGTTGCAACCACAGTTGGAAAAGTCTACTCAAGCTCTCGCCAATCAAGTTCGAACTACTGCACCTGCCAAGCGATCTCTTCAAGGCAGACTCGAGAAGCAATTAAGAAGTTATGGCGCAATCTCTGATCTTCACCACAAGGCATACGAAGTATTAATGAACTGGAGAGACTTTAACGCAGGCGTTTTCACACTCGCACAACCAACACCACAATTAAGTCATTTGCTTCCATATCTTCCCGATTTGGTAAAACGATTGGGAACAAACATACTTGTGGAATTCAATGAGCTAGATGTTGCTATAACTCAAGTAGCAACACAAAGACAACAAATAATTACAGAATTGTTTGTCCATGTGAAAGAGTTACAAACTCTATTAGTGAAATGCTATGGCTCATGGCAAGAGTACATGACTATTGATGCTAGCTACCACTGGAGTAACAAGATCTATCAAATCCTACTCGATGCAGATAACATGGAGCAAGTAGATGAGATTGCTGCTAGTTTGGAAGAAGAAGACGAGAAGCAACAAATCCAACAAGAGAAAGATGAACTACAAGAAATTGTCGAAAGTGTTGAAGCTGTTAATCAAAAGATGGAATCCTCCAAAGCACGTCTTGAAGAGAAGGGAATATCATACATGCAAAAGGCACTTGCAGAAGCGAAACGTAACTTGATAGAGTTTGTATCTACAAAGTTGAGAAACACGAACGAGTTACACTCCTACCTTGTGAAATATACTCTTTTCACGCTTTTGGATCAACTAGATGAACAAGAAGATGGTTTGGACGACTCGATCGGTGGCTTAGAAGAAGATGAGCAAATCGAAAGAAAGATTCCAAAAGGATTCGGAAAGTTGAGTCGTTTGACAAGTATGTTGGATGTTTTGGTTCAACTAGAAGCAGATCTACGAGTACCAATAATGCGAGAGCAAATTGCGTTACTCACTACTTCATTGAAGCATTGCATCACTGCAGTCTCAGAGTTTTATGAAATGTTCTCCCGATCACTGTTTGCACAGACTTTGACTCAACCAGTCGCTTACACAGTTGATCAAATTCAAGAACGTTTAATGACAGACAATCTATTGAAGGCATATGATGCTCTTTTCTCAAAGATGCAAGTTCCATTCAAGCAATTTACTACTGTCAACGATACTGACCATATTCTACACGTAGAACAACTCTCGTGCATCGAAGAAATACTACAAGAAGTATCGAGCTCAGATCGTAGTATTTATTCGCAAGAAGAGCTTCACGCAACACTTGTGTCCATTTTACAAAACTATGTAGAGAACATTTTGGCAAAGGTTACTTTCCCAACATTTACCAGTTTGTTAAAGTCATGGGGTATTCACTCTGGCACTCGTAACAGTTTGAATGAAATAGAATTACCGTGGAACTCCGCTACTCGTGAAACAGAAATGTTGAATATTGTACTATCAAACTTTTTGACTTCACAACAAGTATGTGATGAAGAAAAGCTCCAAACAGAGTTTGTTAAAATGGAACACGGATTCCTCAAGTACATGGCAGGAGTGTTACAAAACGATCTTGCCAAATTCATGTGGAGTAGCGTCAATCGTGAACAAATTGCAACTCCATCTGTGATGTACGTCGTTCAATGGCGTAATCAACTATTACAGTCAATTGCTACTAAAGCAACAAAGTTGAAACAATTAACCGATAATGTTCAAGTGCCTTTGGAAAAGTACAGAAAGATTGAAGTAACAATTGCAGCACAACTCGGTAACGTGAACGTGTCAGCACAACAGTCGCAAAAGTTAATGGAAAACATCAAAGTCAGAGATGACAATTTGTTAAGAATATCTGCCCATGATCAACAATTGTCTCAATTATGTTTGTACATTGTAGAACTCGAAGCATACAGATCCAAGAATGAAACAACAGAAAAACTCAAACAAGAGTTACGTCCTTTGGTACGACAATGGGCAGAAATGAATCACGCAGAAGTATCACTCAAACGTTTGCAATCGGAAGCTTCAGAACGATTATCACAAATTGAGACTGATGAAGAAACATTAACTGTCAAGTTGAGAAAACTTACACCATATGTCAAAAAGAATCATTCTTCAGTACATAATATCGAAGAGAGATATAAACAGATGGTAAACGGTATGATTGATCAAGTGAAACAAACAGAAGAACAGTTTGTTAAATATGTTCAAGTAGTTTCTGAAGTTGAGAATATGGTCGAGTCGATTGTACGCGTTACGACAGGATTCAAGAATTGGAACTCTACATTGAAAAACTTTAGAGGATTCTTACAAACTCACGACAAGTTCTGCAGATCCGTGTTTGCTGATTTGATCAAAAAACGATTGGAAGTCATGAGTAGCTCTGTGAGTGATTTTACGCCAAAGACAGAAAAAACTATCCAAGAGATTCAAGAACGTATTGTTAGCGCTAATCAACAAATATCTACACAATTGGAAACTATTCGCCAACAAATCAACAAGCATAATGCAACAAGTACATTTGATGATGATGATGAAGAACTTGTAGAAGAGGAACAAGAGAAACAAAAAGAAGTTGGAAACAGTTATGCTATTGGTGTTCTGAAACGTGTGCAAACAAGATTAGATTGCGAAGTAGATGTTGAAAATCAAGTTGCCGATGTTATACTACAGAGTACAAGTTTGGACAATTTGAGCTCCATGTTTGAGGGGTGGTTAGCGTTTGTTTGATCAGCGATAATCCACATCAAATGCACGAAGATTACCCATTTTTGTCATAATAATGATTTATCTCAAATAAATAATTTACATTTAATAATATCTTTTTCCTGGGTGTATTCCCTTCATTCTGTAGATAGGACTGTGATTGAGCGTACTAGATTGAATATTTTCCGCTTGGGCATTGACAAAGCTGAGAAGATCTACCAAATGTTCTTGTCTATTGTCATACTTTTTTACCCATCTTTCAATTGTTCTAAATGCGCAAACGATGTAGGAAAAATCGGTAACTAGAGAAGAAAGAGCTTGTGTCAAGCTTTCATACTCTAATTCTAAGATTGATTCACCATTCAAAACCTCCAAAGCATTATATCGCAAGTAGTTATGAGCTTTGATTTTGATGTTGTTGTTTTCGACTCCTTCCAAGCTTAAGCAATCGAACACATTACACTGATTTACATTTTGTTCTAAATGCGTAAGTAATATTCCTCGTTGTTCATATAACATGTACTTTGAGCATAAATGAATCATTGGTACTATATCACTGACAAAAGGTACATACAACTCGCCTGTATAGATGCTCTTGACCAAATTTGAAACTAATGTTGGATCGTCTTCTAATTGAAGTTCGTTAGTGTATGTCTCCATCATTCCCGAGTTAATACATGTCTTAAAGTAATCTGACGCCAAGCATAAAATGAATTTATGTACATAAAGCTTGATTGTGCCGTCTGTAAAACTTATAACGAAATCGGTACCTGCTTCTTGGTTATTATACGCCTTGGCGAGTACTACCGCATGTTGAGAGCTTGTCAAAGTAGTCATTAGCTAAAAATAATATGACAAAGTCTTGTAATCTCTACTCAACTTGCACTCCAACTGTTCACACAAACAAGTCATGCCACCAAAGAAAGAAGAATCCAACACTGCCTCGAACATTGTCAAATTCGGACGTGTTAAGAACAATCTAAGAATGGGAGTTGTAGGTCTTCCAAACGTCGGAAAATCATCACTCTTCAACCTTCTCACAGCACAAAGTGTAGCAGCCGAAAACTATCCATTCTGCACTATTGAGCCAAACGAAGCTCGTTGCGCCGTACCTGACGAACGTTTTGACTATTTGTGCAAATTGTGGACTCCACCTTCCGAGTACCCAGCATACTTACAAATCACTGATATTGCTGGTTTGATTAAGGGTGCCAGTGAGGGAGCAGGTCTTGGAAACGCTTTCTTGTCCCACATTCAAGCTGTTGATGGTATCTATCACGTTATTCGGTATGTTTTTTAACATGAAAAATCTGACAATAGTGCGTTTGAGAGTGATGATGTAGTACACGTAGAAGACTCCGTAGACCCAGTCCGTGATTTGGATACTATTCAAAGCGAACTTTGCAAAAAGGATCTCGAAATCGTTGCTCGTGCCATCGCCTACGAAGAACAACAAGTCAAAAAGACTGGTGGACAATTCAAAATCAGTCCTCTATTCAAGGAGACTATGGAAAAACTCAAAGATATGTTAGGCAAGAAC
>JAESGV010001410.1_pt1 | contig 10058 bp, 9 predicted proteins | sample 9269781 | NCBI WGS metagenome assembly JAESGV01 (sample SAMN15741586, study PRJNA653496) | algae metagenome | isolation source: Tildeniella torsiva UHER 1998/13D and co-occurring heterotrophs from... | place: Slovakia: Slovak Paradise National Park, Hrabusice, Kosice Region | collected 2000-01-01
CGTTTGGGATCTAGTTAGTAAAACAACTGTACGTGTGCTTCAAGGTCATACTGGATTTATTCATGTTGTAAAAACGTTACAAGATGGAACGATCATTAGTGGAGGAGATGATAAACGATTACGCATGTGGAAAGAGAATGGTGTTGTTGTGGTACCACCTGTAAATGGAGGAATAAATTCAATTGGAATAGCAGGAGATTTGATTGTTACTGGAGGAATGGAGGAAGAGATACGTGTGAGAGATAGTAGTGGAGTTTGCGTGAAAGTAATTACTGGACATAGAGGATGGATTAATTGTTTGATCACTTGTGAATGATGTAAACGTAGTAAAGAAATGTACATTTATTAATTCAAAGCGTTAGGTTTGAATCACTTCTTTGATTGTTTTTTGTTTTCGTAGAGTGTCAGGAGCAAATCCATCATATCTAATAAATTTGCAATGGATTTCAAATTCTCGATATGTAAATCTTGGCCTGATAGCAACGTAGCAATTCGTACCAAGCGCTCTGATATCTTCTTAACTAGTTCTCGAAGTTGTCCTTTCTTGATTCCTAGAGACTCTTTCAAATCTTCAGAGGATACTTCTTTTTCCAATAATCTTGAGACAAACTGAATAGCTGCACCTATGAGAAGTATTCTTGATACTCCATCGTTTAGCCCGAACTTGCTCATCATGTCCAATACTGCGGTAACTCTCTTTTTGAACAATTTCTTTTCTGTCTTTCCATACTTGAGTTTCGACGAGGTTCTCTTCAACACTAGATCTAGCAGGGGTTGTGGTTCTTGAACTGGGAGTTGGATTTGTAGTACTTCGTTGACATGCTTGACTATGCGATAGAACTCTGCTTTGCTCAGTCCCACGCTTCTGGCAGTGTCGTCCAATAGGATTGGTATCTTGTTATGAACGCAGTAGATGAAAATTATGGCAGTGAGCAAGAGTTTAGGTTTCTTTCGAAGGCTCTTTGATTTCATGTATGTCACTACGAGCGATTTGATTTTCTTGTTGTGGCTCTCCATTCCTAAATTTTTCAAAACTTGGGAAAGATGAGTATCTGTATCTTGATCCAACGCGACTTCTTGCTCATGGTTTGAAGTTGCTGTAGGGTGATCTTCTAGATTTGAGGTTTCTTTTGTCGACAACTGCAGCTCTGAGATCTTTAGTAACCATTCGCGACAATTTTGTAGTAAAGCAGCGACATCGTTTGTTCTGTTGTGGTTTGCAGGTGATAACGCGTTGATTAGGTTGTTGGCCGAGTCAGATGATATTGATTGGACTCCAATTGTCTGCAAAACTAAAAGCACGGCAGCTGCTGCTCCATACACGTAACTGTTTTCGTCGTTCGAAGTTGAATCAACGGAATCGAGTATAGATGTTGCTGTTTCTATCAAATCGTCTTGGATTGTTTCCATACCAGTTGATTGTGTTGCAAAGTCTAGAAGCGTGTCGTGTGTTTGAGTAACTAGCGTTGATAGTGTATTGATGACTGGTGTTTGGCGATCTTCGTTTGTTTTTTCTGCTTGTTTTGGTGTTGCGTTTGCAATGACTGGTTCTTCATCCAAAAGAAAATCTTGAATTTCTTGTTCGTTGTGAAGTTCTTGTGTATCGACGACTGGTGTTTGACGATCTTCATTCGCTTGCTCTGCTGTTACGGGTGTTGTATCTCCAGGTTCTTCCTCTATTTGGTATTCACGTTCATAATGCAGTACTTCTACGGCGCGATGGTCTAGGCATCTTCTTTTTTGTCGCGATGTATCTGTAGTTTTTCTTTTTTTTCTTTTTGCATGACCGTCAGTGTCGTGTTTGTGCGAGTCTGGTGGTATTGATGGTTCACGAATTGATATTGAGGTTTCGACAACTGGAACATCGCATAGTTCAAAACCAGTGGTTGGATCAGTTTTTCTTCCGAACGAGAGACTTTCTAATGCAGACGTTGGTGCTGTTGGATCAATTAGCTTTTGAACGGTTTCTTGTATTCTTGATAAAACGTTATCTTTTTTCTTATTGTTAAAATCATGTTCAATTACTTACGATAGAATCACATTTAAACGAAAGAGTGACCATGAGGCCATCTTTTTCAATCTTGACTTCGTCACAACCAATGATATTATTCTGAGCAAAATAAAGTTCTATAGTCTCCAGTATCTTGAAATTCGCAGCAGGAAAAGCTTCAATGGTGAACCACGACATGATTGTTTCAATAAAAATATTGTAAGTTTACGCGCCAGCGAAATAATTTTTTCTGTAAGTCACAAATCCACTCCCAACGATTAGATCGTAAGCTAACCAGATAGTATGAAATAAATAGCGTCCTTTTTCAAAATAATCTATGATATCTAGCTAGAATCTTCCTCGATGAGCTAATCAACGTTAAACGATAGTATTTTGTTTATAGAAGATACAGGCAAAGAATGAAAACAACTGCCAGCTTCTTAGCTACATCGTTGTTGCACACTCAACTTGTAAAACAAGCCAACTTATTCGTTTCAAATGCAATGCACAACCTCCCAAACTTCAAGCGTATTTTGACAACTGACGTTCGTGTAGGTGATATAGATACCATCACCACTAGCAGAGAAATGGAAAACGGGTTAATACAACCAAATATTCGTGAAAAGTACAAACAATGGATAACAACAAAAAATCCAAGCACAGAAAAAAAAATTTCCGATATGATATGCGATGAAAACGTTCAAATCGAGGCAACACATGGATGTATTTTAGAAGTTGTCGAACTATTTACATATGACCAGCAAACAACTTCTGTTCTTCCTGGAGAAAACGTAGAAATATTTTATTTTGACGAATCATGTATGAGATATCTAATAGCACACAATCGTTGTCTTGGATGGGTTACTTCCAACACTGTTTGTCAACAGGTTTGCTAGTTCACATTTATTTATGATTTTAGACAACGATGGTATCTTATGCAGCAGATGCAACTGGACTAACGCGCTTTTCGCTTGACGAGCTAGTATTCAGCAGTGAAAAAACTAGAATCTTTGCAGGAAGACTATTCGATCGCGATGAAAACTCGATGCGTGACGTCATGGTCAAATCTATGAAGCTTAGAGACAATACAGATGATATTAACCGCGAGATTAGCAATTGGAAGAATCTCAAACACGAAAACATTATACAACTTATTTGTTCGTGTGAGTATCAAGGATCAATGCTTTTGTTCATGGAGAGAGGAGAATCACTTACACAGTACGCTACCAAACTTGTACTAACAGCAATAGTGACCAAAGAAGTGACGTAGAAGTTTTGCTCATCCTCAAAGACATTGCTCTTGCGTTAAAGTATCTTCATGATCAACAAATTGTACATTTGGATGTCAAATTAGAGAACATTGTTCTGATCAACGGAAGAGCAAAGTTGATTGACTTTGCAGGTGTCTTGGATTATAATCGGAAAGATTCTAAGCTGTCCACCACTGTAGCTTATAAACCTCCAGGTATATACACATTTAGGCGTTAACATTAGAAACTCTACAAAACAAGACAGTTAGTAGCTCAAACGATGTTTGGAGTTTAGGAATTGTTGGTGTGCTCTTGTTGAGTGGAAGAACTGCTTTATGGCCTTCAATGGAAGGTACAATTTTAGACAAGATCGGAAAAGGTGTTCATTTGGCAGCAATACCTAGTACGTCAGCAATCAACGTGAAGAAGATTATTTCTTTCTGCTTGAGAAGGTACGTAGTACTACTAATCGTTTAACAATTAGTGAACCAAATGATCGTCCTTCTATCGACAAGTTGTTGGAACTGTTAGCTGCTCCAGTAGTTCTTGGTACCTACACTGCTCCAATTATTCCCTTTTCGCGATCAGATTCAGGTCTTACGGTAACCACCATCACAATAACGAGTTACCAGGAACTCACCATGCTTATCAAGTACCTGAAGAGTCACATGAGCGTATACTTTATCTCGGTGACTACAGATACACAGTAAGTGTAACCATTGTACTCTAAAATCGCATAGTGATGCTGTTTATCAGTGTGTACCTCCGTATGAACCAACAGCGTTAGCCTCCAAGTATTATGAAAAGTACAAGCGTAATCCACTATCACAGCTTGACTTTACTATTTGGTATCATCAACAACCAACCAAGTATGTTTTCAACGTGCGGCTAGAGTTTAGTGATACGTTCAAACCAACACCACAAATATTCAAGTAAGTTGTTTCAAGTTGTTCTAATGATAGATTATGGCGTTCTGATAGAACTGTATTTGACTGCGCGTTTCCTTTGCTCTGTAGGCTTTTGACGATGACAAGTGGTCACGGTAGTAAAAGTGGAAACGAAATTATCAACAATGTCAATACATTGTTTAGAAGAAGGTAAAATACACTGATTCTCGCCTAACATCTAGTATTGTTGATCTTACAGTAATATCTCAGGTAGAAGAACTAGAGTGGGTTTCAGATGAACATCTATTAGCGTTTACTCGAATGTTTGGAATTGTTATCACTGGAGATATTTCCTCGTTCCCAAACTCATTCTTTGTAGGTATAAAATACATGATACTATGCAAACTCTATCACAATAACATTCCTCACATTGGATGGGTTGGGTTACATGACAGCGTGCCGGTGACAAGATTCCTAGTGGGTACCACAACGAGTAAGAGACAATACTGTGATCACTAACTCTACAGCTCACTATGATCATTCTAATATAGTAGTGTTCAAAAAATGGTCCGATGATATCAAGAGAAAGTTTGACGAAGTAGTTTCAGAAAAGCAGAGAGTAAAAGTTGTACACTGCAACTTGGGCACATATGTGCAATTTAGTGACCTCGTTACTGCTATCAAGGTTATGCAAGTCATGAACGAGTCCATTTCAAAAAATTTGGTGTGTCATTTCACTAAAATCAGCACTAGCGCAACACAAAAGAAGCAACGAGTAGTTAAAAGAAAAATAGACGACATTTCATCAAGTAAGCCAAATAAAAAACCGCATTTATAGACATGACCTTCAAACTAGAGTCGCAACTGTTCAGGTGCGCTTTCAACTAAAAAGTTACATTCTCGAACAAAAGGATTAGGTTTGGTCACAGCTTCTTGTGCTTGTCGCATCTGGAGGGTATCTTGTACACAGACGCGCCGGTAGAGTGCACCATTACTCTACGAGGTAGAGTTACCATTGAGCAATTGCATTGAGAACGGGTTACTGTGATGCCTAAGCATTCCACATATCTGTAAGCGATGACACTGACAATTAGCTCGTTATGCATCTACTGCTGACACTGAACCTATCCGAGGGATGGAAACCCTATGGCTTGATGGAGGGTCTGTGGAAGTGCAGCACTTCTCGGCGAACTGACTTGACAACCCATTTACCTACGGTTTCAGTTGCCTCTCTTGAACGAAATTAAAAACGTTTCAAATGGAATTATGGTATGGTCAACTTGCAAAGAAATCATGTTTTTCAAACAAAGAACCAACAGTACGCATCTAGACTATCCTAGGTACGGCTACTTGCGTCTGACTGAATAGTGAAATGCATTAACGGCAAAAATGGAACTTGGAATAACTCGAGAAATATTAGTCGGCTGATAGAACGGATACCAACCATATGATCCATTAAATATAGCGCACGCGTGGGTTCATCGTATTTGCGAGATGTTTAGTTTTGATGAAATTGTTTTTCATAAAGCGTGTGGTGCGATAGACACCGAATATCTGACGCTCATAAATTCACCGTTCGTAGGTCCTATGTAAAAGCTGATGTGACTGCCTTCTCGCGGCAAAATAATAGATGTTGGCCTTAATAATACCCGACTTCAATTAATAATCCGATACTCAAAACGTTTTGGTACGTGACTTATATTGTGAGCTTTTGTACCACTACCATGTGCTTGGGCCAAGTTGGACCGTGTATTTCTTTAGCCAAAGATGCCCTTGCTGTGTTTTACTTGTCAATACGATGGCCACCAACAACAGCAAATAGTAGCAGTGTTAGAATAGCACAGAAAGTACTTTAGCATCGATTTTAACAGACGGATGTTTGCATTTTATCGTGGTTGACAAACGCTAGCGAGGCTTTGAAAATCACAAACATGGAGTTCTTGAACGCACATGATAGGTACCTGCGAGAACGCGACGCACATAGAAATAGATTCAACGTCACGACAGACGAAATAGATGGCGACACGTTTGAAATTCTACAACACAGTGAGAACACTCTTACTACATTGGCCTACCAACGCTCAAAACTGTTTATTGGAACAGAAAGAGGATTCGCAGCAATTATAGATATCTCAGAACTAAATTCAGCACTAGTTTTGGACAAACATTTTCGAAAATTTATTGACGGCAACGTTTGGCACGCTATGTTTCAACAAAGTGGAGACAATGTAGTCCTCGCCAGTTCAAATTTACATTTACTGAATACTACGGATAGAACTTTAACACCTGTTGGTCAAAACAATAGTATTTCAGAGTTTGGGAGAAAGAATTTACTCTGTTTTGACAGTCGTTTTGTACTTGCAGGAAACGGCTCTTGTGTTGTACTGTACGATCTTTTAACACTCACAAAAGTAGAATCTATTATACTTCCTACCTTTTCCAATACTATTCGTTGCTTAGAACCACTACCAGGTCGAAGAATAGCATCTGGTAGTGAGGACTCCCGTATTGTTCTTTGGGACCTAGAAAACGAATGCTCTATTACATCTATCGCAACAAATGGCAGTCCATGGTGTATGTTATACATGCACAGTGATTTGCTGCTCGCGGGCATCAACAATACAGTTAATTGTTATAACATTGACACCATAGAGCTTGTCTCGTCATACGATATTGGTTTTAGCATAAGAACGCTCACCTACTTGTCTCCAGAATTGTTCCTAGTCACTTGTGACGATGGCATCATGATTATTTTAGAATTAAAAACAATGACTCCTGTGATACAATTCCCAGAGATTCCACAAACTGGGGATGGTAGAACTGATATTTTGGGTGCTGAGTTATTGGATGATGGTCGATTGGTTACGTGCTGCAGAGATAGACGTTTAAGAATTTGGCAGTTGGTGAACGTGAAACTTCCAAGTTTGATATTCAAGAAACTAAGAACGTGTAATGCATTTTTTGATGTAAATGTATTTTTCTCGTAATGTTCGCTCTTACAACTGGGCCCAACTTGAATCTTTGTCTACCTGTAGACACTTGATGACGCACAACATGAGCTCCTCGCAGTTTTCCACGTGGTTTCTTCGACCAATGTACATTCCTCCTATGATAAGACTACCTTCATTCATTCGATGCGTGCTATTTGGAACACAAGGTATTTGTAGTATTAATTTGAATTACAAATTAGAGGTCGGAGCAAAAACCATTTTTTTCACTTATAAATTTGAACGATCGACTCCTGCTATGCTTGTTATGGCTCCTGTTAGTGGCAATGTATTCACAACAACAATGAAATTAGATGAAGATGATATAAGCGTGTCGTTAATAGATACTAGTTCTTGGTTACGGTAATTTGGCTTTACGTACACACTAATTATAAGATTTCAATCGAATATTCCACCAGAAATTACAGACGCCACTCAGGTTTTATTGCTGTATGATATCGCAGAGTAAGGTTATACTTACGAATATAATTTTAGACGCTCTACATTAGAAAAGATTCCTAGAAATTTGGAAGCAGTAAAAACTGCATATAAAAGAATGCCTATGATTGTGCTAATAGGAACTCACAAGCAAAGAGGCAACAAAGAGCGTACTGTAACAATTGAAGAAGGAGAGGAGATGGCAAAGAAATGTAATATACCACTATTCTTTGAAGTGAACCTGGAAGACACACAGAATGTACTAGAGACCGTAGACAAGTGCTTAACTGCGAGACATTGTCTCAACAAGTATGGAAATTTTCCAAAAGTGCTACCTGAAATGCTATGGAAAAAGAAAGGTGTTCTGCACGATGTAGAGATTTGTTTTTGCTAAACATTACAAGTAAAGCATGTTTGACATAATGCTGGCTATGTTGACAAGGCTGTGGAGTATCGTATTACAGTACTTTGTCCCCTTTACTCCAGTAAATATAGAAACCATGGTTGAACCAAGTGAAAGTCGTACAACGCTTCCAAATCCACCTTAGTTTATAAAATGTCTACTATTGGGAACGAGAGGTTTGCATCGAGTTCGATTATTGACAAATAGACTCTGGAACAGATAGAATATTCACTACCTATAGACTAGGACGAGTGCGAATGTTAAGCTGTTACGCTGCACCGGCAATAGTGGAAACATTTAACAAAACAATACAAATAGATGGAGACAACGTAGAATTATTTTTACTTGACACAAGCACTACACAAAGGTAACTACGCACGTCGCAAAAATAACACAAAAGATTTGGAACAAGAATTTATCGCGTTCAAGCAGTAGATACGTCACTAATTCTTTTACTCTATTCTATTCCAAAGTAACACAACTATTACCGTGTTCTTACATTCTAGGAGATCTACATTAGACACGATTCCATTGTACATTGAAGAAATCGACACCACATTTGAACAACGGCCAATGATAGCGCTAATAGGCACACACTGCGATTACAGACAAGAAAAACAAGTAGCAACTAGAGAAGGTGAACAAGTAGCAAAACAGTACAACATTCCATTATTCTTCGAAGTCGATATATTTGATGCTCAAAGCGTAATCCAGACAATAGACAAATGCGTCACATCTAGGCATCTTCTCAGCAAGTACGGTGATAAAAGGTCACTCCTCATACCCAACTTGTTATGGAAAAAGAAAAATGTACTTTGCGATGTCGATTTCATTTACCAATGAAAATTATTTATTTGGCGATGATGCTGGTCCGCATCGTACAGTTACTTGCACACACGGTAGTAACGAATCTCTCTTCTTATCATTACACTGTAATTTTGCACTAGTTGACATCACAGTTCCGACTCCATCAATTTTTATGACACTGTACCCGATCATACTTCCGAAATGTGTATCTTTATCGGCATCTAGTATCATGACATGACAATCCACCGGTAAACCTTTTTTCACAGAACTAGCGTGTTAGTAATAAATTTCAAATCTTACAATGTAAATGTTTCATGCCATTTGGGACAAAGTCCTTCTTTCACCGTTGTCGTTTGGGATTCACCGGCAACTTCAATAATACAATACGGCCGTAATGCACTATACGCTTCTCCCTCAGGATACAGTTTCGAATAATCAATACTAGATAAATTCTCCGCTTTTTCAATTGTAATAGTTACAATACCATACACTTGATCCGTAAACATACGATCATATTCATCTCTATTTTTCGATATCAAACTTTTCTTTTCTTGCTTGATCGGTGATTCAAAAGAATGTTCTTTAGTCATAGGTGACCCATACTTTGATTTTTGTTTAAAAACATGTTTTCTCGTTTTAGGTGACCAATCTAACCCATCACTATGTGGTAGTTCGTTAAACTTGAAAAACAAGTAACTATCCTTGATAATGTGTTGATGTAAACAATGGTCAATTATTCCTTGACGTTGTAAAAATGTTGCAACACGCATGGCGACAGGTCTTGTACATTGAAAGTATTGTCCTAACCAGGTGATACAATCTGAAGCAATAAACACGTTGTTATACGTTTTCAATCGGTACTTTCTATTTGCTATGGATAAACCGGTAATGGGATGCCGAAATGCTTCTAAAAGATACCGAAGTTGCTTTTCTGCTCGAGATGTCATTTGTACTTCTTTCACTTCACAAATGTGCGCATATTCGACAATTCCCATGACTAGATTTTTCGTAGGATCTATTGACGATTTTCTCAAATGTCGAAGTAGTGAATTCCTCTTTAACGAGTACCTAGATGCAACTTGTGCAATATCCCATGTTTTTCCAGCGTGTTCCAACATGAAATCTTCCAATGTTTCTTGTGTGAAAATTGTATCATGTGGTCGTGCAAAATTATCATCTTCCTTCTTGCTTATTGCATCCAAAAATAATCGATGGAAAGATTTTCCACGTGTTCGAATTTGTTGTTGATACAGTGTCGGCTCACTAATAACATCTGTTTTTGGATCAATGTACATG
>JAESGV010001411.1_pt1 | contig 10049 bp, 8 predicted proteins | sample 9269781 | NCBI WGS metagenome assembly JAESGV01 (sample SAMN15741586, study PRJNA653496) | algae metagenome | isolation source: Tildeniella torsiva UHER 1998/13D and co-occurring heterotrophs from... | place: Slovakia: Slovak Paradise National Park, Hrabusice, Kosice Region | collected 2000-01-01
ACTGGTACGACTTGTGTACCTTTGGATGGGTTTGAGGGACTGCATCCACCATTTACTATTTGTTTTGTACGATCACCTTCGGATTTCTTACCAGTGGCTCATACTTGTTTGAATCGTTTGGACATACCCAAATATGAAGATAAGCATACACTAGAACAACGATTTATCCAAGCTATTGACCATGGATTGTTAGGATTTGAAAGAATTTAATCTTATAAACTTAATTTAACGATGAAAACAAACAGGTAATTAGAAAATTAATGCGGTCTCTCTAAATCTCGATATTCATATTTTTTGATCAGTCTAAAAGAGCTGTCTCGGTATAAAATAGTGACCAACGCGTACAATTCTTTCTTGAACTCAGATGGTTTCTTAATCCCTTCTGCTGTACACTTACCATTCAAGTAGAATAGAATTTTATCTTCTATCCTATCTACTACTACACCAAGTATATCCCTCGAGTCAGTTTTTGCACCTCTGGATCCCTTTACCAAGTTTACTAGCTTGAACATTTGAAATCCATATGTAGTATTGTACAATGCACATGTAGTGTCTGGAACAATAGGTTGCCGAAGACTTTTTGACTTTGGGTCACACGTAACACCGACATATAAACCATCTTTTAGAAAGTGGTCATTGTTGAAAACAATTTCAAAGTACGATATTACCCTTTCTAGTGGTACGTCAGAGACGAATATTGTACCCCAACTCTGACTATTTTTGTGAGCACCTTTCTTATATTTGTCGAGTGTAAATTGTGCAGGATTATCTCCAGTTGTGCAAACAAAGTTGAAATCTACTCGCGTTGCAGTTCGTGTTCTGAATTGTTGTAGACATAATGAAAACAGGTCCACTGCTTTCGAATCTTCATGTACACCTACTACGCTGATGTCGGCAAACATTTTTACAAAAACACTATCTTTATAACAAGGTATTGATTCTATTTGTTTCTTCCTCCTCTTTCTTCTCTTTCTTCTTTCCCATGACAAATAAGAATAGTAACATTGCAAAGATAACAATAAAGCAACAACAACAACAGAAAAGCATGAACCCAATAATCGAACCTGCAATGGCTCCTCCAACTACACCTCCGTTAGTAATGATCACAGCCTCTATAGTTGCTGATCCGTTTAACGACCCAGGAGAAGCTGATATACGAGTAAACTCAGGTTCTTGAGTAGGTACTTGTGTAACATTAGCAGTAGTTTCAGTTGGATTATTGGTTGGAGCTGTTGTAGTTGGTGCTTCCGTTGTGGTTTGCAGTGTGGTTGTAGGTATTTCAGTGGTTGAAGGAGCGGCAGTTGAAAGATTATTTGTCGTAGTAGGAGCAACTGTAGTTGTGGGATCGGCAGTTGTGGAAGGTGTCTCTGTAGTAGTTGGAACTAGAGTAGGCGTAGCTGTACTTGTTGTTGGAGCTATTGTACTGGTTGGTTGCTCTGTGGTAGTGGGCACAATAGTCGTTGGTGCTACTGTGGTTGGTGTTTCCGTGCTTGTTGGCAAACTCGTAGTGGGTGTTGCCGTACTAGTTGTTGGAGCTATTGTACTAGTTGGAACTGTTGTTGTAGTAGGGGTTACTGTTGTCGTAGGTGCAGCAGTAGTGCTTGAGACCGTTGTTGTGGTAGGAGTTGCTGTAGTAGGTGCCTTTGTTGTCGTAGGAGCAGCAGTAGTAGTTGGAGCTTTTGTTGTTGTTGGTGCGACAGTAGTAGTTGGAGCCTTTGTGGTTGTAGGAGCAACTGTTGTTGTTGGTGCTGCAGTAGTAGTTGGAGCTTTTGTTGTCGTTGGCGTAGGTGTTGGTGTAGCAGTGGTAGTTGGCTGTGTAGCTGGTTTGAATAGTACACCAGAATGGTACCCAGCCATTATTTGTGTAGCACCACTGTTACTGGCAGCCAATATAGGTACATTGGAGTTTACTGTCGTGCCATCCTGTAGTGGTTAGTTACATGAATGAAAGCTTACACCGAGCTGACCATAACCGTTATCTCCCATTGTATACACGTTTCCATCACTAGTTAATGCCATGTTAAAGTATGCACCTGCTGCGATGGCAACTACATTTTTTCCAGCTAAAAGACCAGATACAACTACTGGTCTTGTATTTGAAGCAGCGTTAGCGCCATTCTAACTGTTAGCTAATGATTTGTTGTACTTACACCTATTTGACCATACGTACCATCACCCCAGCAGTACACAACACCGTTGTTTGTTAGCGCAATAGTGTGCTTTTGACCAGCATCTATTGCTACTACTGTACCTGCGATATAAGACATGTTAAGAGCAAAAGGTAACCAATAAAACGATGAAGTTGTTCCATCTGCTAGCTGACCTGCATTATTTGCGCCTACACCATATAGTTTGCCCGTTGTATCAAGAAATACGGAATGTGAGCCACCCAAACCAATTCCTGATATAATCGCATTTCCCAATGCCGTCGTTGTATTGATTTTGGACAATGTTTTGATGTTGGGGACGTAGGAGCCGTAAACTCCGATGATAGAATATCCAACACCATACAACTCGTTTGTAGTTGTTAGAGCGAAGAATGCCTGTGAATTGGGACCTCCGAAAATGGATTTGAATAGTTTTCCAGGTGGTAAAACAACCGTTACTGGAACATATGAGTCAGTTGTTGTATTATCGCCGAGTTGCCCATACAAGTTCTTACCAAACGAATACAGCTTACCAGTACTTGTCAATACCATAGTACTGCTATAACCAGCAGCGACGTCAACAATAGTAGCACCAGAAAGAACGCCTGTCACATTTGTGGCTACTGGTGACATCTTTAGATCACTTGTTCCATCAAAAATGTTAGTAGATATTACAAGATCATACCTCCTAGTCCCAAGCCAAAGATAGCTCCCCATGTGTATAATTTTCCATCAAGCGTAAGTGCTACACAATGATCATAACCTGCTGCCAACTTGGCAACATTTGTCAACGACGAAAACGCGACAAAAGTAGTAGAGTATTCAGTCAAACCAGAACCTGCTGTTCCAAGTTTGTTACTACCAAAATAATAAGCTATTCCATCACTCGTCAGCACTGCAGATCCAAGTGGACCACTTTGTATATCAATGATTGTTTTGTTTGCAAAGATTGGTGGACTAATCTCTATTGGCAACAGTTTTGTGGCACTACTGTCGTCATACAGTTGATAGTTAGAATTAGGACCCCATCCATAGAGCTTGTTATCCTTACTTAGCGCCAAGACGTGTGCCATCGAAGATATTTTTGTAATATTCTTTCCAAAAAGCACACCTGACGTAGATACAGCCACTGGTATTAGTTTATCAACTCCTGTACCATCCTAACAATAGTTAGTAATACATATTAACTTACTCCTACACAGTTACCAGTTCCCCAAGCGTACACTTTGCCTTGATCAGTTAGTGCAACTGCAGCACTACCTGCAGAAATTTCGATTACTTTTCTATTTAACAATACGTTGTTAACAGCCACAGCAGATGTTCTAGTTGTAGTTGTGTTATCTCCAAGCCATCCAGGACTATTTGATCCCCAAGAATAAACACGAGTGTCGTTTGCTAGTGCCAAACCATACACAACAGGACCTGAAATGGCAGTAACAAGTTTCCCGTTTAGAGCGCCGGTCATTACTATTTGTCTTGGTAAATTTCTATCTGTTGTAGTGCCATCGCCAAGCCTGCCGTCATTATATCCGCAGGAATATACCAAACCATCACTTGTCAAGGCCATGGTAAACATGGCACCAGCAGTAACGGCGGTGACTATTTTTGTTGCCAATGCACCTCCAACTAAAACAGGTAGTGTTCGAGCTGTGGTACCTCCGTTCTAATTGTTAACAAATGATATGTACACGTACGCAGAGCTGACCATACCCATTGAAGCCAACAGTGTACATGGAGCCACTAGTGGATAACATGACAGAGTGACCATCACTAGCGGCTGCACCGATAAAAGTATTACCGAGTAGAGCGCCGGCATTAGCTAGAACGGGAGTGTATCTAGTAATTTTAGTTCCATCTAAATATTAACGCGTTGAGTTGGATTGTACCTCCTATTTGTGCCTATGTTGTTAGAGCCAGCAGCCTGCTTACGTAATCGTTTCTTCCCCAAGCATATAAAAGTCCATCATTTGCAATGGCAAGTATGTGACCACTGGCACCACATATCATGGTTATCTTTTTTCCACTGAGAGCTCCTGTGTAATCCACGGCTGTGGGTTTCACGTACATCGACGTTCCAACTACTGTGTTAAATACCAAAGCTCACATACCACCTAAAATTAGTTTTAGAGATAAAACACGTACCATGTTGTCCAACGTTGTTTAAACCAACAGAGAGTATCACAGAAGAGGAACAAAATACTGTGGTAACAAACACCAGCAAAACAAAGAGTGTCGCCATGTTGTTTGTTGTGAACGTTATTTTCATGTCACATCTCAGGTGGTCCAAATAAAAGGCAAGATAGCGTCTTTTGATGGACGCATCACTACCAACAAAGTAGTACGGAACTTGTTTGGTCCATTTTAGTTTGGAAGAATTAGTACTTCCAACCCAACAATAGTAACTTCTAGTGAATTTTGTAGTGGCTTTTCGTTAACTCAGCTAAAAAACACATAAAATGGGTAAGTGTCCTCACATTGTGGTACTTTCGTTATTTTTCGTTTCACAAGGTGGTTACCTAGTGTCAACAATGCTTAAAAATTTATGAAAATAAGTCGCAAGCAAAAAAAGGGAGTATTCGGCAGCGATACAACTTACACAAAGAGACTTGAACCCCTGTCTTTGAATCACCGGCATAGAGTTCTTCAGCTTGATGGTAATCTATGATGACCCGAATTACCTGAAAACATCAATTCAAAATGTTGTAATTAGAAACTCTGGACTGCGATTATGGAATAGAATAGTCAACCTTGTGTTTATCTTTGTTTTCGTTGGTACACAACACAGCACGTAACTGAGGTTACGAGATGGTACCAATGTATGATGTACGCGTGATTTTGAGTGTAGTGTAGTCGAATATTGCGAATCATCTTGTTGTTCTTGATGTGGCCAATACTGATAAATGGAGCGTTTTGCGTCGTTGTGTGTACATTAATGTCGGTTAAGAATAGAGACCAATCACTAACCCATAGAACATATTGCACTTGTCATTCAATGCGAAGATGTATATACTCTTTACGTTTACACCTATTTGGAAGTGTAAAAAAAAGTGGTGCGTCGTTAGGCTTGATTATTTTCTACTGTTGTTAGTATTTCCACTCTTATTCTAACTGTGGTAGAAGCTATTAGAAACAAGTGTGTTCGGCTAATTTGGTTCATAGTCGCGAGGGCTTGTTGCTATTAAAACTGTTAATTCTATCGCGATGACGCAGTCGGCCACTGTTGCATGCTTATCATGCTTTTCCAAGTTGACGCAAATCTTTTGGTCAAACAAAACGCAAACCGGTAATGAACATCATTGTAAATGAAAGCCAAATACTCTCATTGAAGATGCTCGATATTGAGAGCGGTGAATTAGTACGATGCTTTTCGTGCAATGATTTCAATCGAATGTTTATTACACCAGACAAAAAACATCTTTTTCTCGTTGGGCGATATCGTACACATTTGTTAAACTTGGAAACAGGTGTAGAAAAACGTGTGAAGGGCAATTACGTTTTATCAACACTCGATGACGGTTCGATTTACCACTGCGCACGTACTAAAACGAACAGAACGTACACCGTTAGTAGTGTACGTGTTGTGGGAGATAATATCATTAAAACACCTGTAATGTCAGTTCCAAATCCCCGAAATGAGAAGCACACATCGTTTGTAGGGGGAGAAAAATATTTTTTTTGCAACGGGTACATTTGGGACTTAAGAACTCACAAGGCCATACCAGGACGTGTTTCTATATTCTGCGACTTTTTTACATGCGGTTCAAAAATACTGCAGGCATATGCTCCTCGTATTAGGAACATTGCTGTCGCTGAGGAATTCGATCCTGTCGCGCTGCCTAGAAGAAATCGCTACCATACATCAAGGTTTCTTACCAAACAATACTATGGTACACAAGATTTTATAAACCGGCAAATAGAGGTGAGGAGGATTGAAGACGGTGAAGTAGTTCTTGCACTGAGTAATTCTCGCTACGTTGATAATAATGAAGAATATTTATTGGTAAATGGAGTTGAAAATATAGAGATATGGGATTTGAAAACATTTTGCCAGATATCTTCTCTTAATGACGTAACATCAGCAGTTTCGCGAAGTATTATATTTGAAAAAAAGTCACACGCTGAGTTGAAGAGGTTCTTTACCAAACTTTCGGAGTGTACATCTTTCTATGACTTGGACATTCAGTAAATGCACCATTGTCAAACTTAATAACATCTCAGCCTCCGTCACGATTCCTGAACCAAGTTTGCGTGTACATTGTTTTTGGCATCAGTATTAGCTGTCCACTAAAGCGTGTCGTTCCAAGGTTACGTTTTCCTTTCTTTCATGCACAATGCTGTCAAAAACACCAAGAGTTGCGTAACATCTTTGTCCTGGGTTTTAGTGTTCTTATATCCAACTCTAAACTCTCGTAACACTTCTAGCATAGCCTTAGCACGACTAGCATTTCTTTTTATGATTACCAGCTTCACGATGTCATCAGCCAAGCTGTCACTATCACCAATATCTACACCACTCAAGTAGTAACTTGTTGCTCGTACAAATAAGCAGCAAAGTCGCAAACAAATAGCGTTGTGCAATCCTTCTTTCACTAGTAACATTCCTCGTATAATAATTGCGGCTACAGTACTTGTAATCTTGAGTACTGTATCGCTGCTCTCTGGACTAGTCTTGTTTTGCTGTATCAGCTTGGTCAAACACTCTGTGATGATTGCGTGAGCAAGATAGTAACCTTGGTTATTGTCTAAACACACATTGTAGGCGCTTTGTAGTATTTCTTGCATATCATTGCTTGACAAGTATACGACTTTGGATGTTGCAGTTGTCGTTTGAGTGATAAGTGTCATACAGTATGCTGTGATCTGATTCAGTGTTTTTTCATCTACTTTTGGGGTGTAATGTTTTTCTTGTAGTTTGCTAGTGATTGATGTCTCTGCGTTGGAACTGTACAATAGTTGCAGCTTCTCTTTTGGTAACGCATAAACGGGTGTTGTTCTATCAATGATGCTCTTGATTAGTGGAACGATCTCTTTGTCTCGAAGCATCCATTTGAAAACACGCCATGGGAGCGTTTCCACATGGCATTGCGTTACAACTCTGTGCGAGTTTAAAATGTGACGATTCTCAACGCTCACTAATAACGAAGACATGAACAAGTCTGTAAAGGACTCTATATCGTAACACCTTGCTTCTTCCGTGTAAACATTTCCAAATTCTCTTTTCAAAACTAACAATCTTCCGTTCAATTTGATAAACATATTTGAGGCATGTTTCTTGAGAATTGATGAGTGTAGCAGTACTTTATCCGATACGGAAACTTGAGGTTCATTGAATGTTTTCAAACTTTCTGATTTTTGGGCATTCTTACGCAATATGACTCTCCATTTGGAAACGAGTAGACTTTTCAAAGTTTGAAGAGGAACACGTTCTAGTTGTGCTTGCCATAATGTTCGGTCAATGACAATATGATTCTTGTATGGTATTTCATTCTTCAATTCTGAAAACTTTTCCCATCTAGTTGTTTCTTCGGGTAGCTTGGACATAATTTGTATATTTGATTCAAATATAAACTTGTTGTCGGTGTACTCTCCAGTAGATAGCGCCGAGAAGAGTACTGGGAATGCATTCTTGACAATATTGAAAAGATCTAATATTTCGTTGGTGGAAAATTGGTGTTTTGGCGCCAGTCCTGCTATTCTTTTCTTCAGTGTTGACGATGTTCGATCTTGAAATATGTTTTCGAATTGTTCAATGTCGTAATTAATAAAATTCTTTTCTGCGTTTTCCATTGGTTTGTCATCCTCTTTTTCTGGTTGTTCTGTTTCGTTTTGTATTGTTACGATGAGTAGTAACAAATTCTTTAGCAATGGAGGTATATCATGTTCTTTTCCGCCCATAGACAAGTAATAGATTTTCGTCAATTCGGCTATTTCGTCGCGATACAGTTCTGCGGCCTCCATGTGGTGTATTTTCACTAAATCTTCTTTTGCGCTGTCACGAAGTCGAATAGTGTTCTGAATCAGTTCATAGAATTCTAATTCGCTTGCCAACAGGATGAATAAATCATACCACTCTTCTTTAGCGTTGTTTTGTATAACACTGTTCAAATTGGTGTCAAACATTGCAATCATGAGTGTATCCAGTAATCGTCCATGGCTATGAGACTTGGTTACTAATTGTGAAATGGATATGAGTTGCGCGCTACAAGTTGCAATCTCTTGAAGCGTTTCATCTTGTTTGGCAACTGTTACAATCTTCTCTTCGTTGATTTGTAACTGTGAGAACCCACTGTCTTCATTCACAGAAAATGAAAAAGATTCAATAACCAAATCGCATAATTCTCTCCAAACAGAGTTCAATTCAACTGCAAAAGCGGCACATTGTATGAACAATGTTTGTGTTTCGAATCCTTTGGAGATCAGTCGTTGTAGTGCAGGTGGGATATCATCCATTACTAGATCCATACGATCCTCTTTTGCTCTCTTCATAAACTCGCGAATCAAGTATGCCATGACTAGTGTGCGTTGGGAAAGTATAGTATTGAGTGCTCTTGTTTCTTCTGCTTTAGCGATACGTAACACGTGACTAAAGATGGTCTGCAGGCATAATAGTTGTGCTTTGTATGCACTACTGACTTGTACTTGAGCGATAAGTTGTAAAGACACTGGAACAGTAGGTCCACCCATGCGTTCGAAACATATCTTTCCAAGTATTGATTTTCTGAAGATTGAGTCTAATAGCCTGTACTCATTGCTATCTATAAACTTGGTATCGTATTGCTGTAGTGTAAGAACGCTAATTAACTTTTTGGTGAAAGATCTAGCAGGTTTTGGAATGTACTTGAGTACCGTGCTATAGTCGTCACCTAACATGTATCTAAATGCAGACCAATTAGTTGGCTTTGGCGAGACAACAGGAGTAGACAAGAGCTTCTCTTTCGATGAATCCAAAAGCAGTTGCAGTGCCTCTTGTAGTTGGTCCTTATGACGGTACAATAGCATCTTGTCGAGTAATAGTTTCACACTAAGGTACTCAGCTACATCAATAGGTTCTGCAGTTTCCGAATACGGATCATGATATAGTTTTAGTTTTCTCAACGCAGTTTCGTATTCTGTAGTTGCCTTGGCGATCAAGTTTGATAACACAAAAACTTCATAATCGTCGCTTGTGTTCTCTAAATCTCTTTTCCATTTTGTTATACTCGCTCGACATTGTACAGCAAGTTTAAAGACTTGACGTTCATTACTCAAATGTTGAACAAAATTGTTTTCGGTCATGGGTGTTGGTACATCAGTACCCATCCTGTAGGTGGAACAGAATTGAGCACAACTCTCTTGTAAGAACGATGTTACTTCTTCTAAACTGTTTTCACCAACAAACATTTCACACGTGGTCATAAAACTAGTAATTTGCTCAATAGACGTGATGCGTAACGATTCATCAGGAGAATCAGTTTGAAGTGAATATAAATAGGTACGTAGTATTGGTACCTGCTCAAATAATCGAACTAGAAACTCGTCATCAGTAATTTTGTCTGATTTGATACTTGGTGTAGCAATCATTTGGATTAAATCCAACATTGCGGGAGTAATTCCAAATAATGATCCTTCACACATTGGTCCAGTCAATTTTTGCAAAGTAGCCAAATCGTTGTGAAATGTTATCCCAAATCGAATTCTTCTGTATATGTCCCTATTACTGCGGTTTGTTTCGTTCTCTAGCGCTGCTGTTAAGTGCGGTATTTGCTCGTCAACATGAACTCGAGTTACATCAGGATCTTTTTCGCTCTGTATCCAGAGTGGTACGTTCATGAATGGTTTCACGTTGAATTCTTTGATCAGAGATCGCGATAAGACATACTCTAGAACGTCATCAACTTTTCTCGCGTGCATCAGATGTTGAAT
>JAESGV010001412.1_pt1 | contig 10046 bp, 8 predicted proteins | sample 9269781 | NCBI WGS metagenome assembly JAESGV01 (sample SAMN15741586, study PRJNA653496) | algae metagenome | isolation source: Tildeniella torsiva UHER 1998/13D and co-occurring heterotrophs from... | place: Slovakia: Slovak Paradise National Park, Hrabusice, Kosice Region | collected 2000-01-01
TTTTTAAAAAAGCGCTAGTTAACCTGGCTCACATCAACTCATCACCACCTTTTTGCAAGATGCGAAAGTTGGTGGTCGTGATGGCAATCTTTTTGCTAGCCATTACGATCACGACAGTACACGCGAAGCATAACGACGACGATCGATTTTTGAATGAAATATTTGGCAAGGATCCAAACGATTTTTCAAAAGTAGTCGATAGTGTAACGAATACGTTCGAACCAATAGCGATAACAAAACACGAAATTGAGTCGCAACGGAAAATGCTTGAACAAATAAAACATCAAGCAAAGCTAGAAGGCGAAAGACAAAAGAAGCTTAAGCTAGAGGAACAAATACTAGAGAAAACATTGAATGAAATGAAAAAAGAAGTGAAATATTTACAGCAGCAGGAACGTAAGCTGAAACGACAAAAATACAAAAACACGAGGCGAAAGAAACGATCCAAAGAGAAACAATATTTGGCAATGATCGCTAGAGAGTTGAGAAAATTAAAACTCGCGCGAGCAAACAAACATGTGAAAAAGAAAAAAGTACGAGTAACTGCGAAGCCTACAAAAGCTCCAGCTAGACCGACTCGTGCGCCAATTACGACGAAAGAGGCGACAATGGTGAATGCTGCAACAACGAAAGCAGTAACGACTACACAATCTCCGAAACATGCTGTACAACCAGAAAATGTGTCAACAGAAACTCCGACAAAATTAATAGAAACGACATTTCCACCGACGATTCCACCGGAAAAGAAGGAAGATGAAGAAGAGAAACCAGATACTCCGAAAGTAATTTTAAATAATGTACTAGCAGCAGCAAGTGGAATGATAGATAAACTCATTCGAGCTGGATCGCACGCGTCCATTCGGTCAACATCGGCAGCTAGTGTAGCTAGCTATTCGATACTATTGCCAATACTACTAATGTGTATACTTTAAAGCATTTTTTATGTACTTGAATTTGAGAAAAGCATTACCACATTACCACGCGCTTTCCGTGATGAGAAACTCGCGTGATCTATTGGTGGAAACGATGTCGAAATCCTATACTGCATGTGGCGATTCTTGAGCCTATTCTTGTCTTCATTTTAAAATGAAAATGGTGCACAGCTCTGTTGTTATTTATAGTGTTTCTAGTTGGACTAGGAAATGGATTTGATTCACCAACAAACTTCAGAAACCATCTCTATCAACAAACTTTCATACTGACATCAGCGTAATGAGCTATATTAACTCATGAACTCGAGTTCTTAGCTAAATTGTTTAGCAATGAACTTTCTCCAAGAATGGATTTCGCCAATTGAGGAAGAGTAGTCAATCTGAACATTTTTCACATTATGTACTATTTACTATTAATCTTGGTTCTACATTTCTTGAATTATTGTTTGAAATTTCGGCGACTTGCAATGAAATTGACTCGCGAATCGAATCAAAGATATGAGCAGGGCATGTAGTTGGCGAGCATGCCATAACAATTCTCTGCATCTCGTTAACTACTCTACTCGACAAATATTTTCTAATCTTTCGGCTTGCCATGGTGTACTCAACAATGTCAATTGCGCGATTGAACCTATCGATACTGTCGTCTATGCAGCGGTACTCTCTAAGAATGTCGAGTAGTAACAATAAATCTTCTAGTGGTGTGACTTCCATGTGACTTTGTTTCTTAGAATTGCTTTCGAGCTAGTTTGTCGAAGTTGCTAATTCGTTTTTGACTTTTCTGCAAACTTCTCGAATTGGTTAACTGGCCACGTTACCGAATTGGCAAAACGAGAATGTTTCGCACCTAACTAGCTCACTATAGTGGCATAAGCACCAAACGGTTGATTGTTCTGTTTAGTATAATATTGGGTTTAATGTTGTACATTTTTTCGTGTCTTGACACGTATAGCGCCCTCAGTAACCGTAAACTTGTATTTGTTTGATTTCAAGTATGCAATGACAGCAGGCTTTAGTTTTGCTTTCGCTTTTACGCTATGCAATCCCTCACCCACGACGATGGTTACTACTAAGTACGACGGATTCTGGAGCAACGATGTTACTCGTTGTATTGCTTCTTGTACGTGTAGTCCATGCAAATCTATGGAAGAAGGTGTTACTTTGACATTCATTTCTGAAAAAATCCTTTCGGATGCCTCAGCATGTGCCTCCTTGCTCATTTCATCTGCTTGTTTGCCCTTGACGCTTAGTTCCTTGGCCATTTTCAAGTCGCCACGGATGTATGCTTGTCTTGCAAGCTCATAATATTGTCCTCTTAGCCTAGTAGAATCGTTTGCAATTCTACGTGACGTTTGCGGCGAACAATTGACTAGTCCTCTCTTGGGAGAGGAGTATGAGCTTTGTATTATTGTTTTTGGTTGGTCCGAGAATCGTTCAAGTTGCATAGCATACTTGGGTCCGATCACTGTACCTACTGTTTGTTCTGTACGAATTGGTGTTGTTTTTACTGCTGATGTCCACATTTTAGTTCTGTCTTTTGATTGTTCTGTTGGTATTGATAAAATATGTTGGTGTGTTCATTTTTGTTTGGGTTTGTGGAGCTATTGTTCGGTGAAGCACTTTTTATCTCTGTAATGAGTTCGTCTAGTTCTTGACTTTGGTTGACAGATAGATAGTGGTCAACTAGGATACAATTTTGTAGCGCATGATACCAAACGAGCTTGAGGAAGGCGGCGAAGAATGCTACACGTGTTTGTGAAAACTAGCAAAATTTAGGTTTAATTAAAATACATTTAGTAGCTTGCTACATAACGTCTCTTGCGTGGCACTACTACTTGCAGAACTGCTTGCTTAGAGAATCTAGCATCGATAGCCTTTGTCTTAGCGCCTGGAACTAGTTTGAATTTTCTCTTTTGTTTGGTAATAATGTTCCCATCTCGTTCTACCCAGTAAATGTACAAGTGAGTAGCGTTGTATTTAACATCTAGAGTTGAAAGTGCTGACATTGGTAGTTGGGCGGTGTAAGTAATCTTGCTTCCGTTATCAATTGTTTGGAACTGAACCGATTCTGCTCCACTCAATGGCATCGATGATGACATTCCTACTGGTGTAACACCTGTAGGTGACGACAATTGGTTCCAGTCATAATTGTCTTCAGGTACGTGTCTTGGTCGCTTAATAATGCTTTGGAGTCTACCGACGATTGCTGCCATGTTATTGTTTCTAATAATTTGTATGACCTATCTTTTTAGCTTTTGATTAAGAAAACCACTTATTTTTTCTTCTTTTGGCTATTTTGATTTTATTTTTACCTAAATGAGGAATCGCTGAGAATAGCAAAGTTTACAGATGACTAAATTCGCATAGATCTAGAGCTATGGTCTCATACCACAGAGTTAGGGAAGCAATTGGTTGAATAAAGAATAGTTTAATTATAGTTGTATTGAGTTGCATGAACGTACCCTACAAAGATACGTTCTTGCCAAAGTTTTGTGTTTGAGTGCAGAGTGAGCAATATGCAACATCAAGTGCAAGTACGATTTGACTATCTCAAGTGTTACTTGCTTTTCTGCGAGTTGCTTGGTAATTGCTTCCACCATTCGACTTGACTTGAATTGTTTGAGAAGGAGCTCTTCGTTTGAGAGTTTGTGCTTGCTCGATGAGTAGAGTACGCAGTGTTGTAAGTGGATAATGGCTTCAGATACATGATGTCTTCCAAAGTGCATCATGGCATTGTCCAAGTGATCTTTCCTAAGTTTCTTTCGTAGATATTCCACGACGGCACGTTTTGCATCGGATGCTTGATTCAGATGTCGAGAGAGTTTCTTCCATTGTTCGTAACACGCTTCATCGTTCTTCAATAGGTGTTCAATTTCAATCAGACGTTGCATACAAACGGTTTTGTTTTGGATGCTATTGGAACGTTGAAAAGATCGCCGGCTTTCTTCGTAGCGTTGTTGTTGAAAAAGGTACTCTCCAAATACAGCGTCTGGGAATTTTCTGTTCTGTGATTTCGGGTCGGAAAGTACAATTAAAGCGTCGTCGTACGCAGCACCGATGCTTTTCTGTTTCACTAGTGCGTTCATTCGAATGTAGTGTAGTTTAGGTTTGCGATAACACAATTGTACTGCGGTATTTAGGTCATCTACTGCTTCTTGGTATCTTTCTTGTTTGAAAAGTGCATAGCCTCTACGATAGTGGAGTTTGCCTAAGTTGTGTGGATTAACGTTGACTCCTTGTGCTGCTTTGATGCCTTCAGTGGCAATAATAACGACGCGTTCATAATTGCGGCTCATACCTGCTATCTTTGCAAGATAGCCAAGAGCTTCGTAATTGGTTTGACTGAATGACAATACTTTGTAGCAGAGATTGGACATCTTCACGATACTAGCTGGTTCCGTGAACGTTCCCTTAACAGAAGCCTGTTTTTGCATTTCTCGAACGACTTTTTGTTCTTTTTCGTAGTCAATCATTTCGATGGGAAGTCCCTTTACGCGAGACGTTACGAATGAGCAAAGCTTACGAACTGAGCTCTGAGAAAAGCGTGTAACTTTGTTAAGAGTTTGATTCGTACACGTGAGAGCACCGACTGTGCTGTGGCGACTCGCGAAAAGTTTCCACCATGGAAGATTTTCAATTGAGTGAGATAGATCCCATCTGCCGAAGTAGAGTTCTTTCCAAAGCATGTTGTCCAAAGCCAGTTCGTGCCATGTCTTTGATACTATACGAGCACAACAAAACAGTTCATTGGAAGGAATGTACGAGAAAATGGATAAAAGCAGCTCATTGGGTATGTCCAGTCTGCTAGTAGTGAACACATGTTTAAGTGGCATTGTTTCTTTGTTTCTTTAGCGAATTGCTTCAATATTTACTCTATTGGTTTTCTTTTTTTACAGAACACTAACGATTAGCTCGCTAGAACAGGTGATATCACGTAGTATCACAAATACATTTGGTCAAAGTAGTGTAGTTACTTATTATCAAGCACTAAACAAAACCTAAAATGACCAAACACAGAAACCCTTTTGTTCTTACTTCGTTTTCTCTTTGCTGTAGTCTATTTCTACGATTTACATTAATAGCTGTATCTATAGAAGGTAGGTGCTGTTCAACACTCGCAACAATCTTTGTTTCATCAAAGTCAAAGTAATGAATACGTTGGAACAAGCTAACGTTATCAGTGGAATAAGCTGATGTTGGACGAAAATAAGTTGTTGGAATTGGTGATAGCTCAGAGCTAGTATGACCACTCTCTTTTGCCCACAAAAGTAACGTATCAACAGAGTCATTGTCTGCTATAATACCTTTGTCAGAGTAACGAACTCTATACTCTCGTTCTCTTGTTACAACATTTGTATTACCAAGCATTGTTGGCGTAACAAATGCCTGCGTACAATGTCCTGTTAAATCAAACATTTTCAGCCACCCATCTACCGACACCGATACAATATATTTAGATTCTAAATCCATGCTAGTTATCGCGCTATTGTGCGCAGTCTTGATGTCTACGCATGGACTTGACAAGTTTCTTGTGTCGTAGATCTTAATAGAATGATCATACGATGCAGTGGCGAACATGTGATCATCTATTGTACAAATAGCACTAACTACATTTTCGTGGTTTCTATTCTCATGAATTACATGATTAGATCGAGTATCCCACATTGTTAGTCCACCACGAGTACTTCCGCTTAGTACCGAGTTTTGTACAAGTTTCGAAGCGTCAACTGTAACAAACGGTGTCGCATGGACATTATACACTCCTGTACATTTGTTCTTTTCGTAATCCCATACACGTAATGTGTCATCACGAGATGCTGATACAATTTTCATTCTATCACTACTTTGTAGTGTTATACTGCGTATCCAGTCGGTATGTCCATGTAGCGTCTCCACACATTTCATCTCTTCGTCAGTGTACAGTGGCATTGTCCATATCTTTACAGTTGCGTCGTAACTACCACTAGCGATGATCAAATTGTTGCTGTTTTGGTTTGTTACTAGTTCACTGTTTGTAGGTTTGATATCAAAGTAGTGACTGTTTAGCACTTGTATGCAACTCACACTATTGTAGTGACCTTTGACGACATGCTTACATTGCCAGACATTTTTGCTTTCGTCGTTGCGTAAATTGTTTATATTTCGCTCTCTTCTCCATACTTGCAGTAAGAAGTCGTTTGAACCTGCTATGATGTACTCATGTACTGATTGCGACGGGAAATCTTTGTACACGTCTACTAATTGCATACAAGTAGCGTAGCCGATATAATTGTGTACATAACGATCACTGTGTGGTCTTTCCAAAACAAACGTATCTTTTACGACTCCTGTTTGTTGTCCATTGAGTCGTTGGTGTCTACAGAAACGATACCAAAAATTCTGTGACAAAATCGGAGCATCAGTATTGTACGCAGCGTTTATGATATGGTGTTTCTTTTTCTTTGCAAATCGTTCACTAAACATGTACTGCCACCATGCTATTGATTGTTTACTCTCGTTGTAGTCGTTCGAGTTGATGAGTAACGATAGGAATCGTTTACACACGAGTGGGAGAACGTCAAATAACTCGAAGTCGTTGACAAACGCGAAGATACACAGCAGGTTATCATTGGCAAGAGCTTTCATATCGCAGTTGTCTACGTATTACAATACAAAGTTGAATTAAATGTGTTTTCAGCACTTAGGCCTTGCGTTGTTTCGTCTTACTTCTTCAATTATTTTCAAATTTATTAAATTTTCGATGCTTGTGTGCTGTGGTTGTTTGAGCGTTCCATTTTGTTCCTGTTCACCAAATTCAAACAATGAGCAGACCACGCATACGAGGCAAGTCCTTCACAGGAGCACCACACATGTTAGTCACACAGGAGGATACATTTTCTTCAATTGATCTAGAACTAGAAGACAAAATATATGAGAATGAAGCAACGCATATTTTTCATACCATTACACCTGAGGATACACTCGTTTCTATCGCTATAAAATATGGAGTAACAGAAGAAGAGATTAAGAAGCTCAACTCATTCATTGACTTTGATGCTTTTGCGAGAAAAAATTTAATAATTCCAAAACGCGATTTCACATCGCTGCCAAAACGTTCTCCATCGATACCAGTCCACTTGAATAGTACAAAAACATTTAGTCCTATCGCACTAACGCGGAGTTCCGTTTCGTACCACAATATTCAATCATTGTCGAGGCCTCGTGTGAAGCCAATTCGCCAAGTGCCAAGTCCTGTAAATAGAGAAGCAGATGTGAAAAAACAAATACATGAGGGAAAAGAGTATTTTATTCACTACTTGAAGCGGAGTGATTCGTTAACGAGTTTGGCTGTACGATACGGCGTTACTAGTGATGAAATCATTGACTATAATGACTGCACAGATTTGGATACGTACCAAGGGGACTATATTATGATACCAAAACCTGAATGAGATCACTGTGAAAATAGAGGTTGTTAGGAAAATCTTATTGCGATATCGTAAGTGTTCGTAAATTTAGTTTGAACGTTTTGGAGCATTTACTGCACTGCGCATGAATAAATGATTCAATGTTGTACAACGAAAAAGCAATGGAGTCTGGGTGTGGTGAGCACTGTGCAATGTCAACTTTGCAGTGTGGGCAAAAGTATGCGCCACTTGTGAGGAACACGTTGAATAGGTTGTTGCGCAGCACTATGCGTTCATGCCATGAGTTTTCCATTTGCACACTTACAAATTTAACAAAAAAATAATATTTACAAGAATCATGCTACATTAATTCGCTCTCTTGGGTACTACGATAACTAATTTGCCAGAGTCGGTGAGTAGCGCTTTTACATGTTTCGCATCAGAGAATAATGGAAGTGGGAATTCTCTTTCAAAATGCGTTAGCTCTTGGTTATGCATACAATCTCCTCTAATCTCTATGCTAGAGTCATCTTTAACGTCTATACTCAAGTTTTGTTGTTGTGGAATCTCTGAGTAAATTTGCATTGAGCGAGCACCATCTTCGATTCTGGAAACTATCTCGTTCTTTTGGTGCGTTGGTAGAGTTTTGGCTCCTCTTGAGGTAAGGCACTCTAATGCTACTGGACTCTCAGTTCTTGTTGGTAGAACTGTGACACGTCTTGTTACTGCTTCGTTAACTGTCATTTCTGAAATTTTGTTTACAGCTTCTGCTGTATTTACAGTTTTAAATCAAAATCTTTAAGGAAACATCCAGTGAACATCGAAAGTCCGTCGTGAAATGAGCACAAGAATTTCATTCGCTCACATTTACAGCACCGTAGTGAGTAGCTATTTCTGTATCTTACAATGACTTGTGGCATAACAGGGCAGTCAATGCCGTAGTATTCTGTTTCCATCTTACAATTACGCGCAAAATACAATACACCTCACTGCAGATTGAGAATAGTTATTCCACATACTTGATGAGTATCATAGTCCAGCTAGGGGAAGTTTCAGGTTCTGTACCTCTGTACGGGTCTCACATAGGGTTAAACTCTATAGACATAGGTAGTGCCTTGGATTTTACATTAGACCAAACGATGTACGTTCAATGCATCGGCCTTCAGCACGTTACGACAAATGAAATTATTTCAATGGTTGTTTCGAGTGATATACCAGATGCCACAGTCGTACCAAGGGCTGAAATGCCAAAGCTAAAATCTAGGGAAACATACAATCTGCTCATTTCTGGTACAGTGAATTAATTTCTAACTAATTTTAGATACTAGATCGAACGATGCTAGTTCTTTGACAGGTGACCAAATCAAAGCGATAAAAGATCACTTTGACGACATCGATTTGGATAAGAGTGGAACGATTGACATTGATGAAGTTAAAAAGTACTACGACAAGCAAAAAGCTGAAAAGATTGCAGCGTTGCGTCAAATAGCAAACACACTAATAAAGAACAATCCGAGTCAAGAAGCCTATTATGAAAAAGATTTTGAGAAAAGAGTAGAAATAGCTGTTCGATGTCATGACAAAAATGTAGAATTCTTTATGGCAAAAGATGTAGACAACAATGATGTTGTGAGCTGGCAGGAGTTTCTAAACTATGAAGCTCGTGCTGTACTGCAAGGTGAGAAAGAACAATAAACCTCAATTTGTCACAAACAAGCCAACTTGCAATCAAACAAAAATATGTCAAAACCAGCACGACCGAGGATAAGTACCGCTCGGCTGGTTGTTTATATCCTCGCAGTCATATGTACATTTGGATTTATAATAACGGCACTGGGAGTATCGAGCGACAGTGCATTTTCATTCACAGACTTTGAAGAATCTTCAGATAGACCTGTGAATACAAACGGACTACCAACTATATTCGTTTCAATCGCTTCGTTTCGCGATCCACAGTGCATGCACACTTTATTATGGGCATTACGACAGGCAAAACATCCTGAACGCGTGTTCGTCGGCATTTTGCAACAAAATTCACCAGAACAGGATGTAGACTGTTTGAGTGTATCATTAGAAAAAGCATCGAGTGCAAAAGATGCAAGTCTACTATTAAAGTGGAGACAACAAATACGCATGATGCGAGTGAACTATTTGGACGCGCGAGGACCTGCATGGGCTCGGCAAATGGTTATTGACAAACTATTCCACGGTGAAGATTTTGTTCTACAGATAGATTCACACACGCGTTTCGTGCCAGACTGGGACGAACTCATAATCAATAATTACAACCAATTACCCAAAAAGTCGGCTATTAGCCACTACCCATCGGTATTTGATCCAAGAGAAAATGCCGATGAACTACCGAAAAACTATCATACACTCATTGCGCGCATGTGTAAAGGGTTCTACAACAATGATGGAATCTTGCAACCTACTGCAGGTTTAATGGCACTAGACAAAAAAGAAAGCAAATCGTCACCATTTTTGGGTGCTGGATTTACTTTTTATCCTGGTATGGTGCACGATGAAGTAAGAATGGACCCATACTTGTACTATTTGTTCCATGGAGAGGAAATATTATTTTCCATGAGATTAGTGTCGAAAGGATACAAGTTTTATAGTCCAGCAGAAAATATTGTTTTCCATTTTTATTACCGAAAAGATTTCCCAAAGTATTGGGATCTTGCAAGTGTATATCCCGAATATTCAAAAATGCAACAATATTCGT
>JAESGV010001413.1_pt1 | contig 10044 bp, 6 predicted proteins | sample 9269781 | NCBI WGS metagenome assembly JAESGV01 (sample SAMN15741586, study PRJNA653496) | algae metagenome | isolation source: Tildeniella torsiva UHER 1998/13D and co-occurring heterotrophs from... | place: Slovakia: Slovak Paradise National Park, Hrabusice, Kosice Region | collected 2000-01-01
ATCTCGGTACAGCTACCATCACAACACCAAGACGAATGAATGTTATTACACCTGCTGCACGCAGAGTAGTGATAGCAGCTTCACCTGATTATAGTGCACATAATGTAATTCTTGTGCATAACTATACCGTTTCGTCGTTTGTTGATCCATTTGCAAACAATTCATATGTTATCAACGTGATGGGTAACAACTTTTATGGTATGATATAATTTATTTATTAACAACGTAGGTACTGTTGGCGACGATACTGGACATTATATTACACAACCTCGTGAGCTGTCAAGCAGTATACTTGCCGGCAAAACTATTGTTTTTGTTGATATTGGAGTTTATAATACTTTTGTGATTGCTTCTGACAATAGTATTTATGGATGGGTATTTGAATAACAATTTGTTAACAACTTATAGGGTAACAATCAATATGGAACAGTTGGTGTTGGAGATGATGCAAGTAAAACAAACGTCTACAATCCAACTCCTGTATACCAAAACGGTGCTCTACGTGGAATAAGAATCGTTCAGATCGATAACTACAACCAACACACACTAACACTGTCAGATGCTGGTGATGTATATTCTTGGGGACGAAACAACCACGGTAAGCTCTTGTAGAATTTTAACTAATTTTATTAGGTCAACTTGGAAATGGAATCGATAATACTGATTCATCAACTCCGTTGGCAGTCTATCTATACGGTCAAAAGATGCAAAAAGTAGCTGCTGGAGATGGTTTCTCTGCAGCGTTACGAGTAGATGGTCAAGCAATACTTACGTGGGGATATAGCATAGCTCTAGGTCAAGGTGTTACCTCTATTGACACCTTCACTCCTGGTTTTGTCAACTTTAGTGGTGCACTCAACGGAAAAATTGTCACCAACATTGTCGCTAGTGTACGAGTTATTCTAGCGCTAACACAAGACGGTCACGTTTATTCGTGGGGATATAACGTTAATTTGCAACTTGGTAATGGAGATACTAATACAAACGCACAACCATTGTCACCAGTACAAGTTGCACTAGAAGCAAATGTAACTCAAATTGCTCTTAGTGAATATGGAGCTTATGCTTTGGCTCAAAACGGTACTCTATACTCGTGGGGTACTAACAATAACGCTATCATGATTCAACGAACAAATATCATTAATAGTGCAGTACCAATTGCCGTCAACACATCAAAACTAGATAGTCCTATCCACTCTATACAAGCAACAGGTGCTGCTGGTATGATCGTTACACAATCTAGAAAAGTTTATGGATTCGGTACTCCTAACTATGGTGCTCTTGGTATCGGATCAAGATCTTCTTCATTACTTCTCACACCAACTATCATGACTGCATTCGATAGAAACGTTACAAGTATAATGTGTAGTACCTTTGCAGCAGTGGGTATTACAAGTAGCGGAAAGCTCTACACATGGGGTTCCAATAACTACATAGGATTTGACACTGATACCGCAAACCCATTGAAACCAACTTTGTTAGATGGTGCGTTACAAGGAAAGGAAGTAATGAGCGTCACTGCAGGAACTGCATTCACACTTGCGTTGACCACAGATGGTCAAGTGTATTCATGGGGAGACAACTCGAATGGCTGTCTTGGTAATCATGATTTAAGCGTTCCTGTGAGATACTACCCTGCCATAATTAGTACACTACAAAACTACACTATTGCAAATATATATGCAAGTGAATCAAACGCTGCTGCACTCTCTACCACAGGTTTAATGTTTATATGGGGTTCAAATGCCAACAGTAAGTTTTAAATGATTCTACTAACAATTAGGTCAACTCGGCATAGGATCTATGATACCTGTTTTCTATACACCTCAAATCGTGAACCATGGATCAAATCCACTAAGTGGAAAAGTGGTAATTGATGTTGCACTTTCTTCATACGCCACGTTTGCACTCACTCAAGATAACGAGCTATACTCTTGGGGTTTAAATGACGCAGCAGTGCTCGGTGATCCTGCAGCAATATTATCAGAAGTAAGAGAGCTACCAGGACTTGTGAAGACTACTGGAGCACTAGCAGGGAAAATTATTGTTTCTATCAAAGCTAGTAGTTCAGCAGCATCGGCGCTTACTTCTGATGGAAAAATATTTGTGTGGGGTGATGCTAGTGGTGCACAACTTGGTATCGGAAGTACTGGTAGTACTCGCGAAAGTGAACCAACACTAGTAGATACTACTGGAGCACTCTATACCAAAGTCATAACAACTCACTGCATGGGTCCATATCACATGGCTGCTATCGATACTGAAGGTGTCATGTATTCATGGGGATTAGGAGATGGCGCAAATGGTGATGGTACAACTGCTACTAGAAACTCTGCTGTTTTTGTAAATGCGACAGGGTTCGATGGGTACCGACCAGAATCTGTTGTTTGTGGTGCGTCAACCATGTTGGCAGTAGGTTCCAAAGGTACAGAGAAAGCTGTATTTGGATGGGGTGACCCAGGTTTCAAAGAACTTGGTGCTACTGGTACAGCGTTTTCTCCTACTAGAATGAATGTCATTCCAGCGTCAAGTCGAACAGTGTTACTAGCAGCATCGCCAAGAGGTTATCCTCACACTGTAATTTTAGCACGAAAGAGTGCTACAGCTCCACCTCCTGCTGCACCTGCATACAATATCTACGTATCAGGTAGCAATAGATACGGTGCTGTTGGTGATGGAACTGCATTAATCGCACCTCAACCATTTGATCTTAGCAGTGTCAGCGTTCTTGCTGATAAATTCGTAACCAAGATTATTGTAGGTGAAACCAACACTTTTGCTATTACAAGTGATAATATTATTTATGGATGGGTACGTGAGAAATAACACTTTACTTACAAATACAGGGAAGAAACGATGATGGTACAGTAGGTGCCGGATTTTTCAGCTCAGTAGATGATGCTTGGTGGGTATACACGCCAACTCGTGTCGTTCAAACAGGTGCATTGTTAGGAGTAACTATTGCACAACTTGATGTGTTTGGAACTCATGTACTAGCTTTATCAGATACAGGAAACGTCTACTCTTGGGGTGTAAACAACTATGGTATGTTTAGAACAAACAACTAACTATATGTAGGTGAATTAGGTATCGACTCGAATACACCATCAAACGTGCCCATGTATGTGAATATTACGAAACCAATCAAGAAGGTAGCTGCTGGCTTCGGATACTCTGCTGCACTACAAGCAGATGGTCAAATGGTATACACTTGGGGTAACCGTGACATACTAGGTGCAGGTGCAGATCTTGGAAACGTACGCACTCCAATACAAATCGATGTAACTGGTGTCCTTAATGGAAAAACAATCGCCAACATCGAAGCTGGTGCTTTTGTAGTGCTTTTATTGACTACAGACGGAAAGGTCTTTTCATTCGGTGATAATAATTTGAAACAACTGGGAAGTGGAGACAGTCCAAGTACCATTGCACGTTCAGCTGTTGCTGTTCAATTTGGAGGAACTACAAACATTGTTCAAGTTGGTGTTAGTTCCAGAAACGCATTTGCGTTGTCAGATAATGGCACACTGTATGGATGGGGTGATAATAGTTATGGAATGTTGTTACAAGATGTTGCAGATAGCACATACCCACTAATTACCAACACTTCACTAGTTAGACACATTCAATCGTTCAAAGTGTGTGGTACAGCCGGTCTAGTTATTTCAAAATCAAAACAAGTATACACATTCGGTGTAAATGATAATGGTGCCATGGGTAATGGACAAGAGAACGTTGCCACTGCATCACTTGGACCAATCATCACAACTGCATTTGATTCTCCAATCGTTGATGCTGCAGTGAGCGAGAACGGTGGTGCTGCTATTACTACTAGTGGAAAAGTGTACACATGGGGAGCGAACTATGAAGGAGTTCTAGGTGTCAACGGTGCTCTTGCAAATCCTCCAAGAAAGACGTTACTTGGTGGTGCTTTGTCTGGTAAAGAAGTCTCTGCTGTTTCCGCAGGTGATGGATTCACAATTGCTCTCACTACAGATGGTAAAGTCTTCTCATGGGGAGATAACAGCAACGGATGTCTTGGAATTGATGAAAACGTTGCTGCAAAGAGTTTAGTGCCAGTCGCTGTAGTTGATCGTTACAATTTGATAACAGGAACGATCTCTGATATTGCAACAAGTGACACACATGTAGCTATATTATCTACAAATGGTACAATGTATACATGGGGATCCAACGCTCAAGGTCAATGTGGAGACGGAACTGCAGGTGCCATACATTGGGTACTACAAGATGTCAACGTACAAGGTAAAACAGTAGTTGGCATCGCACTTGCCAACGAAGTAAGTTTTGCACTCACATCAGAGGGAAAAGTCTACGCATGGGGTGCTAATAACAATGGTTTATTAGGTGACGACAACATCTTGGGCAGTCCCTCATATAGTCCTTATGCAATCAACACTACCAACTTTGCTGGTAAATTTGTAACCAAAGTAGCAGCAAAAGGAAAAGCAGCTGCATTACTTACATCTGATGGCCGTGTTTATACGTGGGGTCTTAATGATAATGGTATGTTGGGTGCCAATTCTACAGAATCAAGAATCTTTTCCACTCCAGTTGCGGTAGATGTTTCAGGAGTGCTCAAGAATAAGGCTATAAGAACGATGTGTACTTCAAGAGATAACATGGTCGCAATAGATGTATATGGGAAAATGTATACATGGGGATACGGTGGTGACTATGCAAATGGAGAAGGCGTTGTTACTGCCACGCGCTACTCACCTATTGCTATCGATATGACTGCGTTTGCATCCTACGTACCAGAAACAGTGAGCTGTGGTAGATCCACAATTGTTGTCGTTGGTAACAATGGGATCGATCGAGCAACTTTTGGATGGGGTACAACGAAAAACGAATTCACAGACTTTACACAAACTGGAACACCAACAAGGTTAGATAGTATACCAAGAGCAAACACGATCAAAGTATCATTATCTATAGGATCTTATAGTGACTTACCGCATGCAGTTGTGTTAACTCGTATGCTCAAAGAACCAGCTATACCCATTCCGCCACTGATGCCGACACATACATCGACAATAAGCGTAATCGGTAGCAACTACTTTGGTAAGTTATGCACATTTCGTTTTAACATATTTTAGGTGCTGTTGGAGATGGAACTGGGATTGCTACGCCAACACCTCGGCAATTACGTGGAACAATTCTTGATGGAAAAATCATACGATATGCTACTGTTGGTAGCATCAATACATTTGTTATTTCATCTGATGATAAAATTTACGGATGGGTAAGTGTCAATAACGTAAAACTAACAACTACAGGGATATAACAGCAACGGAGAGATTGGTGCAGGATTTATGTCATCGGGCACTCTGTATGATCCAGTTCCTGTAATCCAAACAGGTGCATTATTAGGTGTCAACATCGTACAAATCTCAACTTTGAGCAACCACGCTCTAGCTCTCTCTGATCAAGGAAAAGTATACTCATGGGGACTCAACTCTTTTGGACAATTAGGAGTGAACTATACCGAGTATGCGTACTCGTCAGTTCCTGTATTTGTGAACGTAACGCAAAATGCTCAAAACATCAAAATGGTATCAGCTGGTTTCGGTTTCTCTGTTGCCTTACGTGAAGATGGATTAATGATCTACACATGGGGTAAAGGTAACGCTCTCGGTAATGGTGATTTTAGAACAAACAGATTTACTCCTGTACAAGTAAACATGACAGGAGTACTTGCCGGTAAAGTTGTAACAAGTATTGCAACAAGTACCTACACTACACTAGCACTTACACAAGATGGTCAAGTCTTCACATGGGGAGATAACGTTGCTATGCAAATGGGTTCACTCGTTTATGGTAGCGTTTTGTTACCTATTGGAATTCCTACACTTGTTCCTTACAACATTACGCAAATAGCTTTGAATGATAACAGTGGTTTTGCGTTAACATCCAACTCTACATTATTTACATGGGGATCAACTGCAATTACGCCAATTGTTACCGATACGTCAATAGTTGGAAATATAGAATCTATATTTGCCAAAGGAGGTACACTTACAATCATATCACAAACAAAGCAAGTGTACACTTCTGGAGATAACAACTTTGGAGGATTAGGAAACGGTGGCGTAGAAGCGAGTCCTCTTGGACCAATTCTTTCATCACAGTTTGATGGTCCTGTACAACAAGCTGCCTGTACGACCAGTGGTGGTATTGTGATTACAGTCAACGGCACTGTGTACACATGGGGTAATACACTACTAGGATACGATGCAACGATTGTAAAAGTACCAAGATCGCCTATCACAACAGGAGTACTTGCTGGTAGAGAAATAGCAAGTGTTAGTGCCGGAAACGGCTTCACACTTGCATTAACTATTGACGGTCAACTCTTTGCATGGGGAGATAATCTCAATCTATGTCTAGGTTCTGATATTCCTATCGCTCTAGTGCCAGTAGCTGTGCCACTAGGCGTGAAAACTTATACTGTTACAAGTGGATGGTCAGCTGTTGCTGCAATGACTGCTGAAGGACTTTACATGTGGGGTAGTAACATCATGGGTCAACTCGGTATTGGTAATTTCGATATTGTTATAGGACCCAAACGTGTTGATACCAGTATTGCAAGTGGTTTGTACGGTAAACAAGTTACTGGTATGGCAGTTGCCAACGAAGCAAGCTTTGCTATTACTAGTGAAGGAAAAGTTTATGCATGGGGTTCCAACTCACAAGGATTACTAGGTAATACAGCGTACTCACAATCTGCACTAAGAAACGTACCAACACAAATCAGTGGTCCACTGAATGGAAAATTTGTAACAAGAATCTCTGCTGGATACAGAAACGTTGCCGTTCTTACAAATGATGGCATGTTGTATGCATGGGGAAAAGATAGTTATGGTGTACTTGGTCGTGGCGTCATAGATGATGCAATAGTGCCAGAACCTATTCTATTGAATATCACTTCATCTAACAATGTTACCGATTTCTGTGTTGGTTTCGATAACATGGCTGCTGTAACAAGTAATGGATCTATTTATTCATGGGGACCTGGTGAGAACTATGCCAATGGAGATGGTACAAACAATACGTATAGCGTACCTGCACCAGTAGATATGACCAATCTACTAGGGAAACAAATATTATCGATTTCGTGTGGTGCCTCGGCAGTGATTATAACTGTTGTAAATGGTACCAAACAAGCACTATTTGGATGGGGTGGTTACACAGCTTACGAGTTGGGTGCTACGCAGTACAAGATACCTACAAGTTTAGGTTATCAAGCTACAAATATTAACGTAGCAATGTCGTTAGCTCCTCATACTGTGATTTTAGCACGTGAACCAATCTCACAGGAAGCACCAACACCAACGCCTATGCCAACTACTACTCCTGTACCAACTACTACCGCACCTACCACCGCGGCACCAACCACTACTGCAATACAAACTACAACTGCTGTTCCTGCTACAACAATGTCACCTACAACGAACGCACCAACTACTACAACTACTCCAAGCACTACTGAAACTCAAACATCAACAATCGCTCCCACAACCACATATGCACCAACTACTACAGTTTCATCACCAACCACCACAGATGTTCCATCAACTGCCACACCAACGGCCACTCCAACTGTAACACCAAGTGATGCTCCAAGTTCAACAAGTACGCCAATTACAACAGTTACACCAACAATCCCGATCACGCCAACTACAACAGTCGTTCCAACTATGCCAGTACCCTCAATTTCTGCATTACCAACAACTACTGCTGTACCCACAACTACTGTTGTACCTACAACAAGCGCACCAACAACACCACCTGTCATTCAGATCGTTCAAGGTACTATCACAAGTCAAGTCATTGGAAACATCTCTTTGGTTCCTAGACCAGTATTCAATACTTCATTGGTATTATTTGCAAGTGCGAACGTAACGGTAACATTACCTATCGCATTTGCACAAAATGCAACGATTCCTAAAGAAGCTATTATTGCTCGAGTTTCTGTATCATTTAGTGTGACGTATATAGCAAAGAGTGCACAACTGGCTGTGATTCTTTCTGATGAAGATGGAAATCAAGCAGGTAACGTTACAGTTACTGTAGATCAAGCAGGTGCTGTATCTGTGAATATGAAAGATGTTCTAAACGAGTTGATACGAGTGTATCAAACACCGTTTACTATCAGAGCGATCAGAGGTTCTATTTTGAAAGTAAGTGTTGGCGTAGTTACGGAAGATGTACCTATTAACATTGATCCAACGGTGACGTCAACTATTGAGTACACTACACCAGTTACTGCAGAACCCACAACAGTTGCACCAACATCGAAACCAACAACAAGTGTGGTTGAACCACAAGCACTAAGTGGAGTTGCAATCGCGCTTATTGTTGTTGGATCTGTCATTGGTAGTGCATTAGTGCTAATTGTTGTTGCAGCCATAATAATTGTTATTATTGTTGCTGTTGTTATGGTACGAAGAAAAAAGGTTTACATACAAGAAAAAGCACTGTTCCAACTCGATAACGATCAAATATAAATTACTATTATTACATCACTAAATTTTTCAATGTTCTTAACAGCAAACGTTTTCGTTGTTGCAAGTGTAAAAACCACATCATCATACCCAGCATGAACATATGCTAGATCCACCACTTTATCAAAAACAGTTGGAACTGTTGCGTTAGGAATACTTGCCATGTTGGTTCGTCCCCAAATAAATATACTGTCTGTTGATTGCACAACAGAAGTACAAGAGTATGTTCCACTAAACATTTTCGTGATATTCATACCACTCAGAATCAAAACTGGTTGTGATGACTCACAAATTGATCCCACACGATCAACTTTTTGTCCCCAAGTGTACACCTACAAATTAGTCACCAAAAGATTATGACTTACGTCTCCAGTAGATGTAAGTCCCAGTGTATGCCAACCACCACAAACAAGTGTACGAATTCCAAGTAGATGATGCTGTAAAAGTGTAGGTGCATACACATGCCTGTTGCCTCCATTTCCTAATCTTCCATCCTATACAGGTAAGTTTGAGTATCATAACAAACCGTGTTGTACCCCCAACCATAAAATGTTCCATCAGTAAGTTTTGCATAGCTGTGCCAACCTCCGAGATATATCTCTTCTACATCCATCTTGTTCAAAATATCGTTTTTGACAAATATCCTTGCTGGTATTCTGGTGCCATTTCCTAATTGTCCGTACGAGTTTTCTGATTTTTAGTTTGAATAATTGATTTACCTCCGCATACTTTGTAGCCCTCTTCTGTGAGTATAAATGCACAGAGTCCACCTCCATGCACTCGCAAAGTTGGCCCATCGTAAAGCATTTTAAAATTGTGAGATTTGTACTCGCACACTTTGTCGCATAGGACAACCAGTACCGAACTCATTCCAACTGGCTCTATTTCTATGACATTGTCATCAGAAAATACTTGCTTAACGTTTTCGCATTCAACAGACGACGTTTTTCTTTTGTGTCCTTGAGGTATACTGTATAATTTACCAGTGACCGTCAACAGTAGAATACTTTTGTTATGTAGCAGTGCTCGTTTTATAGGATCGTGTGCATACGATGATTTTGGTCGCTCCCAACGGGCTGAGTTGTGTTCGTAGCGAAGAACATTTGTTTCATTTTCATCTGCCTCTACTCCTACAAATATTTGATTGCTCGCTTTTGCAACCGAGTGCGAATGATGAACGGATTGTTGTGGTGTTCGTGTTGCTTTGTTCCCCATTACAAATAAGGAACAAAACGTTTCTCTCAGCTACTTACAAGTTCTTTTAGCTCTCAACCCTTTGAATTTGCAAAGTAGCGTGCAATATCGTTCTAACACTTCATTTTCGTATGGCTTGTTTACAATCCGGATATAAAAGTCAAAGATAACAGGTGTGAAAAACAAAAAACATGTCTGCCATCACTACAGAAGCCCTAGTAGAATTCTTAACAGAATACGTCAACACAGTAACAAATAACCAAGCACAATACGCTGGTGACAACGCACAAGAAAATGGCGATTCGCTATTTACACAACTCGT
>JAESGV010001414.1_pt1 | contig 10041 bp, 8 predicted proteins | sample 9269781 | NCBI WGS metagenome assembly JAESGV01 (sample SAMN15741586, study PRJNA653496) | algae metagenome | isolation source: Tildeniella torsiva UHER 1998/13D and co-occurring heterotrophs from... | place: Slovakia: Slovak Paradise National Park, Hrabusice, Kosice Region | collected 2000-01-01
ACATCAACAGCAGATGCACTATCCTCTGGGTAGACAGCAGCTGTTGAGAGACGATAGTTGTTTAGCATTCCTTGTGCGCTAAGTGCCAATTACAGTAATAGCGCAAGAAGAGAAAGAAGATAACAAATTAGCAGCTACCGCCACTAGTTATGGAAAGCATGGTTGTTTGTTTGTACTAGGGTATTCTATCTTAGACTTGTGATATTATTCGCAGTAGTTGCAGTTTTTGTGACAACTTGTGGATAGTTCAAAATTGTGTTTAGTGTACCTTGGCTAATGGTGATGATGGCCGCAACCACTATGATGTTCATGATCGTCTTCGATTTCTTCATTCTGTTTTTCTAGAGCGTTGACTTTTTCTAACCACTCTGCAGCTTCCAAAGTCATTCCTAGTTTCGAGTAGACTGCATGTTTACCATGGTATGCTTCAGCATCTTCTGGATCCATCGAAATAGCCTTATCGTAGTATGTCAACGCTTCCTCGAAACGCTTTAGACGTTCTAACACGTTCGCTGTGTTACATAGCAGTGATGAATCTTCTGGATCTAAATCTATGGCGATACCGTAGCTCTCTAGTGCTTCATCGAGTCTGTTTAACTCTGCTAGTGCGTTTCCTTTACTGTTGTAAACGTTTGCATCAGATTTGTCAATGTGTAATGCTTTGTCGTAGCAGAGAACAGCATCAGCGTATTTTTCCAATTTGATTAGAGTATCTCCCTTACTGACCAGTGTCTCAGTATCGTGTGGACTGATTTCTAGTGCCAAATTGTACATTTCTAAAGCTTCTTCGAATCTTCCCAGGTCATCCAACACACAAGCTTTGTTGTATAATGCTTCTTCAAAATGTGGGTCTAAATTCAGTGCTTCTTCAAAATACTCTAGAGCAGCTTCTAATTGCCCTTCCTCGTAAAATGCATTGCCTGTATCTTTGAGGTCTTTTGCTGACATTTCACACAGATTTTACAACTTGTTACAAAAGCAACTAGGCAAAAATTTTATGGAACACGAATAACACCTTAAAAAGCATGACGCAAAAGAAATAATGTCATCACAACACAACAAACAACACCACAACAACAACAATGAGCGTATCTGTAGCACGTGTACTCCCAGACAGAATCACAAGAAGACTACCACCTTACTTGAACGAATTTTATGAAGTTTCGTTCAACTCTGACGCTATCGAATTACCACGTGCAACTCGCACCGTTACCAAACGCGCCTCACCAAAGAAACCACGTTCGCCATTAAAAAGCGAAGCATCACCAAAGAAGAAGGCCTCACCCAAAAAGAAGAGCATCACTACTAGACCTGCACTCATTTCCTCACGTTCCGACTCATTCGCGTCGACATTCACTAGTACTCGCACCGTAGCGTACAACCGTGCTGGTGTATCTGGAAAAGATGACAGAACAAAGTGGGCACTTTCGGACGCCGCACTCAACACCACAATGAACGTTGAAGATATTCTAGCCGGTTGCTACTACCACGCCGGTGAACTCAAACAAGTCACACAAAACAGTGCTCTACACTCCATTGAGATCTGTTTTGCGTTTGATACCACAGGTTCAATGGCTTCATGCATTGGTGACTTGAAACAAAAGTTGCAAGGTATGATGGAACAATTACTCAAAGACATTCCAAGTATCAAAATCTCTATCATGGGTGTTGGAGACTACTGCGACGCACAATCAACCTACGTTATCACCAAACTCGATTTTAGTAACGACATTGATACACTAGTTGGCTTCGTTCAAAACTTGAAAGCTACTTATGGTGGCGACGCGCCAGAATGCTACGAATTGGCACTCATGGAAGCACAAAAGTTGAATTGGACAACTGGTGTTGACGAATCACTCGTTACTAGATGTTTGGTCATGATTGGTGATGATGTTCCACACGGAAAGAATGAATGCTTGCGCATTGACTGGAAAGAACAAGTAGCAAACGTTCGAGACAAGATTGGTGCCAAAATCTACTCTGTACAATGTGGCAAAGACTCCTCTGCCGACGAGTTCTACCAAACCATGGCCGATGACACATTGGGCCAACGTTTCACTTTGCAAAACTTTAACAAGATGTCAGAGTTGTTCATGGCTCTTTGTTATCGTGAAGCAACTGAACACGCAGAAAAGAACCTTGATGAAGATATGGTAAACGAGTCAGGTTCAACAGTCATCCGTCCAGACTCCGCTCACACTCACTTGAGCGACGAAGATCTATTGAAGGTACACAAGGCCATTCACGATGTTTCCCAAGACTCGGTCAATATTGGTGGAGTAGAGCACAACATTAGCGTTGGATCCAATGCTTGTCGCTTTGTTAGGATCAACGAAATCACGTACATTGAGCAAAACAAAGAGAAGAAGACCAAGTACGCTAAGATGGCGCTAGAAGGTAAATCGATAACATGGATCTGCACCCAAGGAAGATGGGGTCTAGTTGTTGATGAAGAGATCTTGAGAAGATAATGTTAATAGTAAATACCAACAAAGTTTATTCAATATTTAGTCAGTACTCCATTGATAAATTTTCTCGCCAACACACTTGCCAATCTCTTAGAAGAAGAGCATGTGCTTGCACTTAGCCCAATGATTGTCATCCACAGCAATCATTTTCATGTCTGTGTAATCCTTAAACACATAATTTTGTTGCCGAAGGCCTCTTACTCTTTGTGCGTTGACCTCACCAATTTTTGGCAACTGAATCAACTCCTCCACAGGAGCATAATTTACCGCTACAAGATCTAAAAGTGTTAAAACTAATGATGTAACATACTGTTGTGAATGAGAATCTGTGCAATAGGATAAGCAAAATGATCGCTCAATGTATCACGATGAATCACGAACAAGTTCTTCTTTGTGTATTCAATCAAAACTTTTTCAGTTATGGATGGATGAAGAGATCTGTTTGACAATAGAAGGAGTGCAACGAAGGCGGTTTCCTGAAATTGATCTAATGTTTTCTCGAAATCTGCCGCTGCTGCGTTCAGCTCCTTCGTATTGATGCTTTTGGCATGCTTTTCTTTCTGGGAACTATGGCGATATTGTTCTAAGAAAAAGAAGTCACCCAACTTCACAAATCCATCAATTACAGAAGCACCAAGAACGTTCTTTTGTACAGTTGCTTCTGGCAATAGTTGCAAATCTTCTGAGTTTGAAAATTGATGCTTAAGATTGTATTTAGAGAAGGGGAAAAGTTTGTATGATTCTTGCGGACTTGTTGCTATTCCAGACCATATGTCTGAAACATGGACGGATTCAGTAAGGCTCTTCAACATGCACAAGTGCGCTTCTCTGTACAGCACACAAAATTTCTCAAAACTAGACCAGGCAACGGTACTATCTGAGCTTGTAGTCTTAACCAACTGTGCCAACGCAGCACGTAATTGAAAGATTCCTGGAAAAGATGGACCCAACATATTTACAAACTCAAACATCCACACGTATGGCATGATAACCAGGCATTGTGTTGCGCTCGAGTCTTTTTCTTGGAGCAGTACAAATCCTGCTGCCTCCAAATCAGCGTAAGTAGCAGGACCAGCTTCTCTAATCTTACCAATCTCAGTTAAAGTAGTAACGCTCTCTCTAAGCACTGCATTACGCAATACAGTATAGATGGTATCATTGGTTAGCCAGCTCTGGATGCTAGAAAGTTTGTATCTATGACCAATCCTCTTCGTCATCTCCGCAACTAATTCAGCAGTATCACGGTATACTGATTGTTCAGTGCGCAGTAATTCTATCATCATTTCTGTGGCTCTTGGTAATAAACCAGCAATAGAGAAGGCTTGTAGCACATCATGGCAAAATGCTCTCTCAGCTGAAATTCCAAGCTCGTTATTAGTGTGAAGTAATTTCATGAGCTCACAAACGTCTGTGAGTTGTAACGGTTGTAGATAGAGATTATCAACTGGTCCTTCTGATCCTGTTAGGTAGTCATAGTCGCCCATACGAGCGGTTCCAGTAAGCATGGATGTCACGAGTACAGTCTCTGCTGTTTCGTCTAATGTAACATAACTTGATCCCATTGCCTTCTTAACAAGTAACACCATTTCTCGGAGCACGATGTGTGCGTTTTCTTTGCGTGTCTTTGATTCACCTTCCCCTTCACTATATACATGTTGCATAAGTTTGTTATATTCATCAATTCCAATGTGTACATGTCGAACTTTTTCACGAGCAGCAATTACCTCCACTACAGTGCTCAGAGACAGCTTTCCCGTTTTGAACTTTTCGGCAAACCCTGGCAGGCTAATGGTGGGACAATGGTAAAAGTACAAGAGACGAATGCAAAATCCCTGCTCTAGTACTGCTGCACTCTTTTGGCTATCATGCAATAAAAATGGCAAGCCATTATTGTACGTCATTAAAATGAAAGATAACGCTCCATCACCTTGTCTCCAGAGAAAATTTGCTTGACAATCTTTTCTGTATCACTGTTAAGTTTTGACTTTCCAATACCAGGTGTACCCGGAACAAACATTACTTTGGTCAATGATTTGTCTTTAACTTTTATTTGGGCAAGTCTTTCTACAAAGTGGTTTTGAATTTGTTTGCGTATATCCTACATGGTTAGGAATAAATTATTGTGCTTACTGCTCTACCAACATAAGGAAATCTTGCTCCCGATGTTTCGATGATAGGAATAGGTTTTCCAGTGCTTTTTGTATCGTCAAGAATATCTGAGATCTCTTTTGCTGTGTAAGGAGTTGCCATCCGAATGTAATCAAAGAATTGTTGAGGTGACACTAACAGTTATAGGAATTTAAAATTAAAGCGTACACATAGTAAACGGGTTGTACTGTTTGAATAGATGTTCAAGAGACGAAAAACTAAGGCCAAGTAAATTCTTTCTCTCGTAGAGGGTAAATCGGAAGTATTCTTCGAAGGTATCGATTCCCATGTTGGTGATCTCGTTTAGGCCTGCTTCATACTTGCGCTTTTTGGCATCTCTTGTTTCTTTTTGTAGCGCTTGTTGTATAACGTATTGTGGTGAAACTGACGAATGAGAAATTAGTGATTTTAGCATACTAGTTGGATTTGGTTTTTGTCTTTTGTTTGACTGGCTTTCTTTGTTTGTGTCTTCTTCTGCGCGTCTCTTCTGTGGTAACATAAAACGTTCACCTCGTTTATTGAAGATTTTAGAGTATACAAAATAGTTAGAGTCGTTGGCACGTTAAGAAAATAAACACTTTATGTACAAACGCTTACTGAGCTTGCTCTGTAGTCCACTTTTCTTTCATGCGCTCAGCAGTGTCAACGATGGTGTCCTTCACTTGAGTAATCTTCTCACCGACTCTTTGGAACATGCTTGGATTGAAGCTTGACCAATCGATGGTCTTGACTGCATCTTGAAGTGAGAGCAATTTGTTGAATGGAACAGAAAAATTGGTGTTGTCTCCGCCATAGTAGCCATATTCATCAAACCACTTCATCATGTGGACAAGCTCTACGTTTTGAGATGCTTGATAGAACTCGTCGTACGTATTAGTGGTGTACTTGCTCTTTAAGTTCAATGTTTCCGCAATCATTCCGATTAACTCTGGCATCGTTGCGTAGCCATTGAACGCGAACACTCTTTGATTCTTGAAACGTTGAATGTCATTGAAGATAGGGAGGACAAATCCACCGAACTCGTTGATGTGAATGATCGGAAGCTTGGTAGTTGCCTTGATGGGAAGAGGATCGTTGGTTAATAGTCCTTCATCATTGACCTTGAGTGACATTCCTGGGAGAATGAGAAAGTTGTTCATGTAGAATCCAGGATAAACGAAGGCGAAAGCAGTATCGATGGCACCAAACTCTGTTTTAGCATACGTTTCAATCTTGGCCTTATTGGTGAAGTGTGGTACAGTAAGTGTGCCCTCGGAGATGTTTTGAACGTTGTGGAGAACGGACACGACGCAAATCTTCAACTTTGCTTCGACTGCTGAGTCGATCATAACTCGTCCAATGTTGAATTCTTCCTCGATCATCCTGTTGGGGTCTTGCCAAAAGTCGGTCACGCAGAACGCACCAAAACATCCCTCGAAGGCTTTGATGAGTTCGTCTGCATTCTCAGCGTCACACTTGATCCACTCCAAATCGTTTCCCCATTTGGTTTTCGACGTTGAGCAGATAGCTTTGGTGGGATCTCTGGTTAATCCTCTAACGCGATAGTTGCCACTGTTCAACAAATATTCTAATACTGAGCTTCCTTGGGAGCCCGTTGCTCCTATGACTGCGATAAGTTTCTTGTCTGCCATGATGATGTTTTTCGTTTTTGATCGCGATGCGCAAGTGAGCCTTTTAATATTGTCTTATTTTTATCAAGATTCATTACCGTATCTGTTAAAAGGATTTCGATCAGACCTGTTCGGTGAACTAACGCTCTATTGTTAGATTTGCTAAGTAGCTGAAATAAATTAATTTAATTCTAAATTACAGTAGTCTGTACTTGCCATCTCATACTTGTCAAATTTTCCAAGTTCGTAGATGTAGTGACAAGGTGGATCAGCGAGATGTAAGAGTTCGTGACCTGAGTATCTTTTAGCTGTCAAACACTCAGCTTCTTTGCCTCGAAGAGCTACAACTCTGGGCTCAATGCTAGCTCTAGCGTAACCTATCGCTCCAAACGTGCTCATGTGAGTGACTACAAAGTCATGACAGTAACTCAAAAGCATGGAATCAACCACCGCAGAAATAGCATCATCTTCATCTCGGTCAATGAGTTTGAGTTTAGCATTAATGCCAATATACTTGTCTCCGTAATAGCTTTTCGCTATCGCTTTGACAGTGGAGTTATCAGAAACAACAAACACTCTATACGGTGTAGATGGCCTATTCTTCAAAATGATATCCTCCATACACGAGTAAAAATAAGGTTCATGATAATCCGCTGGCCAAGTTACTTGTAGTAAAATTCTTTCTCTGTCATCTCTTCTCATTTGCAAACCATACATTTTCGTTTTTGAGTTTGCATGCTTTTTGACTTCAGCTCTGGTAAATACATCTTCGTGATAGATTTTCGGTACTTGTATATCGTTATCCAACAATATCTTGTCAACTTTTTCGAGTATTAGCGTAGATGGCCGCAATAGGAAACGAGCTAGTGGTCCATACACATTATTGTTACGGAACATTTGACTAATCACTGGTTGATACGTTTTGCTTAGCATCAAGACCTGAACAAAGTATTGATTTGAGCGCATTGCTATTCTCTCACCAATACTGGCCAAGTGGAGTCTTATGTTGTTGCACATGAAGGGTCGAATCTTGTGTTTCGCAGTGCTGAAGTATGTGTAGCCCATGTCGATATGCTCATCGACGAAGCTGGGTTGAATAGCTGGATTCTTTTGTACAGGGTCGAATAGACAATTCTTCTTTCGGTATTCTGAATTTCTGACGTAGAAATCTTTGTAGTTCCATTTGAAGTAAATGTTAGGGTCTTTGAACAGCGTTTCTAGTGTGGCGTCTATCGCACCGTAACCGGGCCATGATACCAGAAACACTCTTCCGGATAACATGGCAACTAAAAAGGTAGATATCAATCCTTGGAGATTGTTACCGAGACCACACGAGTCTTGTTTGGATATTAGCAGTCCCTTGTTCAAGGATTTAGTATTGTATGAACAAACATTGTCAGTGTTTTTCAACATTTGTTTCACCTTCGACTTGTGGAAACGAGAGTAGTCCATCAGTAATTGACGCAGCTCATTCGAGTGTAAAAACCGCTTGAAATAATAGGGCAGCTTTACGCCGCCTGGTCCTACAACATCTTTATATCGATTTTGTTTGATTTTTGAATTGTTTGTCACAGGTTCGAATCTCCTCTTTACCGACACCGAGTACAGCTGAAAACCGATAAATAACAAAAAGATAGGCACTAGAACGATGAACCCATGAACTAGCTTCATTTCTTGCAAAAATATTCATACAAATAAGCAGAAAAGCAAACAGTTCGCCTAAATATAGCAACAATCAACAAAGCATGAAGGCTGTGGTGTTCATAACGCTAGCAAGCACAGTAATGAATTTTGTGCTTCTTACCTACGTGCTCTATCAAAAAGACAAAGCTCGAGAGTGTAGCGCAACAACTAACCCAGCAAACACTTTTGTTGTTAGCTCGAAGCACATTAATCATGAGGACTTAAGTTGGATAGATACAGTTACCCAAAACGATTCCAACGCTCGCAAAAGACACAACAAAAACTATCTGGAAGCTAAGCTGCAAATGTTAAAAATATCTACAGTCGCAGCAGCTGATTTGAAGATGTTGGGAGCTGCACGGTACCTATTTACACCTCAAACAAAAGACAAACCATGGAGATTGTACAAACACAATTCATCGTGCGCGGAACCATGGTGCAACTTTGGGCTCAATACCATCGAAAATGGTGTACTCTATGGATTAGAGAACTACCATCAAGGAATGTATCCTGATTTATCACTCGCAAACAAACCCATCGATTTCATAGCAAGATTCCACGACGACTGTTTCTCGACATTCATACCAATCAAGAAAGACAATTTACCTATATTCGGATTCTGCACTACAGTAAAAGATTCTGGGTTTACAGACCCAGAAGACACCGAAGTCAAGCCATTCAGTTTGAACATTGCTATACCAGATGGAAACTTGATGTCAAAAGAAAAATTCGCAGAGCAAAAGAACTCGCTCAAGAACCTTCGAAAAAATATCCGAGAGAACCATGTGAACTATCCATGGAATAAAAAAATTCGAAAGGCCATGTGGAGAGGTACATCCACATTTAATGCTGGGCGACGTAACTTTGAAGTGAGTCACCGAAGACAGCTAGCTTTATTGGCTAAGAAAAGATCTGACATTATCGATGCCAATTTTACTAACGTGTATGGAGAGTTCAAAGAGCAAGCCACAGCGGATGGTATTTGCTGTGCTCAACACATGACACAAAATGATTTCCAATCGTATGTTGCTATATTAGACTTGGACGGAAATGCATGGAGTAGCCGATTCAGCGTACTTATGCAAATGTCGAGTGTCATTATAAAACAACAAAGTCCTGATGATGCTGTAGACTTTTTCCAAGACAAGCTGAAGCCATGGGTACATTTTGTGCCAATGAAAGCAGATCTTAGTGACTTGGAAGAAAAAGTACAGTGGGTACTTGATCATGAGCAAGAGGCTAGACAGATAGTCCGAAACGCAAACATTTTTGCTCTAACTGAACTCAATTATGATGCCTTGTACCGGTACTGGGTGAATGTACTTAATAGCTACGCTGGAATATTGGAGGACTTTGTGGTGACACAAGAAATGCTCAAAGATTGGGAGCTCTTGTACTGATAAACAATTCATAACTTATTTGTAAAAAACGAGTGAAAAACATGTTCAAACATCGCACCACTCATCTTTTACACTATGTACAACATCGAAACTACTCAGCTGCCAACGAATTTAAATTTGAAATCGTGCACAAGTCGACAAAATCAAACGCTAGAGTTGGACGCATCCATACACCACATGGTATCATTAACACACCAACGTTTGTATGCGTGGGAACGAATGGCTCTATCAAAGGTATTGACAACGTATTTTTGGAGCAACTCGAGTCAGAATTGATGTTCTGTAACACTTATCACTTAATGATTCACCCTGGTGTTCGCGATATCACTAGTGCAGGTGGACTACACAAATACATCAACAGAAAATCACCTATCATCACTGATTCTGGTGGATTCCAAGTGTTTTCACTCTCTGCAAAAGTACCAGACGAAAAAGAACTAAAAGGTGCATACATACGCAAACAAGGCACACACCACGCCAATTTGGTCGGTAAAATCACTGAAGATGGAGTAAAATTTCGCTCCTATCGTGATGGAACAAGTTTTCACTTGACACCAGAGTCGACTATACAATCACAAAAAGCATTTGGGTCCGATATCATGATCCCATTAGATGAACTATTACCTATGAAAGTTTCTGAACAAAAATTGAAAAAATCATTTGACAGAACACATCGTTGGGAGATTCGTTCACTCAATGAACATTTAAAAAATATAGATTCGCCAACAACTG
>JAESGV010001416.1_pt1 | contig 10035 bp, 5 predicted proteins | sample 9269781 | NCBI WGS metagenome assembly JAESGV01 (sample SAMN15741586, study PRJNA653496) | algae metagenome | isolation source: Tildeniella torsiva UHER 1998/13D and co-occurring heterotrophs from... | place: Slovakia: Slovak Paradise National Park, Hrabusice, Kosice Region | collected 2000-01-01
GAGTTCCCCATCGGTCTTTTACTCTTCTTTGCTTGTTTGACTTCTAGTTGCCTGCTTACAAAGTGACGTGTTAAGAAATGGAAATCAGCAAAACAGTTCAAGGAACCAGTTTGAAAGGTCAAGTTTGTTTAGCATGAACTGTAGTCTAGCTGGCAACTAGCCCTCATCAACAGGTATTAGGACCGAACTGCAGCGCACAAACATTTTAGCGCTGTCGGTTGCCAGCTAGCCAAGCATGGACTTATCTTGCTTATGACCTAAACAAGCATCGAAGGGGTCAACTAAAAACCTTCAAACAACATCACGTCATAACTATCAAAACAATGGATAACGCATCAGATACGCGTACGATAACACTGCAAGTCATAGGTATGAAGTGCGGCAGCTGTTCAGGCAAGGTACAAAAACTTGTTTCTGAAATGCCATTCGTCGTGACCAGCAACGTCGATTTAAAAGAGAAAAAGGCGTTCGTAACTCTACACATACAAGACTTAGACAAACAACAATACATAGCGGATCAAATAACGCAACTGGGATTTAAAACAACAACAGAAACAGAGATAGAAGATTTTTTAACTCCATTACCGTCTCACGAAGTAGAACTACAGTTTGATATCGATGGAATGAAGTGTCAGAGTTGTGTACAAAAAGTGAACAACAAACTACGGGAAACTATTCCATCACTAGGATACCCCGTAACGTGTCGTGACGTGGTAGTAACATTCAACAAGCCAAATGGAGCAGCACGTGTACTGTTACTTGTCGCAGATACAAAAGATGTGAACAATATTACAGACACGTTGATGCAGACGGTGAACCAATTAGGCTTCAAAGCACGTCCACATACCAGTGACTACGCTCGAGTCGCCTCTATTGTATCACCTTCAGATAACGCCGTTTTAGATGATGAAAAAGAGGAAGAAGAAATCGAAGCACACGAAGTCGAAGTTAGAAAACCAAAAAAGATTGGACTACTGCAGAAACTTACATCCATTTTAAGTCCAACAGGTGGAAATGCGCATACTTATTCACAACTTGAAGAAGAAGAAGATGGAACTACACCAACTAGGATAGAAATGAAAGAAATCACAGAACAATCCCTTTCCAAAGTTGAGTTACTAGTGACTGGTATGTCATGCGCATCATGTGTATCCAAAATAGAAGGCGTACTACAGCAACTCGAGGGAGTCATTTCTGTAAATGTAACGCTCATGACAAACTCTGCATTTATAGAATACTTACCACAGCGAGATGATAATCCGCAACGCTTTGTTGATGCTATTGCCAAGATTGGTTCGTTTGGAGCAGAGATTGTATCAGTCAAACGCGCAAATGAAACAACAAGGAAAAGTGGAACAAGTATTTTCACCGTAGATATCGATGGCATGTCATGCTCTTCATGTACAGGAAAAGTTGAAGAATCAATCAAAGCTATGAAACATGATGGAAAAATCTTGTCCGTGAACGTTAACTTGATGCTCAAGAATGCAACCATTGAACTCGTACAAGATTCTGAAACGGAACGATTGGAAAATGAAATTGTAGAAAAAATCAACTCGTTGGGATTCACTGCTACAAAACACGAATATGAAAATCTAGAAAATGTTTTTGAAAAAGAACAACAAGACAAGATTGACATTCATGCAAAAGAAATTCAAACGTGGAGAAATCGTACAATTTTGGCGTTTGTATTTGCGGCTCCTGTATTCTTCATTACGATGTATTTCCACCTTTTCGCACCCAAGACTGCCATTGCTCATAGTCACAAGAACGAAACCTTTTTCGTGGACACACTAGTTGCTATCATGACTACACCAGTACACTTTATCGCTGGTTGGCACTTCCACGTCAGTGCGTTCAAGTCGTTACGTAACTATTACGCAGACATGAACGTATTGATATCACTCGGAACAAACTCTGCATACATTTACTCGATGCTATTGTACATTTACGGAAATTTCATCAACAAGATGTTTGATCCAGGAATGTACTTTTTCGAAACAGCAGCCGTATTGATTCTGTTCCAAAACTTTGGAAAATGGTTGGAAAGTATTGCCAAACAAAAGACAAGTACAGCACTAACTGATTTGGCCAAACTTCAAGCCAAATCGGCTACTGTACTCATTCCACATGCCAATCGTCACTTTGACGAAACCAAAGATGATGATACATGGATCGCTGAAGAACGTGAAATCACAATTGACAAACTACGCGTTCATGATTTGATTCGTGTAAGACCAGGTGATCGTATCGCTTCCGATGGCATTGTCGTCAGAGGTAAAAGTAGTGTCGATGAATCGTTCATTACTGGTGAGAGTGGCCTTGTCACCAAGAAGGTAAAAGATAGAGTCATTGGTGGAACGATGAACCACAACGGAGCGTTGATTGTTAGTGTAGAACGCGTTGGTTCTGACACTATGCTTTCGCAAATTCTTTCACTGGTGAGACAAGCACAATCAAGCAAAGCACCAATCCAAAGATTTGCTGATCAAATCTCTAGAATCTTTGTTCCAATTGTTGTCGCTTTGGCTGTCGTGACCTTTATCACATGGTACTCACTAAGCGCAATGGGACTTGTTCCAATCGAGTGGTACCCACCAGGCTCAAATGGTTTCGTTTTTGCACTCGTATTTGCTATGGCAGTACTTGTTATCGCATGTCCATGTGCATTGGGTTTGGCTACTCCTACAGCTGTCATGGTTGCAACAGGCGTTGGCGCTCAACATGGTATTTTGATCAAAGGTGGAGAACCACTAGAAATTGCTCATCGTATCAGTGCTATCGTGTTTGATAAAACTGGTACTTTGACCATGGGTAGACCAAAAGTTAAGGGACACCGCGTAGCAGCAGGAGCAACGGAGGAACTATTCTTACAAAGTATCGAGTTAGCAGAAGAGAGTAGTGAACATCCACTTGGTAAAGCAATCCATCTATTCGCACAAGAAAGACTAGAAGGAAAACGTACAACTACTACTCACGCCACTGCACAAATCAATGCAGTACCAGGAGAAGGTATTCACTACCATTCAAACGGGATCGACATTCGTGTTGGAAAGCTCGAATTTGCAACTACTGGCATGCTTAACAATCAATCAGCAGAATCTGTTCTTGCGGTAGAAGATAAAGTATGGCTAGATGAAGAAGAAAAAGTTGGACGTTCGATCGTCGTCGCTGCACGTGATGGTAAACTCATTGGTTTTGTCTCTCTACAAGACGCTATCAAAGAAGAAGCAAAACACGTTGTTCGTGCTCTACATAAGAAAGGTATCGAAACCATGATCGTCAGTGGTGACAAACACCGTGCTGTACAAAGTGTTGCTCGCAAAGTTGGAATTAAAAACTTTTTGGCGGAACGTTTACCAGCAGACAAGGTCGAACAAATAAGAAAATTGCAAAGAGAAGGACATACAGTTGCCATGGTAGGAGATGGAATTAATGACTCACCTTCACTCGCACAAGCAAATGTTGGAATTGCAATTGGTTGTGGAAGTGACATTGCGATTCAATCTGCTGATATCGTTCTCGTAAGAAACGATTTGACAGACGTACTCACTGCTATGGATCTATCAAGTACTACCTTTAATCGCATTCGATTGAATCACGTATGGGCATTAGGTTACAATGTTTTCTTTATTCCTATTGCGTGTGGTGCGTTGTATCCATTGTTTAGAATTGGAATTCCACCATACCTGGCGGCGATGTCGATGATTTTATCAACATTGTTGGTCATGACTTCAAGTTTGCTGCTTAAATTGTATCGTAGAAAGACTGTACACGAGTTCTTATAAACACAGTTGTTTCAACATTTGTAAAAACCAAACAAAATCATCTTCACATGACCTCCGCAGAGCTTCTATCCACTCTTTCCCTTATCGCGAAAGTTTTATTCAACAACAATAATGAGTACATGACCAGTAGAGAAATAAATCTGCATGCAAGCCAGATACAATCAACAAACGACACAGCAAAAGAATTCGCGAAAATAATAACACAAAATCCAACATTATTTGAATCTACAGTAATTGATAAACGAACTAAATTCAGATTATCACAACAAGGACAAACAGAACTAGTTTCTTCAACATGGGAAAAATCAACCACTACCAAACCTATCATCACAAAAGAACCTAAAGAACACGCAGTTAATGGAAGTCCACCACGCGGAATCAGTACTTCACATTTTTCCGTTCTAGTCCTACTCGATAAAAACAACCAATGGATGACCAGCCAAGACATATCAAAACTAGGAATAGAATCAAAGTACAATGACGATTATCCAGAATCATCATACACACCACAAATGATCTACTGCGCGCTAACGAATGCAAACTGGTTCGAATCAAAGTATGTGGACACAAAACGACATTTTCGATTAAACAAATCTGGACTTGAAAAAGCAGAGGCAGTACGAACTAGTTTTAGCAAGAGAAAGAAACAAGTCGCAGCATCACCTAGAGCAGCACTACTTTCGAAACTAAAAGAACAGAAATCGCGACTAGATGAACTTATGGAAGAGAAAACGCATATTCGAAAACGAAATGGACGAATAGGAAAACCAAAACGAACAAAACATACAGAAACGAAGGTAGCTAGAGAGTGGGTTAGAAAGAGTGAATAACAGAATTGAATAGATGACAAAAACAATATGAACAATCCTGTCGATATCAAGAGAAGAAACGCAAGCAAAATAGATAAATTTCCCATGTCTAACAACAAACACTATAGATACATATTTAATTCTTCTTTTTCCATTGAACTAGCAAAGCCATGAACTCGCTACCGCAAGCTGTACCAATAAACTGATGGTTCAACAATTCCTCAGCTGTCCATCTCTCATTAGGATCTTTCCTCAAACACTTGTCCAAAAAGTCTTGAAGTTCAATGGACCACTTGTTTGGTTCGAGAACCTTTGGTGGCGGAAGCTTTGCAATTTGATACAATGCACGAAGTGGTGGTAATTCCATATGTGGTGGATCACCGTGCAACAATTCCAAGAGCAAAATTCCTAATGACCAAATGTCAATTTTTGTATTGTACTCTTTGCCGACTACGACTTCAGGTGCCATCCAGTATGGAGTACCGATCACAGTCTTGCGTTTGTTGTCTACTAACTCTACACAGAAGCCAAAATCTGCCAATTTGACTTCTCCATTTACACCTATCAAGATGTTGTCGCTCTTGATGTCGCGATGTAGTAACTTGTCCTTATGTAAGTAGGCCAAACTTTGTAGAATTTCCTTGCAAACGTATGCTATTTCACGTTCACTAAACTCTACACGTTGAACCAAATCGGTGAGCTTTCCGCCCTCTAAAAATTCCATGGCAATCCATAATTGCTTCTTGTGAAGATACGCGCCAATGTACTCTACAATGTTTTGATGTTTGTAGGCACTCATGATACCAATCTCGTTCAACAATGTTTGCTCGGCGGTGTTCTCGGTGTCTTTGATCACCTTTATGGCGCATATGCGTCCAGTTGGAATGTGTACACCACGATAAACAGTCGCGCATGCTCCCTCATCCAAACGAACCATACTTCCAAACAATAGACTAGGATCTTCATCGATTAAATAGTCACTCAATTTTCCTGGCTTTTGGATTACGATTTCCTCCTGCAACAGCTCGATACCATGTTTGAGGATCTCGGCATCTTGAGGATTTTGATCTTTTGAGAAGCCATTGCTTTCAAGAATCGTTTTCCATTCTTCGGGAAGACCGGTGAAACCATTTGGAGAATCTGGCTCAATAGTCACGTGGACTTGGTGTTTAAACGATTGTGGATTCGAGATTGAAGCCCACTCACCTAAAATTTCTGGCGTGTTAGGTGAAGTAGTAGAACCTGGAGCGGCACTACTGCGTTTTGCGCTCTCAGTGTTGACGCTGGGTTTTTTACGGCCAAACTTGAAGAGCTTCTTAAACATGTATGCACGTTTGTGATTTTATGTTTTTTGATGAGTGAAGAACGTTAAGTTTAACGAAGCCATCACATGTCTGTCAATTCCATACTTGGAAATGATCGATTCGTAGATCGTTACAATATCTGTGCATAAAGGGTGCAGCGGTACATCTAAATTAGATTCGTTCCTCACATCAAACTCGAACCCAGAGCATTAATCCATAGGGTATCTTTTTTGGACCAATTGAAATTTGCACTGTTCTCGCATTTATAACTCCATTTACTTGTTCTATAAAATGGTTTCCATCTGGGTACACTTAGCAGCAATTGTAATTTAACTGATAAAACTTGCTATGGATAAGCTTGTTAGACGAGTGGTCGCTAGACGGAAGAACAGGTACCAGAAGGATGGCTATGACCTAGATTTATGCTGTACGTATGCGCTATTCTTTTAACTTAAGCTCAGATATTTCATCACGAGTAATAGCAATGGGATATCCAACGTAATTCACCATCATTGCTAAACCTCGTAGAATGGGAGCAGAAGTATTGTACATGAATCCTATACACCAAGTTAGAAATCTACTAGATAAGAATCATTGGGGAAAGTATCTCGTTTTCAATTTGTAAGAACAAGTCGTCAAAACTCACAAATAGATGCTCAGAACCAGACAGAAAATACGATCCACAACTATTAGATAGAAGAGTACAACGCTTTCCGTTTGATGAATTCAGCCCGCCACCGTTTAATCAAATACTCGCGTTCTGTCTCGCTATGGATTTACACCTAAAAGTTAATCCTGAAAATGTAGTCGCTGTCCATTGCAAAACTGGTCACGGAAGAACTGATTTTATGATTACCGCGTACATGTTATTTTGTGGACTTTCAGTTCTCCCACAAGAAGCGCAACTCATATACGACCACATACAGAAACGTAAATCAATCGCTACAGTTTCTCAGAAAAGATACAGTGCCTATTTTAGCGATTGCATCCTGAGAAAATACATTTTTCCAAAAACTGATACAATAATATTCCTCACAGCGCTCATCATTCACACAACGCCGCATTATGATCGCGAAAGAGGGTGTAAACTATGTTTCCGTGTCGATTCAAAAACAGCACAAGACAAAACCATTGTTACAGACGTTAAAATGGATTCTAGAATCAAGTACAAGCCAGTACAAGTCAAAAACGCAAAAATGTTCTCCTACGATGATCTCGATTTGGAACTCCAATCCGACATACTCGTTACTTTTTTCGAACTCGACACGTTCAACAAACCAAAAATGATTTTTACATTTCAATTCAATACAAACTTTTTGGACACAAAATCAGGCACGTTAAAATTAACAAGAGATGATTTAGATTTACGAAACAAGAGTAAAGAGTCCAAAGAAAGACATTTTGATGAAAACTTTCGTATCGAGTTAAAATTTAATCTAGTACAACAAGGAGAGGAGCAACAATTATGCGTCGACACATGTCCGGAACGTTTTGGAGTTTTACCAGATTTTGATATCAATGCGGAACTAGAAGATGAAGGAGATGAATTTAGTTTTGATGATGATTTTTTAAATGATGGCGATAGTCACTCATTTGAACAAAGAATGAGTGCTAGACCATTTTCTGTACGTGGACTTGAAAAATTGAAAAAAGCGTTGAGTAGTTCAAATGTGACGACACCTGCTACTCCGGAAACGAGCACTCCTGTAGAAGATTATGAAGAGTTGCAAGAAGCAATTGCAGAGGAAGATGTAAAAGAGGAAGAACAAGAATCAGAAGAAGAGCCAGATGAAAATGAATATTACGAAGAAGAAGAAGTTGTTGTTCCTGAACCAGAACCGGAACCGGAACCTATTCCAGAACCAGTGAAAAGTAGACCTTTGTTTAATATGTCAGTAAAATCTCTGGATAAGAAACCAAAAACACCACTAGTGTTTAAGAATGTAGCTCTTCCACCAGAAGAGAAGGAGAAACCAAGAGCTAGAGCAATTTCGACTCCATTCCGATATGTACATGATGAAAAACCACAAGAAACAAAGGTAACTGAACCAGCATTGGAAGAGAGTAAACAAACAGAAGAAACAGTAGCTGAGACACCTCCACCTGTAACAAGTGTACCAGCTGCTGTTCCTGAGTCAAATCCAGAACCTCAAAACCCTACGCCAAAGAAAAATGAAATAGAATTTGCTGAAGATAGCACTATACTACTAGATCGAACACCGCTGTTATCTGAGGAACATGCTAGATTGTACTTGAGCTTTTTGCAAAACAGAAGTATTGAAGTTCATGGAAAAAAGTTAGAAACACCGTTAAAGTCAGCTCTATTGAAGAAAGCATTTGCACAACAACCTTCACTGTTTAAAAGAATTAAAAAGAAACATTAATTAGATTGTTCTCATGCAAAGCGCAGTTGTCGTGCGACAGATCTTGTAAGCAGTCCGCTTTCTCTTTCGAATTGCCGCTCAACTTCGAACAAACATGTTTGGCATCTTGTTTGGCTTGGCGTCTGTCCTTGCCACTGTTTTTCTTGTCGTTACTAGCAAGAAAGTTCAAATGAAACACGCACCGTCGTACGAAACACCAGGAGAAGTTAAAGAAGAGACAATACAACCTGCACAAGTTAAGGGATTACCTGGCAGGCGACTAATGTATTTGTACTTGTTATTTGGAGTCATTCAGACAACAGTTGGATATATTTTATACGCGCATAACGATCTATTTCCAGTATTTGGAGTCGTAATACATTTATACCTACAAATGGCCGTTTTCGTAAATATGTACCGACAATTTCGATTCAAACAACTCAAACCATTATGGTATCGTATACTACTATCGTGGCCATCTGCATTCTACCTAGGAACTGCATGGTTTGCACTCCCATCGTTACTACTTTTGCCTATCCTAGGATACATTACAGACCACGCAAGAGTAATTCTTAGTGCAATCACATTCACAGTGGGAGCGTTTGGTATGTACCAATCTCTCGCAAATCCAACATTCTGCGGTGAAGAAGTACATATTGACCTCACTGATGATTCACAAATGAAACAAAGTGCAGAAACAACACCACGCTTGTATCGTGTTATCGGATACAGAAATCCAATCCAAAAAGAAAGAAAATTAAATATTTTCCAAATCACGGATCCTCACTTGGGACCCTTTATGAGTGTTAGAAGACTCGAGAATATTTGCAGAAAAATTGTACAAGCTGTAAAAGAAGGAAAAATTGATCTAGTGTTTTTTACAGGTGACATGGAAACTGTAGAAACACATGATGACGATCATGCACTAGTGCAGGCACTTGCACCCCTCAAAGAACTTGCAAATCAGAACAAACTCTTTGGTAAGTTTTATTAATTGTATTAATAGTAATAGCTTGTCTTGGGAATCACGATTATGAGAATTTGAGACGTATTCGCGATGCGATGACGTCGAATGGAATTGTCATGTTGGAAGATCAAGAAACAGCAGTAGATACAAGATTAGGACGTGTACAAATTATTGGTTCAGTATATACCTACGCCGGTGAAGTTGGTTCTCATGAACATGTGAAGAATTTGTGCAAAAAGTATCCAAGACACGATAACGTAATCGCTCGTTTTATGTTGATACATAATCCTTCCATTTTCCCACATATTCCACCAGAAGAGAATGTTTGTGTATTTTCTGGTCATTTGTATGTCTTTTTTTTGTACTAACCAATAGACACGGTGGTCAAATCGGTATCGGAACGTATACGTTAGTAAACTTGGTAAGTCGCTCATCAATATTCTTGAAGCGAATGAAACAAGAATTCCCAGACCAGGTATGTAAAAATATTCCACTTACACAGTAGGGTCTATACAACAAGGGGAAAAATCTATTGTACACCCACCGTGGTACAGGTCATTACGGTACATTTTCACAAATCCAACTAATATATAATAGGTTTTCCACTAAGACTCGGTATATCATCAGAACAATCCATCATTCGTGTGCATGTATAATAAAACAAACTCGGTTTCATTGTAATCAATACCGGCCAACCAAAAATTGTTTGTTTAACAAGTTAAAAAAACACACACGATCGTCGCGACATCATGACAACCATCGAAGAGATCCCCAACAACGTTGAAGACGGCCCACCAGATCTAG
>JAESGV010001417.1_pt1 | contig 10035 bp, 8 predicted proteins | sample 9269781 | NCBI WGS metagenome assembly JAESGV01 (sample SAMN15741586, study PRJNA653496) | algae metagenome | isolation source: Tildeniella torsiva UHER 1998/13D and co-occurring heterotrophs from... | place: Slovakia: Slovak Paradise National Park, Hrabusice, Kosice Region | collected 2000-01-01
GACGCTTGGTCGTTGTTGTTGTGTATTTGTTTGTGATGTTACGTTTAGTTGAGGCGCGAGGGTGCCGACAACAGTTGTGAGATCTTGTGTAATGCGTTGCACTTCTTGCCTTTCGTCGTTGCTCAAAAATGCTTCACGTGACAATAATGACTCAAGTCTAGACACACGCGTGAAATCAAAACTGCGAATAGTGTTGAGTAAACTTTGTGGTGAAGTTTGTTGAGGTTGTTGAACTGGTTGTTGGACAGGTTGGGGCACGTTAATAATTGGTTGATTTTGTGGAGGGATACCCATCGAGTTGAACACTGATCCCATGATCTAGAACGTTAGAAAAAGAAAAAATGACGTACGGAATTGAGATCAGGAGCGCCTTGTCCAGTTGGGAATGAAAATGTTGCTACGCGTGTACTCCCAGTTTGTGGAAGAGTTGGAGGTGCTGAAGAAGTTGGTGGCACTGTACTTGTCACTGTTGGAGCGCTTGGTTGTGGTGTGCCTGTATCTTAATGTTAGTGTGTTCTAGAATTCATACTTGTGGGTCTAGTTGCTCCAGGCATAGTGACTAAATGAATTATGCTTCCATCTTTTACGTCTAAAAATTATTAGTTATTTAACACTTTATGCGTACCGTAATTGTTGAGGTTGTGATCATTTTTTAATACTTTTCCTTGAAAGATCAATCTTTGTTTTTCTACGGGCAAATTGCTTTGTTTAGCAACTAATTCTTTAAGTTCAACGATAGAAATCTATACGAGTCAGCGTTGATCGTGATATTGTTACGTACGTCCTTATTGACTTTGAGTTCTAATTGTTTCTGTTCCAAAGTCTTCACTTTGATGGTTATCTGTTCTGACATTGTTTTGCTTTTCCTATTGTAATTCCGAACAACTGACTTTAAAAGCACGATAAACCAAATGGTGTGGAGGCGTTCTTTTCGAGACTCGTTCAACAAACCGCAACAACCGCTGAACATCTATAGATCGAATCGCATTTAATAGCCCATGTCCGTGATTCTGCGCTATTAACTACAGCATAACGTCTTAGTTACACTGTACGTGGTTTTGTCCGTGGTTATTCGCATTCTCATTTTATTCGTTTTACCATCAGCAATTTGTCATCGTTTCACCTACGGCGTCTACCTACACCATCGTCAACAAGCCGACCATACAATACTAACCTTTTCGTTAGTGATTCCTCGCGAGGCAGATAAATAAATCGTGCGTAATATTTAAAACAGAATAACACTCTGCAAAGTCAACGATACCACGTACACTACCATCTATGGTGCACAATCGCTGCAAGTTTCGCGTCCTAAAGACCAGGAGAAATCACTGCTATTCTACTTGACACCCTACTCGACAAACAAAAGCGCTATACGATCAGCCGACCCAAAATTCAGAATCGGCATTGATTAATCAACATTTATATGCAATATTTTCACATATCCCATAACCGCTAATTTATTTTTCACAATTTATTCATGAGAGCCACAATAACCCTAGGGCAGTACAGTCTCTCGGTGTGACTATCCAAGAAGCGTCACACCCTCTGGAGAGTCTGCAAGGACTTGGTCCATACAAGGACTCTACAAATATGCTGGTCGGTAGTAACATGTGATGGTGGGTCCGCGAGGGTAGTTGAAAGGTAAGGAAGTCCTGAAGTGCCGCCCAACCAGAAAGTAAAGATCATGGGTTCGGGTCGCACCGGAGGAAAAGTCAAGTCAAGGAAGAAGGTCCCTGTCCATGGATGAAACAAATTCTGGATAGGATCTGGACGCACATACAGTGCCTCGGACGTTTACTGATTTCCATTCGATTGAAAAATTGGGTGGGTAAAAGGGTCAGTTTGGTTCGCTAGAGCTGTTTCTGCCTGGGTGATCTCGTAAGAGATTAACCTTTTGTTCATGTAACAATAAGACGTTAATTGTGGGCCAGTGTTGGATTGTAGAATGCACAAAGAGTGCAATAAAGTTTACGTGAACAACTAACTAGTCACTTAAAAGAAGCTGGTTGGTTGTGTGTCTTGGTTCACTAGGTCTTGATCAACTTCGTTGACAATGGTTTCTTGGTACATCTGTTGTTGGAAATGAGGATGTACTCCTGTATTCTGCAAGGTTTTGACTTCTTTCGATGTCAAACCTTCACAAACAACACGACAATGCAACAATGGTTTCTGTTTCTTTGTTGAGAACTCGACCCTGTTGAAAGTGGAAATATTGTAATCAAACCCAGCATCTGGTGTATGAACTATTACTCTGAACACAGCTTGAAAAAAGATAATGTAATATACATATTTAATTCTAGAATACAAGCCGTCTCCTCACGTTTGGAAGCCTTGTTGCCTTTTGTTTCACCTCAACAGATGCTGCTTGTACTAGAGCAGGTTCCTGTTTGTTTAAGTTGAGGTTAACCATGACATCAATTGCTTCTTTAACTTCGACAGCCAAATTTTTACAGTTCTCCACGTTGACATCTCTGATATGAGCACACTTAATCGATGGACTACGCAACGCATGTGCACCTTTACAGTTCAAAACCTCCAATGAATTGCTCTCCAAAACTGGGTCAACTAGAAAGTCACAAGTTTGTAGTGACAAGTCACGTAACCCAACGCAATTATTGGTCACTGATCGAATCGTATCATCGCTCATTCTCGTGTAGCTCAAATCCATTTTACTGAGACGAGCAGGAGAGGATGATGCTGTGAAACGAATATCTTCCAACCAGTGACATCCTCGAAGATCCAACTCTTCCATCTTGTGTTGAGAATCAGCAGGAATCTTTGGTCTTACGATACGCATGTTGTTACGAGCGTGTAAGTTTGTGATGTGTTCATTGTGACGAACAATTGATTCCAATGCATTGTCAACAATGTGAGTGTAGTTCATGGAGAGTTCTTCAAGTTTTGGACATTCGAGATTGGGTCGCTCCATTGAGGAACAAAAGTCGAACGATAACTTTTGTACGGAACGATTGGATATTACTGGTGCTCTCAATGCATGGCATCCGTTCATCTTAACATCCTTGATGCGTAACCATTGATCGAGTTGTTCGTTCATCATTTGGTACAATGTGTGGTCGTCAACTTTGGTATGACTGATGTCAAGAGATTCTAGCAGTGGTGCATGTTCAAAGCTCAACTTGGAAAGATTCTTGCAACGGTCAAGGCATAACGATTGCAATTTTCGACTCTTGATATTCTCTAGTGCGGTGATTTGCTCTACGCGACAAAGGTTCAGCACTGAGAGATTGTTGTTGGTTCTAATCAAAACTACAACATCCGCTTCGGAAAAACCAGAGCATCCTGACAGATTCAACAATTCTAGTTTTGTACACGCGATGGATACTTTGTTGATATACTTGCTATTAGTAATCTCTAAATGCGTGAGCTCCTCGCAAGTGACATCGACGTCAGTCAAGTTTGAACAATGAATAACGGACAACTTTTTCAATTTGACGTAGCGTTCCATCATCCAAGAGAACACCGTGTTAGTTAATGATTTACAGAAAGATATTTCAATCTCCGACAAGCATGGGAACCTAGTATATTAGTGGTACATGAATGGGACATACCTAGAAACAATTTCCTGTACACTTTGGTTTGTAGGTTCACCGCGAAGTTGAATAGACTTAATAGATTTGTACACTGCTTCTCTGAATGATTGAGAAACGAGAACATTTACAAGTAGCCTCTCACGCAGTTCAATATAGCTTAGTACATAGCTTAAAATATCGTTCTGGCAATGAAGAGGTTGGAGGGACATCTGGATTATGATAGTGGAGGTGGTAAACGAAACGTTTCTAGATTGTTCGCTTGATCTTTTTTTTTGATTTTTGAAAAGATTCCAATTCTGCAAATAATTTGTCAATGTCATCCGACAACTAGCCGTTATAAAACGATTGGTCAACACGGCGATTGACCTTACTCAACCTTGACCAGCTCTTCCAAACTCTTTCTTATCCCTTCAGTAATCGCCGCAAGTTGTTCCTCCGTATTCTTATCTTCCATTTTGCTTTCTATTGTGGCCAGTTGGAAGGTGTCACTGTAAAACTCATAGAAATCATGTTCTGGAATATCATTACTGAGTGGTACATCTGATATCAGCGCAGCAGTGACTATAGTGAAACATCTTGCTGTATTGGCAGCGTTATAGCCTCCAGCACCAAGCACTACAGTAGGAAGCTGAAGATCTCGTATCATGGATGCACATCTTTCGTATCCTTTTGTGGTAAGGTTAAAATGTCCTAATGGATCTCCATGTAGAGAATCAGCGCCACATACGAGTGCGATAGCTTCTGGTTTAAACTTGGGAATGCATAAATTGACGACAATTTCTTCGAATAACTTGATGTATCTATCATCTCGAATACCTTCTTTCAATGGCACGTTCACATTGTAACCATTTCCACGACCTTTGCCAATAGATTTGGAATCACCTGTTCCTGGATAGAGACCTGGTCCATACTGATGAAATGAAACGGTCATGACTCTATTTGAAAAGTAAAACGCTTCTTCTACTCCATCGCCGTGATGCACATCTATATCTACCACAAGTACTCGTTTGAACTTGCGTAACAGTTCCATTGCACATAGAACAACATCATTAACATAGCAGAATCCACTTGCTCGATCAGAACGTGCATGATGACGTCCACCTTCCCAATTAAAAGCGATTGGTTTTCGATCTTTGTGAGCCATGATGATACGAGCAGCAGATATACTTCCTCCTGCTACATTTTGAATATACTCACAAACTCCAGGAAAGTAGGGACAGTCATCTAATCCGTGCTGTGTTAATTTGTCCACTTTTTCTTCTTCACTGTCAGTACTTGTATCCGAGTCACTTTCGTCGCTTTCAGATAATTCTCCATCATTCTCTTCCAGTCGCTCTAGAATATCAAGGTACGATTGTGTATGGAACTTGGATATTTGTTGCATAGTTGCAGGTTCAGGTCGGACTGTGGTTATCTTTTTGAATATTCCATACGACTGAATCAAAGAGTGTATAAGAAATGATCTATTACGCTTTTCGTCGTACTCATCGTTGTGTAGCGTGTTTGAAGGTAGTTTTGCGCATACCTTCACATATTCTGGTGTGTAAATGTAAAAAAGTCTGGTTGATTTCTCGCCTTCCATTCTAAACAATAGCTAACAAAATGATTGCCAAGATCTGAACTATTGCCACAATGTGAAATAGAACCTTAGCGTGGTCTTCTACTTGTAAACCGAACAGGCTGTCAATTTTCAAAAAAAGTTGGCTTGTGTCATCACGCTTCTTTGACATTGTACAACATTCTTCGAAAGAGTAGTCAAAATGTCTAAAAAGATTATAGTTAAGGTTATTATACTTGGTGATTCAAATGTATGCCTTATTCGAATATGTACTCATATATTAGGTTGGAAAAACTTCATTGTTGAACCAATATGTAATGAACCACTTCAGGTAAGAGTTTTGTGGGCTTGAATTAATTGCATCATAGTTTGCAGCACAAGACTACTATTGGAGCAGATTTTCAAACAAAAGCGCTTGCAGTTGAAGACTATGTTGTCACAATGCAGATTTGGGATACAGCAGGCACGTTTATTCGCAGTATCGTCTAACAGTAATAGGACAAGAACGTTTCCAATCACTCGGTAAAGCATTCTATCGTGGAGCTGATGCTTGCGTGCTAGTTTGTGGTATGTATGCACGAGTAACAACTAACATACTTTAGATTTAACAAACAAAATGTCATTCGACAGCATTGACAAGTGGCAACAAGGATTCTTGACACAAGTCGATCAACCAAGAGAACAATTTATCTTCTCCGTTTGTGGTAACAAATGTGATGTTGTTGAGGGAGATGAGAGCCAAAGAAAAGTAGATGAAAAGCTTGTCAAAGGATGGCTCCAACAAACAGGCCAAAACAATGTTAGCTACAAAGAAACTAGTGCCATGAATGGAAATCGTGTAGCGGAATTGTTCCAAGAAATCGCCGAGGAGGCTGTAAGAAGAGAAAAAGCAAGACAAGGAGAAGGTGACGATCCACTGTACAAACATGAAATCACACCACCAATGCCACCACCAGCAGAAGGTAGAGGATGTGCTTGTTAAATAACACCTCGTATTGGAGTGTTCCATACAATTTTTGTAACTCTATCTGTCGCAAATCTATTGTCTCATCTAAGAACCAATAAGTATGGATTTTAGCCAAAGAGACCTGCAACAGTGGGTCGAAAGAACATATGTTCCTGTTGTGTTGTTACGAACCACACCAGACGTCGAGGTAGCTTGTCAGAAGAACAAACTGAACTTTATTGACATGTTACGCCCATACGAGGTCTACCAAAAAGAATGTAAGTATATAACCGCTTCTAATTTTTATAGTGTACACTCGCACAACAAAAGAATACGAACCATTTGCTTTGAACAACTTTTCTATTCGCTTTAGAACGATGGATGATCTTAGTTTTGCGTACGGGCCCGATGGAAATCCAGCGACAGTACAACAAAACGTTGTCCAACAACGATTAAAAGAGTATGAAGACTTTATGGGATCTGTTGTGCGCGAGTCGTACAATCCTGCTCTCAATGAATACTCTGCGAGCATGAATATAAATTATACGCCGTGGTTTGACAAGTTTAGAGAAGAATTTCTACTTGGACTTCGAGCGTCAGAACACGAAAGTTTCGAACACCCAGTCGCGTGTTTAACAGTTGTATCAACAGCAAATTCGGATCCAATAGCGTGTTTTAACCAATTGTACAACCCAGACAATCCACCAAAACTTTTCAGTGACAAGTTGATGGATAGAGATCTTTTCCGCTTTTTCATATTGTTACATGATGAATCAACTGGTCCAACCGATAATAAGTACGTTTTATGTCAACTATTCTAACAACATAGGGTCCAAGCAGTTTTTAGAAAAATGAAAGAAGTGTTCGGTGCATCGTTATGTCGTTTATTAATCTTCAACTCGAGAGATCCCGAAAAAGAAGAACCACCACGCGATATTTGGACCATGTGCATGCCACGTTTTGATGTGTACAAACGCAACTTACAATTGCAAGTAGAACAACATCAACTACAAATGCAACAACAACTCACACCATCTTCACCTACTGATACTCCACCAAGTGACTTTGCGCAATTGATTCAACCAAAACAAACAGTCATTGGAAACTTGTTATCAAAACAAGATTTACAGTACATTTCCAACGTTGTCGAAGAGTTGATTGTGAATGGAGTCGTGCCACACATTGAACGCAAAATTCGTACGATCCATCAAGGAGCAGCGGCAAAGAAAAGAGGTTTAGGAGCTCAACTTGGAAGAATGTTCAACTTTAACAAAATCAAGGGAAGTGGCGGTGGAGATACCACACCAACTGCATCTCCACAAAACAATGATGGTTTGACAGTTGGTGGAAATCGTTTCCAATACACAACTGCGGAAATTCAAATCAGACGTATGGCCGATTACTGTTTCATGTTACATGACTATGAAACTGCACTTGCTTCGTATCGTTTGATTACTGCTGATTTCAAAAACAATAAGAATGATTGGAAATTCTTTGCAGGTACTCAAGAACTTATCGGGTTGTGTACATTGTTTAGCAAAGAACAAAAGAAGGACGCAGATACCTTTTTGGAAACTGCATACAGTCACTACAAAGCCGCAAATGAGAACAAACTTGCATTGAGAGCAACATTGTTCCAAGCATTGCTGTACAAGTCACGTAACGAAATGAGAAAAGCAGCAGAGACGTTCACGAGAGGATCAAACGTTGAAGATACCAACTTTTTCCAAGCAGCACTCTTATTTGAACAAACAGCCTTCTGTTACATGTCAATGACTATGGCTCGCAAGTTTGCGCTCTTTTTGGTGCTCGCCGGTTACAGATACAGTCACTCAAGTCAAATTCAACATTCTTACAGATGCTACTATATGGCACTAAAGATTTACTATAGACGTGAGTGGGATCAAATCTACGAACATATGAGTATCACTATGGGCAGATTGTCCAACTTTATGGGAGATCTCAAGTCCAGTGTAGTGTTCATGCATGACTTTATTTCAACTTGTACACAATTGCCAGATAATCAACGCAAGTTCTTGAGTGAATTTTTGGTCACTGTTAAAGGATATTTGACAAACGCGCCAAACAAAGATCAACAATTTGACTTTTTGGAAATGCCAAAAGTGAATACAAATCAATTGCGCGTTTTGTTCAACCAATATGGTGTACCAAGTTACAGTGATGTAATTCCAGAAGGCAATTGGGCTCGTTTGGAAAAGAACTTGGTCAAGTCCATTCGAGGAAAAATGTTTTTATTCCCATGGGACAATCCGCTCACTTTGAACAAGAAAAAGAATGCATGCGTTGTTGGAGGTATGTTCACTATTTTCACAATTAACACTATTTAGAACCAATTCTCGTTGAAGTTACACTTTTCAATTCATTATTTATTCCATTGACTGTTTCCTATGTACAATTAACAGCCAAGTTTGAAGCAAAACAACAACCTCAACAAGAAGGTGAACAACCAGAAGAAAAAGTAGAAGAGTCAGAATCAACACCGAAACAGTACTTTAAAGCTGATCAAGTATCTTTCATTTTGGGTCCAAGAGAGCGTAAACCAGTACGTCTCACGATCACCGCGTTAGAAGAGGGAGATCTTAGCATTGAAGGTATTCATTGGCAAATCGAAGGTCTCGTTGAAGGTATGAAAAAGTTCCAACTTAAAGGTCGTCGTTTGAATGATACAAAACAACAAAGAACAAGTATCGTACACGAAGAAGATAATCGATTGAATATGAAGATTGTTCATGCAATGCCACTATTACAAGTTGAAATGCGTGATACTCCACCCGTTATCTATAATGGACAATTCCATAAGAGTGTGATGGTCATCAAGAATATTGGAACGATGGGAATGAAAGGTCTAGTGTGCAAAATGAGTCATCCTATGCTCTTCTCATTGGGAACTAATCAGATCAACAAATCAGATGCAGAATTCCCAATATTAAATGGCGAACAAGCAAGTCCCGATGTTCAAGTCAGAGATTTCACATCTGTACCAAAACACTTGCAACAAGATTTATCAATTATAAGTATTCCATTTACAGATAAAGTAGAAGAACCAACAGAAGAGAATCCAACACCAGTTCCGGGTGGAATCCTCAAACCAGGAGAAAGTATTGAGATTCCAGTTTTCATTCGAGGAGCAAACGTGGGAGTGAACGATGCACAATTCTTGTTCTACTATGAACCAGAGGTACACAACCACGATATTCGTTTCCGTTTATATAGACACAATTTTGCATTACGTGTCATTGACTCGATTCGAGTACGAACATTTGCTCAACCATCTGTTAATAACGTTGATGAGTTTATTTTGGGAGTTCAAATCAAGAACAACATGCCACCTGTACAAGATCCAGAGAACGCAGAAGCAGCTACAATTCAACTACGACAGTTGACTGGTGTAAGTCCAATGTGGACATTTACTCCACTCAACTTTACAGCAATTGGTGATTCGAAACTTACTGTACCTGCTCAAGAGTCATCTACTCTATATTTGCGAGTTCACAAGTTACAATCTCCAGATCAAAATCAAGCAGGATACCACAGTCATCTGTTTTTACTGCCAAACCAAACGCAAACCTATTATCACGATACAACAGCAGCTCCTCATTTGGACTATTTATTCCGTGATTGTACAACATTACATGATTCTTTAGTGAATGCACCAGTACTCGTTACACAAACTGGAAAACTGGTCGCACCTCCACCAACTTCAGGAGATGCCTTTTTGGACGAACCTATTTCGTTCTCTGATCTACGTAAAAAGGTAGAAAAGAAGAAACAACCTGTACAGAACAAGGGACACATGAATAGACAACAAGAAACGGTTGATGATGACGAAGACGAAACGCCACACTTTTCCTTCTTGGATACTCATGGAATGTCGTTAGTATTGTTCTGGACAACTCCAACAACTAGCACCACTTTGGTTACTGGACAAAGTCATGCTTTGCGCTTGAGTTTCGTTCCTG
>JAESGV010001418.1_pt1 | contig 10033 bp, 4 predicted proteins | sample 9269781 | NCBI WGS metagenome assembly JAESGV01 (sample SAMN15741586, study PRJNA653496) | algae metagenome | isolation source: Tildeniella torsiva UHER 1998/13D and co-occurring heterotrophs from... | place: Slovakia: Slovak Paradise National Park, Hrabusice, Kosice Region | collected 2000-01-01
AAACTTCGATAACTAGCAAATGTACGAATGTACATGAAAAACAATATCGCTACTACTTTGAGTACATCTACTCGTTGTTTTGAAAATCCACGCATAATAATATAAAACGTAGTACGATTCGGTTTGGCTGTATAATTTCTCCAAAATGAATCATCAATTAAAAATTGCATTGATTCATCCAACTTGCCAGTATCGATAAATCCTTGAATAATAAAATTAACCATGGTAGATTTCACTCGAACATCTTTTTGTTTCAACTCTTCTAATACTTGAATTGCTTTACCCATATCACCATGACTTGTATACCCTTTAACCAAACCCAAATACAATTTCTGATACTCTCTGGCTGTTTTTGGTTTTAATTTTTGTCGAATGAGTTGGATTCTTTTTTCATCTCCAAGTGTTGCAAAGATTTCTAATAGAATCGAATGAGTTGATAAATTTGGTTTGACTCTTTGGATTGCGTTGTCATCAAATTGTCTATGAAATCGATGCAAATCTCCACTTTGCATAATAGTGTAAATTTCATTTCCATAATTGTGCATACCATGGCTAAAGTACTCTCTAATGATAACATTCAACCGAATGATGTGAAACCTATTCCCACGAACTAGTCGATTAGAATCCTTGACGTATTCAGCTTCGGCAAATGGGAACATGTACATCCAAATGGCTTCTTTCATCTTTCCTTGAAGTGCTAGTGATTTGAGCAACAGATGAATACTGATTGAACTAGGGTGGATACTTGTACGTACAACTGTTTCTCCATGTATTTGTACCATTTTGGATAATACGTCTTTTAGCAAACTCAAATGTTCATACGGAACTGTTGACACTGGTACCTTTGGTTTGTCTTTTTTGAAGATTGTTGATTTTGATGGTTTACTTGCAATGTCAAACAAGTTTTGAACTTTTTCACTATTACGGATCAAGTTAAATACACTTATCGCTTCATCGACTTGATTGTTGTTGACTAGTGTAAAGATCAAATAGTTAAACAATCTGTTCACTTGATCAATATCATTGGATAGTGTAGGAAATAGTTCATGTGACTCGTCTAGTAGTATCTTGAGGATGGGTTCAATATCTGATGGCGTCTGTACCGTGTACAAAAATGACTGCATATTGGGTAGTACTGTTCCATACTTTTTATCACGTACAAGATCGTTCCAAATAAAATCGTGTATTTCGCCGTATCTTGATAGTCGTTTCTTTTTTTCCAAGAGTACGTTTAACACGTCGATTGTGATTCGATAATAGTTCGTGTTAAGCCTTTTGTTTGTTGCCAAACAGGTATCTAAGAGTATTTGCTCCCAAACCATGCTTTTGTAGGCTCCGTATAGTTTTTTTGTTCTTTTGCTCGCAACATCACTAAATAGCATTTCGAGTGCACTTTCTGGTAACCACATGGGTTTTTCGTTTTGTGCGAGTGTTGTTAATTCACGAACAATATTTGTTGCGCGTTCTACTGGTCGTTTTCGCGTAGGGAGTGTAAAATACCACGTTATGTATCGTTGAATAGTGCTAAAATACGGCTTCTTTTTTGGTCTGATTGGTTCTGCAACGGGTTCAACCGCTTGTAGTGCAGGAGCTTCTGCTGCGTATGACCGTGTGAATGGTACTGCTCTTCTCTGCAACCATCTAATCATTTGTAAACTATTGAAAAACAAAAACAGCTGCGCGACAATCTAGTATAATTACAGAATTTACTTTATTTGATGTACAGTGGGTGTTGGAGTAGATATTCTAATTCTCTTGTTCAATTGGTATTTCTCAGATGAAAATTGATGTTTGCTCACAACAGTTGCAGTTACCGGTAGTGTTATCACATGTTGTTCAGTAGTAATCTCTACGTCATAGGCTAACTTTTGTGGTTTCACTGCATGTATTTCAAATTCTATCTTGACACTCATTCCAGGGGCTAATGGACCTTTTTGACAGTGTACTTTCATGGAACTATTCTCACGTGCATCTCTTTGACTGTTAAACCATGTACTCTTATTCAAATGTTTCACATGGAATCGACCAGGTAAATTTCCATAATTAGTGATCATTACGCTTGCACTGTAGACTTCTCCTACTGGTAGATGACCAAACGTTACCATAGCAGGATAGATTCTCAAAATTGGACCATCAACATGTACTTGATTTTCATCAGGAACATTCATACTAGTGGATACTGTATTCACTTTTCGTCTCAGATCACCTTCTATCCTCTTGTACTCTTCATTAACAACAAACGTAGCAGTGTTCTCTATTTGATGTTTTTTCAATTGTTTTAGTGTAATCTTTGAGACATCTTGTCCACCTCCATTACTTTCAAAATCATCTTCAATAATTGATTCATCTTGTGTATCATCTTCAATGATCGAGTCGTTTACAACTGATGATTCATGAGTAATAGGTCTACTATTTTGTACAGATGTAGGTACACTTTGTCTGTAGCGTGGTTCTGGTAGTGCCGAAGCTCTAGGATTTTGTTCTAGTTTTTCTAGTGCCTTCCTGCCTTGTTTATCCTGCCAATACAATGGTCTACTTGTTGTTTCTGGTTCTACTGATTTACTTAGTGCTGCTCTAGATTGTGTTCGTATTTTATCAATAATTGTATTATCAGGTTCATCTTCTTCCGTTTCTTGTTCTTTTACTTGTTCTGATGGTGGCTGTGAACTTTCTTGTTGTTTCCGTTCCACTAGTTCTTTGATACGTTGTTTGATGAGTTCTTGTGTTGGGTCTTGTTCACTTGTAGGTTCATTCAATTGTAGTTGATTGTTATAGGTTTCTCTTTGGTTATGCCAATCTACCCATTGTTGATATCCATGTTTCATATGTTCACGATCACTATCTTGTAGTACAGGGTATTGTATTAGTTTTCTATAGTGTAGTACTGTTTCAGGTCCATTTGATTGATCTGTTTGACTATCATACAATGGTGTAATTGTACGTGGTATGGTATATGTTGCCTCTGGGTTACCTAGTAATGATTCTTTGATAGTACGTTGATATTGTGTCATGAATGATATTGTACTAATATTCTTCATTTCTCCAAATTTATCTTCTGTTATACTTGTTTGTTCACTAGCACGGGCAGTACGTATATATGGTTCAACATCATTGGATGACAAAAACTCTGATCCTGATCCATCTGATCTACGTAACAGGAATAGCCGTGGTGGGAATGCATATTCATCAACTGGTAATTCACCTTGTACTTGTACAGGTGGTAATCCTGTTATAGGCCCTTCTTGTGTTGATAGTCCGGATTTTACGCCTTTGAAACAGATCAACGATGCACCTGTACTTGTAACAGTAAACTCATGTCCTTGTATATCAAGTGTTTTTACACCTCCAGTGGCATAGTTAAAGTTGTAAACACCTGGTACATTGACTCGTGATTTTCTACTTGGTGCTCGTTTCGTAACAAATGCTAGTGAACTAGGTTCAAATAGTAACATTGTTTCACTAACATCAACGTTGATATAGTGACCTTGTTTGAACATGACAAAATTGGTAGATGGTGTACATTTGATAATAGTACTATCGGGACACTCAGCACTTTGTCCTGTCTTTTCAATCTTGACTGTTGCATAGTTGTCCTTTTTCACATAGATGGTATCAGAAATATTCCAAATACGTGTACCATCTGCGTGTTGCACTAACCAAATGTTCTCACCATATTCTACTCTCATGACCAAATCTTCTCTAGAGTGAACAGTAGCACGTGTATCAGGATCTACATTTTTCGCAAATAGTATTGTTCCTACTACTTTTTTCACATTTTCTGATTCTATCGTAACTTGTCCATTGTTTAGTTTGGATAACCAACATCCTTCATATAGTACATGAACTTGACCATCAACGCACATGACTTGTGTAATATCATTTTCAAAGTACCGTATCACGTCTCCACTTGGTGTTATACATCGGCATTGTTCTCTCGTCAAAATTGTTTTTGTCGTATTTGTTTTCAAATCCCACACTTGCAACGTTTCTATGATTGCGGCCATTTTAACAGTCATTTGATCTGCTTTGTTTTGTACTAGTCCTTGATATCCTATACCAAACACTTTTTTAGAGTGTTCTGCCCACTCGTTTGCACCTGGAAAACTTTGATACAAGTTACCATCTGAACAGAATTCTAGTAAAAGTCCATCAGCAGTAGCATAGCACAGTCGCGTCTGTTCTAATTGTTGTACTAATAGTACACTATGATCTTCAAACACTGCAGAGAAGTAGGTTTGGTTTGATTGTATGTTTGTCTTCCACCCAAATACAACTCCATCTTTTTGTACATTACAGGCTAATTTCTGTGTATTGGTTTCTTGATAAGTCAAGTGCATCGTAGCGCCATCACCTACATAGAACTGTATATAATCAACATTAACTTGTGAACCTGTACCCTCCATGACATACCGTGAATCTCCCTCTTCTAATCGTGTACGTTTTGGTGGTGTTACAACTGGTTGTACATTCGGTTCTGTCTGCTGTGGTACTGGTGGCGGTTGTGCATTCGGGTCAGTATTTTGTAATACTTGTTGTACTTTTGCTGCGGTTTCCTTGTACCTCTTCTCGTACTGTCGGTAGTGTTCCAATACCAACTCTTTTGCTTCTTCTAATTGTGATTCCATAAAGTATGGTCGAATGGCAAATGTTTTATACCATGAATCTTGTACAAATCGACATTGTGGTATTTTTCTATAACATAGTATCAACATAGCATCTTCCATATCATAATAGTTTGATATCAATTCTGGTTCATCTAGTATCGATAGTCCAGTTAAAACTTGTACAAATGTTTCCGAATCAAAATCTTCTCTCACGATACGATCTCCAAAATTGGACCCAGGTAACATTTTCTCAAATTGAAACAAACATAATTCTTTTTCCATTTGTTCAGTACTATACAAGTATCTATTCTGTACTGTATCGCCATTAGGATTCGAACACATAAAGTGGTACAATTCTGTTAATCGAATTCCACGATCTTCTGTACTATGTATAGGTGGTGGTTGTGTTTCATCACCAGGTGTAACCTCGTTATCAGATGATACGTTATAGAATACTGGGAATAGTCTATTCATCTTGTTCTCAATCTTTGTTAGTGGTACATCTTGTATGGAGCAGTTGTGTATTGAGTTCTCAGAGGTTCTATTACCATACGGTAGTAATAATACTTGTGGATGTGTAATTTCAAATGGGTTCTCTTTTTCTTGATGATCTTCTGGGTTGTAAAATTTGGCAAAAACTCCATCTAACACGGAATTGATTCGTTCATCAAATTCTACTAGTTTCAAATCTTCTATTACTGTATGTTTTTCGTTGGTAAATTCTACATGTTGCTCGGCACTCCGTACAACTTGTTCAATGAGGCAGTGAACTAGTACTGGTACTGTCATGCATATTTCGGGTACGTCTTGCAGTAACTTTCGATAGTAGGCTGTATCAGGTTCTGTATCCTCAGATCCAGAAACGAATACTAGATTTGAATTGTTTTTGTACTCTGGGTCATCACGGTAGGTTGGTATTTTGCTTAATAATTTAGGAATTGTTTCTGTTATATTTGTAACCACACGAGTAACTTCCTGGTTCACATCTTCACCATCATCGAATTGTTTTGTTGTTTCGTCGTATGTGTAATCGTACACTTTGTGATGAAGAACTAGAATATCACGTAGCGGTGAGGCAACATTGTTTGCTCGTAGTTCCTCCTGTTTTTCTGTTAACGCAACGTACAACGGTGGATACTTTTCATATTCGATCGGTATTGTTGGCGCACTTTTCTTTTTGTCACCTTTCGCTGGTGCTTTCTTCTTTGTGTTGAGTACACTTTTTGGTCTTGCTTTAGGTTCTTGCTTACTCTTTGGTCTGGCTGGTGCATTTCCCTTCTTTTTCTTGTTGTCTTTGTTTTTCGAATCTAGCGCATCTTCGATTTCAGCATCAGTCTTTGGGGGAGGTCCTTCTCTGTTTTCGCTATTTAGGACAACTAGTGCATCAAAGTTAGCTCCAGCTTCGCGAATAGCTTCCAATTCATCTAACGTTTCAGGATAATTTCGAAGTACAATGTAAACACTGGGCCGTAATCCCTGCTCTCGCTCACTTAGTTCTACTTTCCTCGATTCTTCGTATTCTTTCTTTTGAGCTTCTTTATGCGCCAACCATTCTCGTTGTTCCTCTTCCTCTTTTTCTTTTTCTCGAGCTGCCTCTTCCTCCTCTAATTTTTTCTGTTCTTCTAACTCTTCTTTTGTTGGTTTCTTCGAGTTTTTACCAGATTTTGGCCTAGTATTTTTTACATTTGAAGAGGGTCGCTTATTTTTATCTTTCTTATCTCGTCTAATAGCTTCTTCTTCTTTATCTTGAAGTTCTAATCGTTTTCTTTCATCGTCGTCTCGTTTTTGAGCAACATCTCTTGCGATTGTGTCCAACATTCGTTTGTACATTTCAGCTACAAGTCTATTTCGTTTATGAGCTATCCCAGCTTTACGCTCTTTGAACACTTCTTCAGTAATTGTTTGTTCATTACGTTCTCCTATTAAGTTCTCTTCTTCGTCAAGAGAATTTTCGTACGCGGATGCCAAGGTTTCCCCTGGATTTATTTCCATTGACTTGCTTTGTGTGAGTACTTCTTCAAGTGTGACCAGTCTATACAACTCATTCTCTTCTAAATTCTCATGAACGAGGTCTAATGTCGGATTTTCTGGTAATGGTGCTTCCGGATTTTTATCATGCGTGTTATTTGGCGAATCGAAGTGTAGTAAAAAGTAGCGAACATCGCGAGTCGCTGAAGATTTTAGTACTTGGTCTTTCCTAGACATCCATGCAGCAAAACTAGCGAGTTGACTTGTGTCAAAGCGGGAAATGTTGCAAAATTAATTCAAATGCAACGACTCGAGTGCTGCCAAGTGTCAAAAATCTAGACGATGTTAGAAAATTCCAAGTGGCACAACATTGCAGGAACTGCTATTGCTTTTAGAAGCCTCCGCACGGCTTTAAAAATAAAACAAGGAGAGTTATAAATATAAGCAAGTGAAAAGAACCTGATTATCACAGCAACAATGAGCTACAGGCAAAACAACAACGATGAAATCAAACGCGTTACTGGAATTGCAACAATGAATGATTTGGATAAAGCAACAATCACTGCAATTCTAAAACTTGCTATCCAGATCAAACGAAATCCACAACATTATACGCATGCTCTGTACCAAAAGACGTTAATGATGATGTTCCAAAAACCATCGCTACGCACTCGCGTGAGCTTCGAGACTGGGTATGATCTTAAATTATTCACTAACTATTAGAATGGTGCAACTTGGAGGACATGCAATCGACTTATCAATATCCGATTCTCCACTTGGAACTAAAGAGACCATTACAGACACTGCCAAGGTTCTATCCCGCTATGTTAATGTAATCATGGCACGTGTAAAGAGCAGAAGAGACATAAAAGCACTCATTCAAAACGCAACAGTGCCAGTGATCAATGCGCTAGACGGTAAGTGAATTAACTTGCTAACAAGTAGACTATGGACATCCTTGCCAGATGTTAGCAGACTTTTTAACTATTATGGAAAAGAAGATTATACCAAACAATGGACAAGTCAAGTGGGAAGATTTGAAACTAGCCTACCTTGGTGATTTAAAGAATAATGTCACTTATGATTTGATGAGAACGTGTTCCATCTTGGGCATAGAAATGAGAGTCAGTGGACCAAACTCAAAAGAATTTGCAATTGAGGAATCAGTATGGGATGAAGTAGATAAGAGACTAGTCAAATACTATGAGAATCCACAAGATGCCGTTCGCGATGTCGATATCGTTTACACTGATAGTTGGATGTCGTACGGGATAGGACACGATGAAGAGAGTTACCGTAGATCTAGCCTTATTCAATATCGTGTAACAACAGGACTACTTACTCATGCGAAAAAGGATGTTATTTTTATGAACTGTTTACCAGCAGATCGTACTGCTGAACAAGAGGCAGATGTCATTGATAATCCTCAAGTAAGTGTTGTGTATGATGAAGCAGAGAATCGATTGCATGCACAAAAGGCTTTACTATTATACTTGTTAGCTTACGACAAGTACTTTGCTACTAGAGATATGAACTGTGTTGTAGTTGCTCTGGGAGGAAACGCGCTAAGTGTTGGTGACGATAACAGCTACAAGGCTCAAATACAAAAGTGTAAAGAGACATGCAATATGTTGGTGCGTATCAATCTAAAAACGCATGCTACATTGTGTATCTCACATGGAAATGGCCCTCAAGTAGGTACTATCTACCAGCAAAATCAAGATGCAGAAGAGGGTTCAAGAATGCCACTATCAGTATGTGGTGCTCAGTCACAAGGTATGATTGGATACATGATCGCTCAAGAGCTACATAACGCATGCTGTGGTCATGACCAACTCAAGCATGAAGTTCGAGGAATCTCTACTATTGTCACTCAAACTATTGTTGACGAACATGACAAAGCATTCAAGAAACCGAATAAACCTATTGGTAGTCATTTGTCAGAATCAGAAATGAAACAAGAGAAACAAAAGGATAGCAACAAAGAGTTTCACGAAGATAGCTCTGAAAAAGGTAAATATAGACTCGTTGTACCATCACCAGAGCCCATTGGATTCTTGGAATCCAAAACAATTCAAGATTTGGTTGGTTCTGGCCACTGGGTGATCTGTGGTGGCGGTGGAGGAGTGCCTGTGGTAAAAGATTCCCAAGGCAGAATCAAAGGTGTTGATGGTGTAGTAGACAAGGATAAAACTGCAGCAAAATTAGGTGAGTTGGTACATGCAGATATGTTGCTCATTTTAACAGTAAGTTGTACTGCGTTTTCTAACAATTAGAACGTACAATATGCATACAAGAACTATTCAGATAAAGAGAAGCGAGAAAAGATTAAGAAGATCAAAGCTAGTGAGCTACAAGCACTTGTTTCTCAAGGCCACTTTAGTGAAGGTGACATGCTACCTAAAATCCAAGCATGCATATCGTTCGTGAAACAAACAGGAAAGAGAGCTATCATTACTGATATTGAGCATGCTGCTGAGGCGATTGATGATTCGATTTCATCAGCAGGAACTATTGTTGTAGCAGATCATGAGCACATGTAATAAACACAGTTGATCTGAGTAGCCGTACAGAAGTGAACAGCTCGTTTCTTTGTTTGGGCAATACAGAGTTGAGCTGTGACACGATGTGTCATCAAACAAACTAGAAAGAATGACACCTGCACTCGTTGAATTCAAGGAAGAACTCGTGGTCACGTTTCACAACATTCCTGCAAGCTTGAATAAGCCATTTGAGTTCTATGTCAACTCGAAAGAGGCTGTTAAAATTACAAACAATGTGAACACAAATACACTAGAGCAGCGTACAATAAGACTACAAAAACCCAAATCCTCAGTTTTACACAACGTGTGGATTCAATGCGTAGTTAACGAGTTGGAAATAGAAAAGATGAACCTGTACAACTTGACTAGTGGAGGATATCACTTGAGAATCTTTATTAACGCGGATAAAATGCTCTCCATAGTTCAGTCACACGAAAAAAATATCTCGGCAAGCATTAACGAAGGATCTAGTCGATTTGCTTGTTTATCACAATCAAAGAAAGACGAAATTGATAATCTAGCGTACTGTTTAAAGCAAAGATTTATCACAGAAGAAGAATACGTCACTGATGTTCAGAAACTTTTGACCGAACAGGTTGTTTTTGATGCTAAATCGCTTACACGAGAGCAGCAACAGGAACTCGCTCACTTACACCGATACGTAGAGCGCAACACAATTACAGAACTAGAATTCAATGACGTGCGAGGAGAATTGTTAGATGTATACAAACAGTTAAAAGACGGAAAGATTACGGAAACTGTATTTGTGAGAAGAAAGAAGAGAATATTAGGAGATTTGAGTGAGACTCCAGTGAAAGCCGTTTCTCCATCAGCTACCGTTTCACCACTTCGAACTAATGTGTTAACACCAACACTGTCACAAGAAGATCAAACGACACTAGAACAAATGCTAGAATT
>JAESGV010001419.1_pt1 | contig 10022 bp, 9 predicted proteins | sample 9269781 | NCBI WGS metagenome assembly JAESGV01 (sample SAMN15741586, study PRJNA653496) | algae metagenome | isolation source: Tildeniella torsiva UHER 1998/13D and co-occurring heterotrophs from... | place: Slovakia: Slovak Paradise National Park, Hrabusice, Kosice Region | collected 2000-01-01
GTTTCCATCCATTTGCGAACCGTATCAAGAGCAATGTGACTTGCATTTTTCAATGGATATCCGAAAATACCAGTACTGACACAACAGAATACGACTGACTTGATATTGTGTTGTTCGACCAAATCTAAACACGTTTCATAACAACTTTTTAGTTGTGCGGGTCGTTCACCAACTGGTCCAACTGTATGTAAAACGTGTTTTGCAGGTAATTTATATCCTTTTGTGATTTTTGTGCCTCCTGTGTGGCATCCATTTAGTGTTCTACATTCTTTGCGAAGAAATGGACCAGCAGCACTGTGTATTGCGCCATCAATTCCACCTCCACCGAGTAGACTTCCATTTGCAGCGTTAACAATTGCGTCGACTTCAATGGCAGTAGAATCACCACTCCAAATTGATATTTTACTGTTGATTTCTGCGTTTGGTGCATATTTTTGTTCGCCAGCTTCAAAATCTTTTTGTTAGTGTTGATAAAAATAAGTACTTTGCATATTATGTTTCTTCGCATAATCTTCGTATAGTTCTACTTGATCCAAGGTTGTGAATCTATTTCCACAGCGATACAACTTCCGTTTTTCTTCAATAGTTGCTGGTTCTGTCCATTCTTTATCGTCATCACTGTCGTAAAAAAACCGTTTTCGTTTGGTTTCCAATGGAAAATCGTCTTGAACGGGACTGTCTACCCAGTCATCGTCACTATCGCTGCTTGACATGATTTTGTTGTTTTTGTAATACACCACAAACTGTTTCAGCCTCAAAAATATACATTTATTCATGTATAAACCAAACAGGTTTCTTTGCTATGTTACCATCTGATAGTCCTGCTTGCTTTACTCTAACAATACTATGCTTTTCTCCAGAACGAGTGGTTTCTACTTCGACTGCAAACACGTTTCTATGAGCTCTTAGGATCTCTCTAGCTTTCTCGTTTGTTATTTCTACTTTTGCATACTGTGGACACCGAGTTGTTTCTGACATTGCTTTAACTAATCGATCAAATGTAGTGGTAACTTTGTTCTTATCTATTGGATAGAAACTTGTCTTCAAATCATGATCATGTTCAATTTGAATCAACTCTTTAATCAATGCTTGTTCAGAATCAAATGCACCTTTCGGACTATCTTCCACTGTTTTCGATGACAACGGTTTCGCGACTTCCTTATTACGTGGTGTCGGATTTGATAACGATATATCTTCATTTTCTTTTAGTGACTTGCGCGAACGAGTTTTTGAAACAAGTTTTGGACTGCGCGGTGTAGTTAGTACATGTTTACTTTTCAAATTTTCTAAAACTTTTGAGCTCCGTAGCGATTGACTTGTCGATGGTCGCGATGGTGGATTCTTCTTGTTTTCTTCTCGTTTTTCCAGTCTAGATGTAGTTCGAAAGTTAAATTCTTTTATAACGGTTTGCTCGAAAGCTGGCTTTTGAGCTGGTGTGGGTTGTGTTGACATTCTAAAACTGTAAACGGTCAAGTTACTCGGAGCGCTAAAAAGGTCAACTAAGAACCTTTATTGGGTGTCGTTCTCTTCGTCAATTTTTGCGTACGATTCGGTCTGCTCTACTTGTTCTTCGTTATCTTCTACTAGAGTATTGTATTTTTCGACATTTTGAATGGATCTTCGTTTCACGAGAACGACAAACACTAACACTGCAATAATGATGATCACAACTCTGTACGTGTTAGATTTTAAAGTAAAAACTTACGTTGCAATTACGCCACCTATGATCAGTCCAATGGGAGCTCTATTACTGCTCTCAGCGATCTGTACCAGTACGTGCGCTGGAGGACTTTCACCTCCAGTGTTTATAGCACTCACGTTATAGTCATACACTCGTTGACCAAGAACAACAGCTTCACGATACGAAGTCTCACCAACCATGATCTTCTTATCACCTTTGTACACATAATAATACAGTACATGAGAATCCTCCGGTATTTTCCAATCTAATAACACGAAATCATTCTCTATTCGACCTGTTAGATCAGTAGGTACTCCTGGCGCATCGTAGAGTGTTGCCATTTCAATATTACTTGTTTTTGAACCAATTGTGTTATTGGTTACTACGTAGTAACTATGGGTTTGCTTTTTAGTTGGTCGATGTGACAATTCTGGTTCTTGCGTTACAGCGACAAGTTCACCGTCACAGTACCACTGATACTGAACAGGTGGGAAAGCAGGTTTTGATTCTACTGTCAAGTATATTCCTGAAGCGTTGATATTCGAAACGATTAATTCTGGTTTAGACGGCATTGTAGAGCCAATCGCCGTGAGTGTCACGATTTCACCTTCACCACCATCATTGTAACCTTGGATTCCAAAATCGTATACTACACCAGGTATGGTTTTTGGATACGTACACGCGTAGAGATGATCATAAACGCGATTATCTCTAAGCTTTTCTTGTTCAACTCCATTGAGATAAACTCTGTAGGTTGTGTTGAGTGGTGGATTGGGATTTTCCCATTGAAATTCAATGTAACCATCATATGCTGTAATTTTTGTTTTTGTTGGTGCTTTTGGTCGGCTATGAACAGCACATCGTGTACCATTGTATATTTCTATACATTCACAAACATGCAAGCTTCTGTTGCATTTTCCAAACACGCAACCAGAAGGACAGTCACCTTCGCTTAAAGTGAAGGTTGGCGGAGCATCTAGAGGAAAAACACCAGTGATGTTAACCATATGGTTCAAGTTTGTATCAACTGTTGGATTACCAACAATTGTTCTATGAAACGAAAAGTTTCGGACCACTTGAGCAAAATCGTTCCATGAGTAGGGCATAGGATCAAACGCAATACGAATATCTTGTACTGTGGGAATTTGCCCAACTAGAGTTGCAGTTTCTATACTATCGTTCACAATTCTTGCGCCAATTTGTAATTTGCCGTCACGAAGAGTAACTGGCCCTTGAATATTTGCTTGGCCACCAATTGCTAACTGTTTGATCACATCGATGCTGCCTGCAGTAACATTCCCGTTAACTACTAGAAGTGTGCTATCAACTCGAATAGATCCAGTATTGTGAAGCGTACTTGAATCTATTACTAAATTGTAAAAGGTAATGTCACGATTGAACATCATTGGTGGAGTGTTGTACAGTTCCAACTCTTGCACGTCTATCGTTCCTGGTAAAGCTGTCGGATTTGCAAGTATTGCTTTTCCACCACCTCCAATTTTCGCAGAGCTTGTAAAGTATGTACCATTCGAGTGAAAAATGGCATTAGAAGTTGGAAGAGTATTTTCCAAAAGCTCGACCTCTCCCTCGATGACTGCATTGCTAATATATAAGGATGCGCGGACTACAGTGATTTTTCCTGTTTTCTTCACGTGTAGTGGTGTGTGGATCTCTTGTTTTTTGTTGTTCATAACGAGTAACTTTCCATTCGGTCCCACTGTGAGGGACGAAAAAGTTTTGCTTGTCAATGATGCGCCATAGTATTTGTAACAAAGAATGTGTGCGCCACTTTCGGCTGTGATGTGACTGTCCTCCAGTTGTAAGTTGTATAGGTACACACTGCCTCCAAGCGCAAGTACTCTAGAGTTGTGTAGTGATGTGGGTGTAAAATGTCCTCCATAACCAACTGTTATTGTTGTATTAAACATAGGAGCCTCATTTGATTTCCATATTGTGTCAAGAATACTGACAGTGAATGCTTTTTTGTTAAAATAAAATTAAAACATACCTTCGAACGACTCGAGTTGTATAAAAACAATAGGTTTTGTTTCTCTACCTTGCACCTTGAGGGATTTCACACAGGCAGGAATATCGATAATTATTTCTTTTACCTCAGACCATGGATAGACGCTAACATCGTCTTCTGCAGTTGGAACGCCGTTGGGAATCCAATTTGTTGGGTTACTCCAATTCTTATTTTTACTAGCAGCCCACAATACACTTGCTGCGAGACAACTCTGCATTAGAGTTAGTACCAAAGCACACCGAAGCATGTTTGTTGGTGAAAACAGACAGTAACATGCAATTCTACCTGTAGCAAGAATGCCCAAACAAGAAAGTGATTCCAAAGCACATACCTGCTAAGTATGTTGATCTCTACTTCGTCGCATCTAGATTATGGTACATGTTTATTTATATTTTTGAATTCTGGAGTATCGAATTTGTTAGATTTGATAAGTCGTCCTGAGTCAACTAATTTGTGCGTGATGACCTTGTAATCGGGGTACAGAACATGTGTAGGCTTTCCAATAATTAGCGCAACAGGTATCTAAAATGTTATTTTCATGTACGATGACTTACCGCGCCATATGCGTTGGAGTCTTTTGAAAATGGTGCATTATCGCCTTCTACCCAACAGTACCCTTTTGGTATGTAGACAGGTACATGCTCGTCTTGAAAAGGATCCTCGCTTCTATCGTAATAATGTATTTTGCCTCCTGCTCTCGGTATCACAGAATCACCTTCTACTCCCACTACGCGTTTTACGCAAGTTTTTCTTGCGTCTTCTGGCGACCGAAATATCACCACATCGCCTCGTTCAGGTTTGGTAAACGTTGGTTTTGTTACCGAGAATCTGTCGACTAGTACTATATCGCTCCCTTGGTTATATTCGTTCAGCTCTGGCTGCATAGATTTGCCACTATTGAATTGGAAAAATATTCGTATAATTCTTACGAGATAACTCCAATCGAGTATATTCTATCTTGAAAGACATAACCGGCAGAAAAGAAGCCTATAAACGTCGTTGCATGCTTCCACACTCCCATGTTAAAATGATTGTTTGGTTGTAAGAGAAGCAGAAATTCAAACAACTTGTTCATCACATGTTAACGTCCATATGCTTCGCTATGTAAAACCACGTGCTCTACATGTATCACTAAGCTTCAGGCCACTCCACAGCATCTACGAAGCGACCAACAAGATCAAAAGGGCAGATTCACCACATGAGGCCGTTGAGCTCTACAAGACAGTCGAAAGACCCGATGCAATAATTATGGCCACGTTATTAAGACACCTACGAGACCACAAATGCGCGCAACACGGATTGTTTCTTGTAGATGATATTATTAGGCACGATATCAGCGACAAGAATTTACTCTTCTCAATAATGAGCTTATGCATTGAATTTAACAGCGAAAGTTTGCCAAGAATTGTAGAAAAAAGCATCCAGTTAGGAATAGTATGTCCTTATCTACATGACTAATTTCAGATGGATAAAAAAGCACTAGAAAAAACACTCGACACTTACACCAGGAGATTTGGTGCAAGGGTTGCGTTTGATTTACTAAGTACAGTATCAAAGTCAATCATTACACCCACCCACTATCATATCGTTGCCGCATGCTGTGCCACAACCAATGACACTATAACTGCGGTTCAACTGTGCCAACTTATAACGCAACACCCATTGCCACTACTTCACAAAACGTTGATCATAATTTCCAAACTACTATTTCCTGCCAAGAGAAGCAGCTACGTCGTGCAACTCTATGAAGGTTTAAAGAACTATGGATACCTACCTAGTAATGCTGTGCTAGTTACACTCATTTCTGGCTTTACACGAAACGGAGAAACGCAACAAGCAATGAAATTGTTTGCCGATTTGCCAGAACATACGATTGAATCGATAGAACTTTTAACAGTACTTGTGAATTTACTGTGCAAGACCTCCCAGGTAGAAGAGGCCATTCGATTGTTTTACGCTGTAAAGCACAAGGTGAAACTTGATGCAGCAGTATTTGCTGTATTGATTTCTGGTTGTACTAAAGCAAAAGAGTTTGTCAAAGGTGCCGAGTTGCATAAGCAAATGATACAAAGCGCAGTGAAAAGTACAATTCAAGTGGAGAGTGCGTTAGTCAAGATGTATTGTACAAATCAAGAGTTTGACCAGGCGTTGTCGGTAATTGACAGTTCCCAAAACAGTGAATCATTGAACGCTGTATTTATATCTACCTGCACATCAATTGGCCGTTTTGATGCTATCCAAGCGATAGATGTGCACAAATCACTCAGCCCAGACGTTGTGCATTCCATGATCAAAATGTATCGCAAAAGTAACGACCTAGAACGAGCACTGCAAGTCTTTGAATCAATACCATCAGAGAAGAGGACAGATATCTCCTACTCTATGATCATAGCAGCATGCACTAGTACTTCCAACTTTGACCAAGCAGACAAGTACGTTTCTGAAATGAAAAAACAAAACCTTCAAGAAACAACAGAACTCCAGAACACGCTATTGCACCTGTATTGTAAAAGTAAAAGATACAAGATAGCAAAACAAGTTTTTGATAGTATTCAGAACCCAGATGCTGCTACATACAATGTAATGCTTTCTTCGTGCGAAAGTGAGGATGAAACAACCAAGCTTTTGTTGGATATAGAGAACAAGAGAATACCGCTATCAGAAATGCTCTGTACTACTCTTGTTTCGGTATATTGTGATAGAAAGCTGTACACAAAAGCAGCGACACTTGTTATACTTTTCCCTACACCGAATATTTATTCTATTGTGCTTACCAAGTGCACATTGGCCAAAGAGTACGATTTGGCATGGAACATTTTCAATGAGTGTAGTGTTGAACAAACGACAACCGTTCACAATGCTCATCTACGCTTGTTTTCAAGCACAGGTCACACAAAACAAGCGTTGGAAACATTTGAGATGATGGAACGCGACATGTTGACATACGCAACTTTTCTCTCACTCTGCCCTGACGAAAATACATTTGATTACCTGTGTTTGCAGATGCAAAAAGATAGTATTCCCATTGGCTTAGAGATAGGAACTGCAATGGTTTATTATCTCTGCAACGTAAACAAGCTATTAGAGGCGTTTGGCATTGTCAAACGAGCACGTGCAAGAGGGCCTGCAATGTACGTTATACTATTGTCTAAGTGCAGTGAAATTGGTACATCAGAACTAGCAGCCGAAATCTACGCGCATTTGATTAAGAACAACATTGAGCAAACGATTGAGGTGCAAAACACGATTCTAAAATCGCTTTGTACATGGAACAAACACGATGACGCTTTTCAACTCTTCACTTGTATGAAGCACCGAACACCTATAACATATAATATTATCATTACTAGCTGCACTATGAGAAAACGCTTTGACTATGTGCGTATCGCACTTGACGAACTAGAAAGATCGAATCTATGCGTTACTAGTGAGCTAGCTGCTACGCTAATCAAAACACATTGTGTTCAGGGAAATATAGACAAAGCCTGCCTAACGTTTGAGCAATCGGAACACAAGACTGACATCATGTATACTGTACTGCTGTCTGGACTTGTCAACGCTGGTTACCATGAAAAAGCGTATCAAGTCTACACTAGCGTGGCTGAGCTACATTCCCATGCAAGTATCGAGTTGAACAACACTTTTATCAAGGTGCTCTGCGAAGCAGGAGAAATCAACCAAGTAATCAAGATTTTCAAAGCGATCAAACCAACGGAGGTATCATATATTGTGCTTATTAGTGGACTAGTCAAACAGAAACAGTACAAACAGATCGATGACGTTTGCAAACACATCACCGTACCTTTGAGTCCAAACTTAGCATGTGCTTTGATAGCTATGTACTTGGATAGAGATTTGCCATCACGAGCGTACAATGTGTTTGAAGAGCATATGAAAACTATTGGAAAACCTACATTGGAAATGTTCATGTTGCTGTTGTGCGATGCTAGCTCGCAACAGTTTAATTATGAAATAGCACAAAAGATAACAACAGGAAAACTATCATGTGAATTAAACACCAGTGTTTTAGTTCTTTGTTATGCGCGACGTGGTCAATTTGAAAGAGCGACAGCAATATTCCGAGAGCAAACCACAAGATCAATACAGCTGTGGTATTCTTTATTGTATGCATTCAAGATGGGTGGCCGAGGTACCGAAGCAATAGCTGCAATTTATGAAATGGGAGATTTCGCAGACGCAAGAGCGTATCAAATCGTTTTATCGGCATGCAGTCACTGCGGCTTAATACAAGAAGCAGAAGCATTACTAGCCGTGGTACTACAAAGAAACATGCTCCAACCAACTCACCAAGTGTGCATGGTAGACTTGTACGCAAGAAAAGGCATGCTTGCAAAAGCAGAACGTTTATCACTTTGCCTAACTGGATCGTACCGTCAAGTAGCATTCATGTCTGTGATTGGAGGATGCAAGAAGCATAACGATGCGAAACGAGGCCAAAATATGTTACAACACTTACGTGGAAAAAGCGCAAGGACTGCCGCTCATATTCTAGTAGCCAATACATACGGGACCATTGGTGATATGGAAAAGAGAGATCTTATTCGTAGTTGGATGAATGAGGAGCAAATGACAAAAGTACCAGGTAAATCTTATGTAAAGATAGGTGATCAGTTTATGTCATTTGCTGCCGAAGACAAAACACCTGATGATGCTATACAAGTGCTGAACTCACTTAGGGCCGTTCTTGAAGAAAAGCATGGATATTCACCAAGGTTAGACTGTATTTTAAAGACACTGGAGACGTATGAAGAAAAAGCACACCATCTGTGGAGACATAGCGAGAAGATTGCGCTGGGGTTGGCACTTGCTAGAACAGAAGGAGACATAGACATTACGGTAAATCTTAGAATGTGTCTAGATTGCCACGATGTAGCAAAGCTAATTTCGCTTGAGACAAACAGAAAAATTTTGATTTACGATACGTTCAGAGGGCACGTATTCGAAGGAGGCAAGTGTTCCTGTAACGATTATTACTGAGGGGTAGCATGCTTCTTTTCTTTCTAGATATTTTTCGCTGCGATGTAATGACTGTTGACATCGTAGTAACATTTGTGCCTTATACCACTCAAATCAATAGTTTCCATTAGTCGAATATCAGGCTGTAACAGACAATAAATGACCACAACAACATAATTCTCTCCATTAACACATTATTTTCTCTTGAAAGACCTAACTGGCCGAAAATAAGCCTACTAACGTTGTTGCATGTGGCCACACTCACATGATAAAAAGATTGTTTCGTTGTAAGAAGCAGAAATTCAAACAACTTGTTCATCATGGGTGGCGGTGAAGAAACAAAGAAAGAGAAGAAAAATCGTCTACAGCAAGCATGGAATATTGTTCGAGACTTTAATCGTGAAATTCTAAGCAACGAAACAGAGATCAACGGGAGAACATTCAACTATATCACAGCAGATGATGTTGTGAACAAACTCGACAAATCACTGTGTGCGTACTGCTTTTTACACGATAAGCACACTCCATGTGGAACGCACTTGAAAAAATGGAAAGACTGCAAAGAAAAGGATATGTTAAACAAAGAAGCAAGTGGTGTGCGCGTAACAGGAGAAGAAATGGACGAAGATGATCCATGCAATCAAATATTCAAAGTATGTTAACACTCTCCACTAACAAAGCAGAACGAGTTTTTCCCTTGCTTCTATGAACTGAGTTCAAATCCATATTTTATGATTAGAACTAGTTTATTATTTGGCGTCGAAACACCAGATCTGTACCGTGTTTGGTACAAAATACAAAAGAATAATATGATGTACAACATGGCTCAGTTGGACCAACAAAAACGAAAATTGTCACAGTAAATACCAATTCACCGTACAATAATGTCTAAAATGTTGGCGAGGAACGATTGTGTAGTTTGAAACATGGATGTGAAACCACAACCATCACACGTTATGGTAAGGTATCTATTATTTTGAACATTAAGTATTTTTGCAAGTAGATTCGAGCACGTGCGAATTTCTCCAGTACTGTATTCGGTACATCCACACTTCTCACACCGAAATCGACTCGTATTTTTTGAATTAGGAAGATACGCACGATCGTCCACTGTGCTTAATGTTCTACATGATTAGAGCGCAAAAGGTCATATACCCTTCACCACGGTATGGAATAATCTTCGTACCCTCTTCGTTGGACATGTTTGCGTTTCTGGTTTACTGAACATTCCAGTTGACTTGGCTACTGTAAAGAGCTACAAAAAACTTTAAATGTCACGTGGTACCATCATGGTACAAGAAGCAGAGATGGACGATGGTGGCTACGACGAAGAATACC
>JAESGV010001420.1_pt1 | contig 10011 bp, 8 predicted proteins | sample 9269781 | NCBI WGS metagenome assembly JAESGV01 (sample SAMN15741586, study PRJNA653496) | algae metagenome | isolation source: Tildeniella torsiva UHER 1998/13D and co-occurring heterotrophs from... | place: Slovakia: Slovak Paradise National Park, Hrabusice, Kosice Region | collected 2000-01-01
AAAGCACAGCCTTGCCTGTTTGCTTCTCGAGTTGATCTTCTAGTGTCTTTGTACGTTTACCAATATCTTCGATGACATTTTGACCTCCATTGCTGGAATCGACTGCACGAGTGATCATGGCGTCCAAATTTCTCCAACTTGCGACCATTTTGAGTTCTTCTTCTTCACTGTCGGAACTATCTTTGGAACCAGTCATGGTGAAACGTAACATTTGTTGCAATGCGTTTCTCAACAGTGGCATACCATGTGTCGATGCTCCCAAACGTAAATGCAAAACTTTGATGATTTGCAATGGATTGCGTAACTGTGAAAAGTTTTTGGTGACATTATTTGTTTCATTTTCTGCATCCATAAATCCAGAACGTAACTCTTCCTCGACAACTTGTACTTGATTGATCAAGTTTTCATCAGTAATCATATCTTGATTAATTTGCTCTTGCAAATCGTCAATGTTTCGTTGGATACCAACTGCCATAAATTCTTGTCTAATGACTGCACGAGTCGACTGATCTGGTGGCGTGTTCATGAGTGAGTTCACGAGTAACAATACGTATGTCTTGTACCTGTCGACATCTTTTTGTGGAACTCCTGGAGTGTGCGCGTTCAACGAGTTGACCAAATCTAAAAATCGTTGCGATTCCTTCTTTTCGCGTTTGTAGTGGTTCATACCATCTAAAACTAACCAGAAACCATCTTCAGAGTAGTTGCAAATTAATGCCAAAACACCTGCTAATTTTCTCTTGATGCGAATTCCCTTTTCGTTTGGTTTTTGATCCAATAAAAGTGCAGCTTGGTTTACTGCTTCTGGAGCTTCCAAAAATCCATCTAGTGTTTCGGAACCACTCAAAATGTGTTTAAAGCAACGAAGAACTTTTTCTTGAATGGAAGTATCTAATGCACTCTTGAATTTCTTTTCTGTTACTTGCAAAACGCGACCCAAACTGGCAACACCTTTGTGTTCGATGAATTTAGCAATCCAGTGTGAGTTTTGTGTCTTGATCAAATCTCCCAAATCGCTAATAAACGCAATATTTGGATTTTCTGCAATATCAGCCAATCGTTGTGCGTTTGCTTTTGCAGAATCGTTCTTTTGTACATCTTCTTCCTCTTCTTCATCATTTCTAATTTGAGATAGCAAATCTTTAACACCACGCATGGATTGACGATTTTTGGCTCCAGGAGTCATTGGAGAATCCACTTTTTTGTCTGAAGAAATACTTGTCAACTTTTGTGGTTCTGCAATGGTAACAGATTTCTTTGTATCTGATACAGATCCATTTCTTACCAATGGGCGAGTGATGGGGGCTGGCATGGCACCTGTTGTTACAGTTGGTGAAGTTGGCTTTGACATTCCAGGTAATCCATTAGGGAACAATTTTGCAAGTTCTGGGTTAGGCGAAACTGGAGTTGTTTTCACCGTTGGAACAGTTGGCTTAGACATTCCTGGTAAACCATTAGGGAACAATTTTGCAAGTTCTGGATTGGGAGCAGGTGAGGTATTTCCAGTTGTTGGTTGAGTAGTATTCACTGTAGGAACAGTTGGTTTTGACATTCCTGGCAATCCGTTTGGAAATAGTTTCGCGAGATCTGGATTCACATTAGGCATGGATTGTGTAGTTCTCACGGAAGGAATTGGTGATCCTGGTGTTCTAACAGGTGTAGTTGTGACTGTTTGTGGTCGTACTGGTGATTGTGGAGTTGTAGTCGTAATAGTTGGTGGTCTAGTAACGGTCGTTGGTGGTCGCGTCACTACAGTTGGTGTAGTTGTTGGTTGCGTACTAGTAGTAGGTCTAGTCACAACTGTTGGTGTAGTTCTTGGTGAGATCAATGATGGTTGTGATGGTGTTACAGTTGTTGTGTTTAGTACTGGTCGCGTTGGCGTCATTGAACCTGTTCTCAATATTGGTGGCGTTTGTGGTGTAACTGGTGATGATGTTCCCGAGTTTGGTGTACTTGGTGTCGAACCTCCAATATGTAAGTATGGGCCAGTAAACGATTTTTTAAGAATAGAGCTCTCCTCACATTTTTTAGAGATCAATTCCAAAGTATGTAGAACCTAATATAGTTAGTAAAAATTTTCTTTCACATACAGCATCCATATCCATATTCTTATGCAGCGCCTTGAGTGTCCAAGTACATTTACAGCCGATTTGTTGGCAATGCTGCATAAAATAGGCGATATTTTCCATTTCTTTGAACGCTACACCGTCTGTTGTTTTATGATATGTTGGATATTTGATTCCACGAATAACTGAGATGAGCCTGTACTGTAAGTCGTTTTAGCGTAAAGAACTCACATTGACAACGCAATACCGTCCTTGAGAGACTCATGCAAGTCATTTGGATTGCTCAATTTTTGTTTGTTGATTGTTTCGATCCACTCACGTATTATGCCCCTTTCTTTAGGGCCGTACGTGGGATGATCCGACATAGCCAGTAACTAAACCTTCTTTGCCTGATGCTGCAAGTTGTTCTCGGGAAATTTATGTCAACAAACGTCAATCAAAACATTGTAAGCGTCATCGCAAAAAGTAACAGTTCAAATACGTTACTCGCTCATGTCTCTTAGGCCATTCGTATGCCTGCTATTATGCCTTGGAGTTGTACTCTCGCTTCGTATTAAATTCGTTACAGACTACATTGATCTTGAACCAACGCGGTCATGCCGTGTAGCCGATAAAAACACTAAATACTATAGAGGACCGCAGTCAAATCCCACCACTTGCGAGGACACCGAGTTTGATAACAGCAAAGACGTACCAGCGACTGATTGTTTAGGTTTATGTCAGTCACAAGATGTTATTACGCAACAACAAATTGACCAACTTAATAATGTCGTTTTCCCACGCGTTACAAGTAAACTCCAAAGTTTACTCTCCATTCCACCTGCAATGCAGTCAAACCCTTGGATACTACCTTCAAGCGCTCCAACTAGATGCAAATTCTTCACCAACGATGGCATTACCATACCCTCCCAGTGGAAAACAACTGGTATGAACAACACCGATTTAGTCATTATCGTTTTGATGAGACCCATGGCTCTTTCCGTCTATTCACAAGGACTATACTGCGTCACCGATCCCACAACAAAGCGACCACTACTAGGTCTACTCAACATTCCAGTACCAATGGTCGTCGGTTCAGCACCTGATCAAATCTACAATATGGTCATGCAACAAGTACTTCACATTATGGGTTTCCATTATCCCATTCTCACGACAATATACAGCGCCTCGCCAGTAACAAAAACTGTAAATGGTGCTTCTCGTACGACACAGTACTTGACGCTACCTGCGACATCTAAAGCACTCGCAAACTATCGCAAACATACTGGATGTTCGACCATTACTCAAATAGAGTTGGAAGATCAACAACTGTTACTCAAAGCGCACTTGTGGGCGAATAGCGTCCAAACAGATGCCAATTCGTACTTTGAAAGAAGAGCATTTTTCAACGAATTAATGACTGGAAATTATTTAGGCGCTCCTAGCGATGGTCCTGTTATTTCTCCCATTACTTTAGGCATCATGGAAGATTTAACGTGGTACGTAGCCAATTACACAAACGCAGATCGTTACGTTTGGGGCAAAAATACTGGTTGTATGCTACAAGAGCAACAATGTGAAAAATGGGTAACTGACCAAAACGCATATACATCACGTAGTCGATTCTACTGGTGTGACGCGTTGAAACCAAACGCGTACTGTACGTTTGATTTTAACAGCAAGGGAAATTGTGATGTTGTGAAATATGACCGGGATATTACACCAGCATATTATCAACATTTTTCCGATAAAGCGTTTGCTGGTTTAGCGAGTATTAACGATAATTGTCCAGTTATCAATCGCATAGCAGCTGGTGATTGTCGTATTTCCACGAATGGTGTCAGTAACGATCGCTTCTCTGAAGTTTATGGAAATACTTCACGATGTATGATGTCGTCGTTAACTGGTCAAGATTATGATCGATTATCTGCTCCACAGAGCACCTGTTTGCAAACAGCATGTGGTCCATTATCAAACGACACAATGGATATTAGTTTGTTTGTAAAAATAGGAGCCTATTGGGCGCTTTGTCCACGTGCAGGTGGTGAGCTAACCGATATTAATCGTAATTTTGGTACATTGTATTGTCCTCCATATGATACAATTTGTACTGATAACACGACTAGTTTCAATTGGAACTGGGACGTTTCAGATCGAGCGAAAAACTCTCCTCCTCAAGATTTGAATGATTACTTGGCTGCGAGAATAGCTGCGTTACCGTGGTGGGTATGGTTCATTATTGCGATTGGTATCGTGTTGATTATTGTTTTCATTGTTACTACAATCGTTTTGTTTGTAATTGGACATAAGAGGCATCAAGCAAATAAGAGAGAAGAAGTTAATGTTGTTGATTTGAGAAACAAAAAGAAGGAGAAACGGTACGAAGACGAAGAGGATGATTAGATGTAAATAAAAAGGTGAAGATTTGAACTGTGTTAAACTACTGTCGATCTCTCAGTTGTAATGCCTGTTTGAGCATTTTGATTTCATGACTTCCTTTTTTAAACTTGACATCTTATGCAACACACACTGTTAAGTGTTCTTGTTTTACTGTGTGTAACTCAGCTTAGTAAGGTTTTGGCTTTGGTTGTCTAACAAATAGAAAACTGCAACGCTTGCGCAGATGGTGAGTATTTGCAAGCAGATCCTGGTCACTGTCGGTACGCTTATAGCGGTGTTTACAGTTGGGGAAATCAAATGAACGGCGAGTTTGGTACCACGGTCCAAACTACAGAGCCACTAATTATATCGCGAAGTGAAAACAATAGATTTGTTGATGCGACACAAAATGTGCTCATAAGTGACTCTTCGGAAGTGTTTGTGCGTCAGCAGCAGTCGTACCAAAAACTATCTACGAACATAAAAATCAAACGCATACTTCATCCAACATCTTCCGAAGCAACACTATTGTCTACTGATGGAAAGTTGTACACACTTAAAGACACGAATTTAGAACCTATGCATTTTGTGCCTGATATTGGCCTACCTGCAGTAGATTTACGTATGTCACACGGATGCACGCAGTACCTTGAAACAAATGGCACAATCTATCGAATTTATATTCAAGACAGTGTCAACATAACCTATTCACCAACAACGTTGGCATTTAACAACATTACAAAACTCGTATGTGCACCCATGTTTGACGTGACTGGTACCCACCAAGCAGTATTATTATCCAATGGCACAATTGTCATGTGGGGAAACAATGCTGATTACCAATTGGGAAATGGTGTCAACTCAGTGGTACAAGGTTCTTATACAGTAAAAATGCCTGGAAACGAGGCCATTGTAGATGCAGCACTAGGAGCAACTTTCTCAGTAGTGTTAACTGCCAGTGGAAATGTTTATTATTGGGGAAGAATGAAAGATCGGTTGTACGACTACATGCAGTCAACCATCACTAGAATTAATTTTAATGGCAAGAAAATAAACAAGATCACAGCTGGTATAAACTATTTCATGGCGATAGCTGAAGATGGCACGCCGTACGCTATGGGTGTTAACACAGTCTCGCAGTTAGCAGGTATATACATACATTTCACTGATTTAACATACAAAGATGGAACAACCACGAGTCGAGAAGCGCCAGTTGTCGCACGCCACTTGAGAGGAGATATCCAGCATCTTTCTACTTTTTCTTACTTCACTACTGTCGTCTACGCTGATAAAATACTTGTATGGAACAATGCATTCAGTGACGCTCCCGTGAAGAGTAAATTTGTTCGCATGAACACTGATGTGATGCGCAGTCGTGTTGTAGAGATATCCAGTGCTGTTCTCTACAGTTTGCTTCTCACTGAAGATGGAAAGGTTTACGCTACTGGAAGAAACAGAGATTATAGTTTAGGAGATGGATCTAGAGAGGACCCTATCATGCCAATTGCTGTAAACATGGATGATGCGCTATACGGATTAAATGTTACAAAGATCTATGCATCGCCGATAGGCACTTCGTATGCCATTGCTACTGATGGCTACTTGTACATTTGGGGAGGCAGGCAATCAAGCATACAATTGTCATGTGTGAAAGAAGTACCCATGGTACCATTCAAGTTGTTACAATATCAGCAAGTACAAGAGATAGCAGGAATAATTATCACTCAAAAAGATGGAGTGCCATACACGTGTTGGCAAAATGGTACAATAAGAAAGTTTCCAGTACCAGAGCAGCTCCAAGGAAAACCATTTTCTCGTATGCAAACAATTCCTGATAGCATCTCTAGCTTTTTGTATTCAGGAGAGGATATTCTTTTGTATTCTGATACGGAAGCCATGAATGCGCTGAAACCTCTTTTTGTAACGCTACTTACTGGAGAGTTCTACGTTGGGTGGTTGAAACCAACTCCGTTTTTCTCGTTTTCAGATGTTGCTCGAGTAACATTATGGGAAATGAACAAACAGCCACATTTGGTTGCTGTTCTCAAAGATGGGCGGTCGTTCATCGCTAACGGAGCAACTTCTTGGCAAACCTACTACACTGATTTAGATGTAGAAAGAACAACAGAAAGTATTCTCATGTTCAAGAACAATACCATGCTAGTGTACTGGAGAAATACACAACCACCTGTGAGAGTCGTGCCAGTACCGTTTACTGATGACATTAAATATGTGCGAAAAGTAGCTAGAACATCACTTGGTGTATCAGCGATCATGTACAAGTGCTCACCATCGTATACGGACAACAATTGTGCAACTCCTGTATGTTTTGGTATTGCACAAAATGACTCTTCTGTTTGTAATGGCAACGGAAGATGTGTATCACCACAAGTCTGTGCATGTGATCCACTGTACACAGGAAAAGATTGTAAGAGTCAAAGCGATCTAGCAAAAACGCTTATTGGTCTTGGGATAGCAGCGCTGGTCGTATCATGTACCACAGTGGTCGTCATTGCTACAGTTCTAATAACAGTATGCAGCTATCGAACCATTCGAACAATTGTGAAACAACGAAAAGCAGAAATTGAAATGAAGATGCTATTGAATCAGAGTCTAGTGATGAATGATCAACTACAGGAGATGGTTGAAAAAGATTGGGTGATACCACTTGGTGACTTAACGTTCGTCGAAAGACTTTCAGAGGGTTCATTTGGAGTCGTGTTCAAGGGAAAATACCAAAACGCAGATGTGTAAGTTGACTGTTTTCTGATTTACAATCTAGTGCAATCAAAGTGATCAAAGATTTTAATCCGTATGATACAACTTCATTTGATCATGAAGTGAAATTGTTACGCTCGTTACGGCATCCAAACATTGTATTGTTCATGGGAGTTGCGTTGAACGATGAGAGTCGATTCATTGTCACTGAACTCATGCATGGAAAATCACTAGAATCGCTGATCCATAATAAGAAGCATGGTGGTAAAAACTATCTGCACAATAGCATCAGCTTCCAAAGAAAAGTAGAACTGCTACTTGATGTTGTAAAAGGAATGTTGTACTTGCATGGATTGCAACCAACGATCGTGCATCGCGATCTGAAACCAAGCGTAAGATACCATGTTAGCTAACCTTGTAGAATATTTTACTCGACAAGAATCTTCAAGTTTGCAAAGTTTGCGATTTTGGAACGGCAACGTTCGTTTCGAACAATACGATGACTGGAAACGTAGGTACAATTTTGTACATGGCACCAGAAATCTTGAGAAATAAAGTCAACCAAGCCCAAAGCACAAAAGTTGACGTGTACAGCTTTGGTATCATCATGTATGAGGTGTTTTTCGAAGAACAACCGTATCAGGCAAACGCTGAACAGTTTGAGAGTATCATTGGTTTAGCTACTCAAGTGATGGATGATACGCGACCTACTATACCATGGAAGCTTTTAGCAGACGCGCAAGATAAAGAGAAACGGTATTTGGAGCTTATGAAAACGTGTTGGCATGGAGATCCAACAAAGAGACCATCATTTGATGAGGTGTTCTCAGAGCTGATGACAATCGCTGAATAAGCAACACTCGCCAGTTGCTATAAATTAGATCATACTTTACATCACACTGCATTTCTTTGCTTTCTTTGTTATGATTTCAATAAGAGCCTCAGTAAAGAATGTAATCTCGTTTGTCTTGTCTGGTGATAATGATACTATGATTTTAGCAATATCGTTGACTTGTTTACCTAAACCAATAATCTTCAAGCGCAAGCTAGATTTACTAAGCACTGCAATGGGAGCCCCTTGAGATCCACTCCATAATGGTGCCAAAACTTGAAAAGATGCACCACTCTTTGTGACTTTTCCAAAGGTTGAGGATCTTTGATCTGGAAGGTAAGCTTCAGAGAATTCCATTCGTTTCTAATCGGTTAGCAATGTAAAACAAAACAATGTACAATTTCGTCTTGTGCAATGTTTTGTTCAGTTTCTGGAAGACATCGCAAATATTGTGCACGCCAGTCGCCATCATTTGATCTTGTGTTGTACACTCCCAATACACCAACGTATTTGCCAATTAATTCCTCTTTTTGTTGTGAATTTGGTATACGGAGCGTGGAAAGTTTCACTGCCGCAAACGGTGGTGTTTTCAGCAACACAAACCCATCTATAACACAAATAATTTTCGCCTTGACAAAAGCGCCAATGCCCTCAGCTTAAAATTATAATATGTAATTAATCACAAACTATAAACACAAAATATTGTTATCTATTGAAACAGCGTAATTGCTTGCATCTGACTTTATCTCGCTTGGCAAGCACGATACAAAAATGTTACCAGAAATGAACATTCCTGTGCTAAATACTACAGGCTTAGATAAATCGTCGCTTGACTTCCAGAACCCTCTTGCTACACAGCTTCCGATAGTAGTAACAACTGTCTATTCCATTAGCATTTTTCCAATAATGTACCTCATTAAGAAGTGGGCAACGCCTTGTGTAGTGTCTTAGAACGCCTTCATTAGACGTTGGAAAACAGCGGGTCCATAACGGCTCTTCTATAAACACTGGTTCTATTGGTGGATCACCGTAGCAAAAACTCATAAAATCCAAAGATAAAATTTTTGATTCAACGTTTGAGTTTGCATTACAACACATTCGCTTGCACTGTGACAATTGCAAAATGATTCATACGAGGAAGATCTAGCAATAATCCTGAAAGGTTAAATATAGATTTTTTATTCCATCAGGGGAATGACCAAAGAGTCGGATTGCGTGCTTCAAGAAATTGGGTTACATCAGTTTTATTTTGCGAAACTTTTTTTGGATTCGTGAAAGGGTTTAAAAACGAAGCTTTGTACGACTTTCAAACAACAACAAAACAATAACATCAAATGATTAAGACTATCGTACTCATTGCTCTATTGGCTGCCATCATGGCAGTAAACGCAACTAACCAATGCGGTGCAAACATCTCTGGACCAAACAATGCAACTCCAGGAAGAAGAGCAAAGAGAACTTCAGCCTCTTGCTCAGCAAACATTTCAGGACCAAACAATGCTTCACCAGCTAAACGTTTAATGAATTTACTCAGACAATCCACTGTCTGCAGCGGAAACGGTGTTTGTGATGGCGCTACTTGCGTTTGCAACGCTGGTTTCGAAGGTGATGAATGCGAAGTCGCATGCATCGAATCTACTGAAGCTCCAACCACTGTTGCTCCAACTGTATCCCCATCAACTGCTGCACCAACCACTGCCGCACCAACAGAAACTCCAGTTAACCAAACTCCAGCACCAACTTCAGCATCATGCGTCGCAGCCAACATTTCAGGACCAAACAACGCATCACCAGCCAAGAGAACCACCGTATGCTCAGGTAACGGTGAATGCAATGGTAACGTTTGCGTATGCGCTAATGGATACACTGGTGCCGAGTGCGAAACTGCACCAACTACCCCAGCTCCAACCTCAGCATCATGCGTCGCTGCCAACATCTCAGGACCAAACAATGCTTCCCCAGCCAAGAGAACCACCGTATGCTCTGGAAACGGTAACTGCAACGGAAACGTCTGTGTTTGCTCTCCAGGATTCAGCG
>JAESGV010001421.1_pt1 | contig 10011 bp, 10 predicted proteins | sample 9269781 | NCBI WGS metagenome assembly JAESGV01 (sample SAMN15741586, study PRJNA653496) | algae metagenome | isolation source: Tildeniella torsiva UHER 1998/13D and co-occurring heterotrophs from... | place: Slovakia: Slovak Paradise National Park, Hrabusice, Kosice Region | collected 2000-01-01
GAAAAAGAAAAAAAGACAAGAAAAAAAAAGAAGACCATCTATTGTTGTTACCGATCAAACAACGTTTGTTAGCGGCGGAGTTATTGAATGTGCCGACGCGTTAGAAATTGTCGAACAAGTTAGTAAACCTTCACTCCAAGATCGACAAATTCCAAAACATGAAGATTTTGGTTTGTTTTTGGAAGAAAGTAGTGTCGGTGAACAAGTGATGAACATGATGTCGAAAATGGGATATATTGAAGGTAAAGGGTTGGGAAAATCAAAACAAGGAATTGTGAACCCTATTACAATTAGTCATGTTCATGGAAAAGTTTGGAACGTGGAAAGTGATTTTGATATTATTGAACCCAAGAATCATGGATTTAAATATGTAGATACAACAAAAGTGTACAGTAGTGACGATGAAGAACAATCATTGGAACATTCTAAAAAATATCAAGTATGACCGCATTGTTACGAAGTAACGTTTTATAGCGAAAGAAAAATGTAAAAAAAGAGAAAAAGAAAAAATCGAGAGAAACATCTCCTGTAAATGAAATTGTTCCAGAGACAAATACTCTGGAACAACCTGTACAAATGAAATCTGAAAATAATGCGTTTGAAGGTGCAACGCATAGTACACTCTTGGAATTAGTGGAGAACAAGTTGGAAGAAATGTTTCAAATGACGAACGAGTTGAGCAAACCAGTGGTGTATCACTTGGACGTTCATTTGAAACGTGAAGATGAAATTCGTGTAAGAAATTTGTGTAGAAAGTGGCATGTAAAATGCGAATCAGTAGAAGATGCACAAAGTGTAAAAAAGAAACGAGAAAAGAGACCTACTTTGAGATTTGTTTCAATCGTTGGTGCGACGTGTAAACCTGGTGAGGAATTAGAGCAAATTGTACCTGATAGCGATGATAACGCTTCAGATGAGATGTTACCAGAGAATCGTGTCACATTTGTGAAAAAGAACAAAAATGAGATTGTGGATATCAATGGCATGAGTGATGCAGAATTCTTGCGTTACATTCAGCATGTACTGACAGATCTCGTTGAAGATACCGATTGTGACGAGAAGACAGTGTTAGTGTACAATTTCCCAGCAATGGACAACCACAGAAAAGCTGTTCTCGCTGCCGTTTGCAATAGATGCTCCATTGGCGTAGATATGCTCGCAGAACGTAAAGTTCAAACCAGAAGCGCTAAAAAGCAGAAACTTCTTAAGTTAGCGATGGGAAATCCTGAGAAACCACTTGCTGTTTCGAAAGGACTCCAAGGAACAGTCGTTCAATGCATGGTTACCCACGGAATTAGTATCAAACCACACCGTCAACTGGTTCTCGCCATCAACGAACTGATCATTAACGAAAATCCACATAGCAAACGAGAACGTAGAAAATCTTTCTCAAAGAAACAAAAATCAATTTGTGTCGCCGTTTCAAAAGCAGTAAATTAGTGTAACACTTTATGTACTTGTTTATCAGTTTTGATAAGTGATAAAAAGGTATCTAGTATCACTCCTATTGATTCTGTATCTAAGGCGCTTGCTGTGACGTGTGTGATACGTTCGTGGTTACTCTTGTTCAAGCCTAGATAATATGATTTGATAAATTCGCAACATGGGAGAAACTCTTGTGGACAATTTGGTATATGCTCCGATACATTCACACGCTTTAATTTTTCTTCGAGAAGATCAACCTTCTATTACGAGTTAGTTGGGTCGAATACGTGGCTTACATTGAATACGACCAATATGGGTACATTTCTGAATTCTGGATCGTTGACAATAGATTCAAACAGTTCTGTACTGTCTTCAAAACGTTTCTTCTTTTCATTCTCGTAACAATATTGATCGAACTCTGATAATGAGACGACATAGATAACAGCATCCATTAAATGATAATACGTTCTCCATTTTTTACGTTCCGACTTGCGCCCTCCTATATCTATGAATGAAAAATCTGTTTGATCTTTTGTGACTTTGACTTCGACCATTCCATTTGTTTTTCTTCTGCTACGAAGCGAATCATCAAATGTAGGAATAAACTTGTCGAAACGTGTTAGTGACTGTCCTGGTTTGAAAAAGTGATCTGCACCATCGAATATGTGAAACTCGCCACGACGTTCGAACATCTTTTGAACTGCCGAATCTTGCCAAAGTTCGTCCATTACTGCAACTCGCGAACCATAACGATCATTTATCGTTAATATGTCGAAATTTGTGTTTATGATAAATTGGGAGTTTTTCTAAAGCATTAGAATGTTAAAGTCCGCATACAGTTTCGTTTTCGATAGTGTCATATGATATCTTTTGAAAACTCCGCTGATTGTGTGTTTCTATCGCATTTAGTAAAACCTTCATTGTTTCGAGTATACAACACTTGATTACGCCTTTGATTTCTTCATCTTCACTCTTTGCAAATAGCGCGCTTACGTTAGTACAGTTTTTAACGTTCATACTTTTGGTATCGTTTTTTGATTTGTTTAAATACTGTCGTTTTTCCTGCTGATCCGGAACCCATAAGTATGATAGTCTTATTCGACACTTGCTTCCTCGCTCTTCGTCCCACGTATGAGTTGTACTCTGAGTCTACCTCAGAAGCTGATTTGAACATGTAGCCGTTTTTCTATGAGCTGCTTGACACGTTTGACGTGACAAAGAGAATCTAGCCTGCGTGTTTCGCGCACTGAATTTAATTTTTGAACCAAAGACTTTTTACGCTACGAAAAATCTTCGGTCATGCAACTTCTAACTTATCTACACCTTGCAGAAAGAGTTTTATACTAGTCAGTTTAGTCAACTAACCGTTACAAATTCAAAATATTGGAACTCGCACTCAACTAACGAAGGCGCAAAACAATGACACAGTTTCAAGAGTGGAATGACGACCCTTTAATGGATGCGTTGAACGAAGATGATGAAGATAACGAAGAAGGTGAATTGGTAAGTAGCTTGTAGTCACGTGTTAACACATAAAGCAAGTTCAACATGAAAAAGATAGCATCTTATTTTTAATCGACTGCAGTAAGGGCATGTTCGATAAAACGCTGGACAACGACGAAGTCAAAAGCGAAGACGAAAAAGATATTATTCCATTTTATTATGCAGCAAAATGCGCGTCGCAAGCGTATTGTGACAAAATTATTTCATCTACAAGTGACGTAATGGGTGTAGTATTTTATGGAACAGTACGTTCAAAACGATCAAACTAATAGTTTCAGAGAGAAAAGAAAAACCAATATGACTTTGATAACGTGTACATTTTCCACGATATGGACATTCCAGACGCAAACAGAATTAAACAACTCGAAAATGTAGTCGAACGTGAAGATTTTGACAAAAACTATGGACATGCGAATACAAAAGGTTCTCTACACGAAGCGTTATGGACATGCCAACACTTATTCTCTCACGTGTAAACGTTTCTGTTCTACAAACTAACAACTAGACCAAAGAATGTAGGATACAAACGTATCTTTTTGTTCACCTGTGACGATAATCCAATCAGTACAGCAGATGTTCGCAACAAGTGTTTGGAACGGTCTCGCGATCTCATCGAAGCTGATATTACTATTGAGTTATTCGTTTTGAAACCAAAAACAGCTTCATTTGATGCAAACCTCTTTTGGAACAAGTTGATTGCTGTTAGTGAAGATGAATACACTGGAACCATCACATTCGACTACGCAGATCGTTTGGAAGTTCTTCGTGACAAAGTCAGACGCAAAGAATACAAGAAACGATCATTGGCAACTTTGCCATTCGAACTCGGACCTGATATCTCACTTTCTGTCAATTTATTCAATACAGTCATGAAAGCCAAGAAAGCCAATCCAATCTATTTACACGCTGATACCAATAGACCACTCAAAATTGAAACAAAGTACGTTTGTGGAGATACAGGTACAGAACTCATGCCAAAGAGTGATATTGTATTTGGACATCCATACGGAGGACAACAAGTCATTTTCGAAAAAGAAGATTTGGTTCATTTACGAGAACAAATCACATCACGTGCGCAGTCACTCAAATTGATTGGATTTAAACCAAAAGATAGACTCAAGATTCCACACAATGTCAGACCTGCATCGTTTATTCATCCAACGGACAAGAGTATCAAAGGATCTACAATTGCGTTCGCAGCGTTACACAAGAAGATGTTAGATATGAAACGAGTCGCCATTTGTCGATTAATTGCAACTTCGGATACCGTTTATGTCGCGTTGGTACCAAGCGAGGAGAAACAAGATGAAGATGGATCACAAATTCAACCACCTGGTTTCCACGTCATCTATTTACCATACGCCGATGGATTCAGAAAGTTAACGGTTGAGAAACCAAAAGATGCAAAAGAAGCAGATGAACAAATGATCTCAGTGGCCAAGAAAATAGCCAAAAAGATTAATTTCAATTTTGACTCGATGAACTTTGATAATCCAGCACTACAAAAGCATTACGCAGCACTACAAGCGTTAGCTTTAGAAAGAAAAAATGTAGATAAAATAGTAGATACTGTCATGCCAGATGAAGATGGTATGAAAAAGTACAAGGAAGATGTAGAAAAGCTCACAAAAATGATATTCCCTGAAGATTACGAACCAGAACCAAAAAAGAAACCAACAGCGAGAAAGAGAAAAGCCGAAGAAGATGATGATGTCAAAGAGGAAGAAGGCACAGAAGGTGAGGAACCAGCGAAAAAGAAACAAAAGACATCGAAAACAACAGCAAAGAAAGTCAAAGAAGGTGAAGAGGAAGAAGATGATTCTGAACCAATTGATATGGTTGCATTGGCAAAGGTAAGAAATTATTTCACGTACTAACACGCTGTAGGAGAATAATCTTGGTAAACTCAAAGTAGCAGATTTGAAAGATTTTATGAAGATTTACAAATTGCCAGTTACAGGAACGAAACAAGTGTTAGTGGACAGAATTATGGAATTTTTACGCTCTAAAAAGAAGATTTAAATGTTTATGATTCTAAACTGTACAATTATTCTGTTATGGCAACAGAGACTCTTTGTTCATTTGCTAGGAATCTAGGGTAGATATCAAGCGCAAGGGTATGCAGTACACACTCCTCAACGTTCTTGAAGACGTCTACATCACCCATGGATTTGTTGATCTTGATTGTCTCTTCAACTACCATCTCATTCGACAAGTTCAACTGCATCTTGGCGTTTTGCTTGATAAATTGTTCGTAAATGGATGTCTTCATATCAACACGAACTCCAAACTCAGCTTTCTTGTACTCTTTCACTCGTTCCAAGAAAACCATATTCTCCACGTTCTTGTTGATCTCACAATACTTTTTCAACTCACCTCTGAACTCGTGATCTCTAAACTTTCGAGCAAACTCGTGCACTTTGTTTACGGTTTCCGAGTTTGTTACGGAAATTGACTTGGCTGAGTTGTTCTTTGCTAAGATGACAAATGCCTCCTCTAGTTCCATCAACTGCATATTCAGAGTCGTGTTACCTGACTTCTCTAATTTTTGCTCGTTGCTCTGAGAGTTGGAAGAGCCTTGATTCTCTGAGACGCGAAGATCTTGTACGCGAAGAGATACATCAATCGTATCACCAAAACGACGAGTTGCGACAGTGTTGATCTCCTTGTCACTGCAAATTCGGAAAAAATCACTAGCTAGTTCGGTAAACACATCCCATGAGTATACACCTTTTTCCATCTCTTGTTGCGTAAACGGGAAAGTTTCGTCAAACGCAGAGTTGGTTTGGACGATCTTTCCAGTAGGAGTAATAACACAGATACAATCCGTCAGCGAGTTGATAACGGCTCTAGTCTTGGATTCTTGTGTGGCTATACGATCTAACAGAGTTCGTAAAGCGGATTGGTTAGTTTTGAGGAGATCTATTTGTATATTGGCCTCTTCTCTTCTTTTCTTGGCTCTGAACAACTTGCGTCCAAAGTATATGAACGCACATATGATTAGAAGAGCCATCATTATCACAAGCGATACTATCAATGCTATATACTTTGGACTAGAGTTAAACTTGCGCAAGTAGGTGCTGTACGGTATGATTTCTATTCTATAGACACGATCTGCTAGAGTGAAATATGTACTGTATGTGAATGGCGCTAACGCTATGAATTCTGCGTTGTGTTGGCTTGTCTCGGTAGTGTTAATTTCGCCGTGTGTAGTGTACAAAAACTTGTCTTGCTCGGTAGTGTTCATATCATAGAAAGTTACTTCGTATCCGTTTAGCAGAGTTGCAAACGTAGACTCAATAAAGTCGCTGAAGGTCACTGTAGCCACAACTACGCCATGATTAATGGTGCTATTAACAGGCATGGCTAGATTAACAGAAACTGTATTAGGGCGGAAAATGCTAGTCAGTTGTGAGGATAGAGTGAGCTCTCCAGTGTTAAGCGCCTTGATAAGAGTGGCATTTCGTACAGACTCGGTACACGCATCAAATCCAAGAGCATTAGTCAATATTGTTGTAGGAACGGTTTGTGTGATGATGCATCTAGTTGGACCAGATGTTTTGATTGGAACTCTTTGATTCATTGCATCTATACTAGCTACTGTCATGTTGGCATATGGTCCACCCAATTGTTTTATCGACGCAACAAACCTGTCAGTATCTTCTACTGCTATGTATTGCGCGAATGACACCTGAGTAAAGAACTTTGGCGAACCATTAGCTAACACAAATGGTGCGAACTGATCGAAAAGAGTAATAGGAGTTTTTGATACCTGGAAGAATGCGGCGCTGCTCACGAGAAGATTTGTGAGTGAATCAGATGCCAAGGACATCTGGTGGGTAACATCATCTAGTGACAACTTCAGTGTGGTCCTTGCTAACTCATACTCATTGTTACGTAACAAAAAGTAGCTTGTGAGGCCACTCGTCAAACCAAGTATAATAGAGAGTACCGCAAGGACTAAAGGGATAACGTCGTGTCGAGTTGGCTGCAAAAAGTGGCTCTCTGTTCCCTCACTCTTGTCTGTTGGGTCGTCTGTCGAAACACCTGAGACACTGTCTTTGCGTTTAGCTACCATGGTATTGTTTGTTGAAAATTGTGTTTCGCTGCTTTTAGGCGTTGCTTCCGCAATGTCAAATCTCATGATGATGTTTCCTAGTCTTGTTAAATCAAATAGCATAAAATAGAATTTAGGATATACTGCAAAGTCTTCAGCTCCACATTGCTCTAATATTTCTGTTTACGGCGCATTTAACTTGTCATCGGAAGCAAGTATTAAGGAGCATGCGTAAAACACGCACGGAATGTGCTAGAAATTAAGGCTTTACTGAACCACGCACTTTTCAGATGTCTGTGGGTTAGCCTCCCTCCTCCTGGGCATACCTTTTACTATTTCGATTTTCTCAGTTTGGGCTTTGAAAGCGACGCAGTCCCCTTTCTTTGCGTGTTCTGCAAGCTCCTCGAGTGTATCCACGTTGTACACAGGTTTCTTGCACTGTGAGCAGAACATTTCGTTTGGAATGGCTGTATGAGAGAAGTGGTCCCAACTGATGGGGCAGTAGAATTCCATCTCTGGGCACGCATCAATCAGAGTAGATTTATGAAAAAAGTCGTTACTGTTGTTGTACGCTTTGTGTCTTCTTTTGTATACTTTTGACCAATCTGATACATTATTCTCTGAACTAAAAGTTGGCCATCTTTTAAGAGTAAATTGTTTCCACAGGTTGTTCGTAAGATGATGGTAACTGTTGGAAATAATTCCTGTTGCAATTAATTCTACGATATCTTGTTCGCGAGTGAGTACAATGCATGCGTACCACGTAGAACTCACATATGAGCAGTGTAATAATTCATGTAGAGGTAAAAACGAGAACACGTTTATAAGCACGTCGTTCGAAATGTTCATATTTTCAGTTTCTTGTTTTGTAGTTGATGTTCGTTACAAGTGGAAATAACAGCTGTACTGGCGTTAACTAATCGCTCATTAAACAAGCTAAAAAACTAAATAACTACTACATTTACATGTTTAAGTTCCTGCATTGACGTCTTGAACGACAAAATCTTTTCATTTCGTTCCAAATCTAAAGCGTGTATCCAACCATCTGAATGGTAATAAACCTTTGATCCTTTTACACAAAAGGGGAAATAGTTACTCGACTTGATTTCAAAACATTCGGAAACAAGTTTTGTTCTTGTATCCCATACATATACTTTCTCCCTATCATCCAACAGCAATAATTTATTGCCAACAACTTGAATAAAATATGGCCGCCCAATATAATCAAGATTTTCCAAAACTATTTCTTGTTCTAATGTAACAAAATTAAATTTCGTTATAGTGTTCCGACTGAATATTAACATGTCTGTTGCACCAATAATATCGCAAGTGACGCTTTCAAGACCTTTGTGGTAGACTTTTTGTTGAGAATCAAGGAATATATTTGTGAGTGTTAAAAACTCCTCATCGTGGCAGATAAAGAAGCGATTATTATCGATTGGAACTACTTCTACAATTTCGTTACTTATTTCCAAAGTTTCAATAGTATTTTCTGCAGTATTCCAAACGTTTATCGATCGATGAGTATTAGTAATAACATACTCGTTCATCGCGACCATAACGTACACGCTGCTATGTTCTTGTTCGATATATTTCGAAAAGTTTTGAAGTTTTAGGTCATAAATATGCAAACCTTGGTAGTCTGCCAGCGCGAGTTCTCTTTGATTTAAAAACACTGCTCCAAGTATTTCTGATGCGAGTTTAATATTAGCAACGTTTGTTTGTGTCAGTGGGTCGTACACGATTATAGAGTATTTGCAGTCAGAGTAGTATGCTATTAGAGTGGACACATGAGAACTCAATTTTGATTTCAATTTTGCTCGTAGTTCGTTTTCTGTGAAGCATGCGCAAGTAGTTAATGTATGAAACGACAGAACTTCTTGTGGAGCAACGTATCGCATTGTTTACAAAGTTGAATAGCCAAAATAGAACCTTCCTTATAAACAGGTTAGCTGTCTCGTCGTTAACTTTGAAATAATGTCTGACGGTATACAGTAAGACATGTATTCACACGTAATTCCTCATTTGCATTGGACAACAGCAGTACAATAACTGAAACCTTGGGCACCTCTTTTAACATCGCAAATTATTGGTGTAATTGTGAGAGTTGAACCGGTAATCATGCCGATTATGCGTAAAGTACCTTTTGTTGGCCGAATCTTATACATGTTGACCAATGTTTTGGCGGCAAACTAGAACGTTGAAAGCAATGACAGACGTACAACAGGCAATGGTAAGTAGTGTCGCAATGGTCTAACAGTAGTACGCTGTTCCAGCATCAGAAAAATGTCCTAAAACACCGTTTGCACTGGATTTGTCAAATACAAACGAAGATTTAAGGCAACGCATTGAAGAGCTGAACAACAAGGTTGATAAATTGCAACAGGTTCGCAACATTTGATATTATTTATTGTAGATTGGATCTTTGCAACACAAACCTGCAGAAATTCCCGCCGCGAGTTTAATGGCACACACAAATCACTATGTAGAACGTTTGGCAGAGATACATAGAGATGAAGTGGAAAATATAACACGAGCACGCGACCATGAGAAGACAAAACTTTTATCTGCCGAAAAAAAGATTGAAAAACTCGAGCAAGACGTAAAAAACTTGGAAACAGAGTTGCGCTCACTAGAAAGAGAACAAAAATACGTACAAATGATTACAGAACTACAAAAATCGATAGAAGAATCAAAAATCAAGTACAACGCTTCTCAATCGTTAGTAATAGATAATATGGAATGGTTCAAAGCGGAGATACAGAAACGAGACGCTATCATAAAGAAAAAAGATGAAAAGATTTTGTCTGTGTGTACACAACCAGAACAACATACAATTCTAGAGTTGGAACAGAATCTTTCTGACCTCAAAGAGCAAAATAGTTCTCTAGTGAAAGATAAAGCCAAACTAGAAGACGAAATGACGAATCAACAGGAGAAAATGACAGAAACACTTTCTAGTATTGTCGAGCATAGTAAGCAACTTGAAACAGAGAAGCAACAGCTCAGACAAACGATACAAGATC
>JAESGV010001422.1_pt1 | contig 10008 bp, 4 predicted proteins | sample 9269781 | NCBI WGS metagenome assembly JAESGV01 (sample SAMN15741586, study PRJNA653496) | algae metagenome | isolation source: Tildeniella torsiva UHER 1998/13D and co-occurring heterotrophs from... | place: Slovakia: Slovak Paradise National Park, Hrabusice, Kosice Region | collected 2000-01-01
CGTAATCTGTTGGCTCCTCTTTCTTCAAGCATGGTCTTATACGACAATAGACCTTTATAGCCTCTTTTCCCATCTTGAAGTTTGCTGGGACTTACTGTGTTGTAAAAAAAGCTTATGATTTATCGGAACGTTATTGTTCTCTCTACGTCATACTAAACGAAATATTATGCTTCATGGTGCTTGTTTGGTGTGTGACGTTTGATTGCCTGGTCAACTTTAAATTAAAGAAGATGTTTGTTTCTGAATGACATACGTCTGACGACAGCATAATATTTGGCCAAGAAAAAATGATACCAAATAACTAAGTGTCATGACCGTAAGCACCTACTATCGTAGCGACAGTTTGTGAGACAATATGTAAAAACCAGCCAAAACATCCTATAACGGAGGTAATTCTAATGCTCCAACATTGGCATTACTTAAGAGAGCGTATTCTTTGGTGTATTGTGATATAACTTTACGCTCCTACTTAAACGATCAATTCACAAGCTACTGGATTTGGAAGTCAGCCCAAAACATAGCAAAGCTAAAAGATTGCTCCTCTGGTCAACCATTTCCACTACTGCTGAAGCTTTCATCTTGTCATATAGTGGCTATGACAACGTACGATGCGCCACCGCTATTTGAATTTGTACAAGAGCTGTCTTGTGATTGTGGAGAGCAGTACCTAGCGAAATGTAAACGAAAAAATAGCAAAGAGACTGTCATTGTTGAGCAAGCCATCGTCGATGTTGCTCCACGGTCGCATATACATAGAATGAACAATAATTTTGAAATAAGCAAGTTTCTACAGGCCTGCGTAACCGAAAATATACTACAAATCCATGAAAAAGTTGTATTCACAAATACTAGGAAACAAAGCGTCGTTGCGCTCATCAAAGAAGACTTTGAATCGATATCGTTGGATACTTTTCTCGCACTTCAACCAAATCAACAAGTATCAATTGAAACCTTTGTAGAGCTTGCGAGCAACATGTGCAGAGCGCTACAAAGCGTTCATCAAGCCAATGTTGTCCATTTGAATCTTCAACCATCTTGTTTTCTCATCAACAAAAGTACGCTCGAAGTCAAACTTCGGAATTTTGGACAAAGTAAAATTGTATCCGAAAAAGATCCATTCATTCATGGTTCCCTTCGGGTTTCGTCATTTACTTATATTTCTCGTAAGTTGTGTCAAATATCTACTAATTCATTCTAGCCGAGCAAACGGGTATAGGTAAGAAACCAGCCAGTTCAAAGAGCGACATCTATGCACTGGGAATAATCTTTTTCGAAATGTTAGCAGGGAGACCTCCATTCCTCGAAGACGATGATGTTGAACAGATTCTTACCGACCACACGTTGAAAGCACTACCGTCTATTTTGGATTTCAATTCAACAGTACCCAAGTTCTACGACAACATAATACAAAAAATGACAAACAAGGAACCAGATGGAAGATACATTTCCGCTGCGGGAATAGAAAAGGATTTGGAGCGTTTCTCGAAAAACCCACAAGACAATTACGAGCCTGGAGAATTAGACCAACATGATTCATTAATGTTCCCGAGTAAAATATATGGTCGAGAACACGAGTTTGAAAAACTAGAAAAAGCAATGAACGCTGTAATGGAACGAGAAAAACCAAAATTAGTGATATTGCACGGAGCAAGTGGCACAGGTCGTACAGCGCTCGTTCAACAACTCACTACAAACTATACCGAAAGTTGTTGGTTCACACAAGGAAAATTCTCACCATTTTCCTACTCGGAAATTCCATACTCGGCATTTATCACTGCGATGAGAACTCTACTAAGCCAACTACTAGTACGACCAGAAACTCCACAAACAATAGCTATTCGAGAACGAATATCAAAATGTGTGGAATGTACTTCCTACCGAGTACTAGAACTAATTCCCGAGCTTACGCAGATATTAGGAAATACAGTATTCTATACACCTTCTGAAGAATCAGGAGCAACAGTCGCATTTGGAGATTTGTTAATCCATTTGATGGCTCCGTTTTGTACCGAGAATAGTACTCTCTGTTTGTACTTACAAGACCTACAATGGGCAGATGCATGCTCGTTCCAACTATTCAAAAGATTATTCACGCAACAACAATCATCACTACTGTTGATTGCCTCTATTCGTGGAACTATTGAAGAAAACTCTGCTGTTATGGAACCATTGAATCGTTTGAAGCAAAAGATTACGTTACTGAAAGTGAAATCACTGAGTCAAGTACAAATTAACAAACTAATATCAGATACATTGAACACTGCTCCTCAAGATACCGAAGAGTTGTCACAAATCATTAGTTCCAGAACAGATGGAAATCCAATGTTTGTGAAAGAGCTTCTCGTAACACTACAAAACAAGAAACTTTTGGATTTTGTAAGAAATGGAATAGATGGAATGGGATCATGGCAATTTAACAATAATGATATCAACGACTTCAAGACTAGTGATAACATGGTTGATCTATTGTTGGTCAACCTCCATAATGCTTCGAAACTCATGCAATCGTTCATGTTTCATGCTGCTTGCCTCGGTACACGATTCAAATTGGATGATTTGGCGTTTGTTTATGATTTACCACTTGATGAAGCATACTTGATGGCTTTTGAGGCGGTATCTAGTGGATGGTTAATTCATGACGATATTGAAGAGCGTGTATATGTGTTCACTAGTGCTGCATTGTTTGATGCAGCGTATCTGTTGCAATCAGATCGCGTCGAAACACACTTCAAGATTGGAAAGACTCTACTGAAACATCCAACAAGTGAATCTAGCTGTTTCGCTATCGCTAGACAGTTAGCAATTGGTATGTCATCAACAGAGGTGAAAACAAGTCCACGAGAGACACTAGAGCTCGCAAAGCTCTATGTTACATGTGGAAAGATCGCCATTGGACTACATGCACAAGAAGATGCGCTGGTTTATGTTAACAGAGTGAAAGAACTCACTAAAAACGTAAAATCGGGAGCCGAGTCGATTCTACTCGATACCGAAGTGATACTTGCGCAAATCGAAGATTCTTCAGGCAACGTTGATAAAGCGTTGTCACTATATCAAGAATGTTTAACAAAAGCACCTACTGATGAAGCACGACTACGTGTCTCCTGTTTAATGTTACGCCTCTGTCAGAATGTACCCAAGTTCTACAACCAAGGTTACGCTCACCTGTTGAAAATCTTTAAGATGATGCCTGTTTCCAAGAACATCTCTGACGATGATGATCAAGCTATACTACAGTGGGTTGTAGATATGAGGAAAGAGTTGAAGAAATCGCTATTATCACATGGCGACGATTTGACTGCTCGTTTGGCAGAGTTGAAACCAACTACGAATTTGAAAGCGACAATTTTCTTGCGAGCGTTAGTGACATCAATACCACTATTGTTTTTGGCAGGAAAAGCAAACAAATTGCATCTTACGGCACTTGCAATGGTGTGTGGACATGTAGTACTCAACGAAGGTCTTTGTGAGGCATCAGGTGTTGCACTTGTACTATTTGGTTGGGTATGGACTGTTTTCGCCGAAGAAACAGAGCGAGGAGTTGCTATTGCCGATGCTGGAATGAAACTCACCGAAAAGTATAACATCCAAGGTGACCTAAGTATCGCTCAATTTTTATGCTCCAACATGAGTGTATGGAAAGATGAACACTATGATACGAGTTACAAACTATTAGAAACCTGCAACACAAACGCCAAACAAAGTGGGTTATTAGGTATGGCATCCTACGCAGGATTCCACGAATGTATATTACTATTGCTCTCTGGAGCAGAACTATCTTTATTTCAAGTCAAGTTTTTGCGAAACACAAATTTACTAGAAAAGACAAAAAACTATTTCTTATTGGATTGCATGAACGCTATGCAACCAGTTGTAGATTTTCTACTTGGAAAGAGTGACCTCTATACTGTACGATATGCTACTAATGGTTTCCAAGATCTAGGAGGAGGTCGTTACATTAGTTCACTTTCCAAAGCGTTATTCCATTTGTACACAAAAGAGTATAACCAGGCTATGGACGTCATTTTAGAAGCTGACAAGTTCAAAACGGATTTTCTCGGTTTTCATATGTACTATCTTCACCACTTGGTCACTGCGTTAATTCTAGGTGGCGCCTACGACGAAGCATCAGAAGGAGATAAACCAAAGATTTTAGAAAGTATGACCAAGAACAATGAAACAAGTGAACACTACTCGAAACGTTCCAAAGGGTTTTTGAAACCTGCTCATTCACTAGCACATGCTGAATTAAAACGATGTCAAAAGACGAACGCTATGGAAACAATACAAATGTATCAACATGCTGTACGACAGGGTAACACGTACGAGTTTAGGCTAGTCGTTGCCTTTGCTTCAAAACAATTAATTACCATGTTCCAACGTAACGACATGGGAGATAACATTGTTGCCATGTTTGTGAATGAATGCATTAGTACATGGAACAAAATTGGATCCAGTCGCATGTCTACACAAATCAAGGATAAATATCATACGTTACTCGAAGATGCGATTCGAAATCAAGAAATGTTTATTGTCAAGGAACCAAAATCAGTACCTGGTTCACCAAATGTAGTTGTTACTCCACAAATTTTCCCATCACCGGATGCACCTGTCATACGAGCTGTTACTCGTCGCGCATCATTGTTCTCGATCAAACATACAACAAGTCAAGATTCTATCTCGTTAAAGACAGAAGTTATGGCTGTAACAAAAATGTTACTGGAAAAAGCACGTGCTGAACGTTGTTGTGTCATTCTAGCTGAAGATAATGAAATCAAACTTGGATTCAAGTATTCACTCGTTGCAGAAGTTAAAACAGGTCAAATGCATCCACTACAAAGAAACATACCACTAGCAAATTGCGAAAAAGAGTTGTCCATGAGTATCGTTAATCGAGTGATCGATACACAACAAGCAACACTTACAAACAATGTTCGTGAAGCAAGATTGCTACTCATTCAAGATCAATACTTGGGTGATAAAGGTGTAAACGCCGTGCTCTGTTCTCCGATTCTACTGAATGGTCAACTACACGGTATGTTGTACTTTGAAAGTTGTTCCGAAAAAGCTGTCTTTTCCGAACAACAAAAAGAGATGGTTAGTGCCATTATCGATGCAACTGTTCAAAATTCAAAACTTCACAAACAAATGAAACAAGTGAATAGTACATATGAACACTTTATGCCAAAAGAATTTTTGAAATATTTGAACAAATCAGGATCACAAAATGATTTTAAAGAATCGATTAGTAGAGATATGGCCATTAGTACTGCCGATTTTAAGAGTATTTTATCATTAACAGAGAATCGTAACGCAAGTGATACGTTTGCGTTTATGAATCAATTTTTGACGAAAATTACTCCCCATGTAATTGGTAATAATGGTCTCGTGCATCGATTTGTTCATGATGCGTTAATTTGTTTGTACCCAGAAACAGTTGACGATGCACTAAAATCATGTGTAGAAATGGTAAACGCATTACGTGATACAAGTACCGATCGTAAAGTGGTATCATCTAGCGCGGCACACGCCAATAATGATTTTAGAATTGGGTTACATCATGGAAAAGTTAAATTAGGAACACTCGCACTAAGTGAAGAACGATTGGATCTTACTGTACTCAGTGATAGTTTACAACAAACGAAAATGTTACAAAGATTAGCGAAAAAGTTTAACGTTTCGATTTTGGCTACGAATAACATTATTGATCGTATCACTTCGTATCGTGACTATAAAATTGGTGAAACAACTGTACATTACTGCCGACTTGGCAAATTCTGTATGCGTGAAACCAACGCTACAAACGCTGCTGCGTCTTCTGGTGGTACTCATACCAGTAGTACAGCTAGTGTACTATCAACAAGTGCGAAACCTACGCCAAACTCCCGTGGAGAAACATACGAATTATATGAAGTTTATGATCCAAAATGGAACACGTACTTGTATAGTGATGAACGAAAGAAAGAGTTTCTCAAGGGTGTTAGTTTCTTCCAACATCGAAAGTTTATTGCAGCGATGAATATTTTTGCAAAACTGTACAAGTTGAATGAACATGATCAGACGAGTCGATTCTATATGAGAGTTTGTAAAATGTATCAACAAATTGATTTACCGAGTAATTGGGATGGTGCAGTATTAATAGATGGAAACTGTGAGCCGAATCCGATAAGTAGTAAGAGTAATAGTTTCTATTTGCAAACGGGTATAACTGCATTCTTCCACTTGGGTGATGAACAAGTACTAAGTAGTGGTAGAGATAAAGAGGAAGAAATACGATTACTAAATGATTCGCTGAGTGAGAAAACAGTTACGATAAAAGATATGAAAGCCATTTTAAATGTAAAAGAACAAGAAATTGCAAGATTGAATGAAATTACAGAATTGTTAATCAAGGAAAAGAAACAAGAAGTTGAAAAAGTAAAACACAATTTGGATAAAGAGAAAAAGAAAAATGAAGCGTTGGAGAAGCGTCTAGGAATAGATAGTAGCAAGAAAGGTGGTAGCGGAAAGAAATCAGATTCTAATTGTTTTACATGGTTATCATCTTCGCCACCGCAACCTAGTGTTGGTAAAAACAAAGTAGTACCTGTCAATCCAAATGGAAACAACAATAGGATAGGTAAATACAAGTAAAATTATTTAATGTCTATAATGGGTGGTTTGACTTTTTGTTTCTTTTCTGTTGCTTTTGGCGTGATAAATCCTTGTGAAATTTCTAAAAATCCGTGCTTGTCAATTATCGCATTACACATGCGTAATGCAGCATCGTTTTTAGCTTCTTGTTTTCTATCAAAAGTATTGCTTTTAACAATAATAGAACTATCAGGTAATCTACACTCAAAAGTGTATCCAACTATTGTTCCTCCATAATGGTTTCTAGTTGACTCTCGCGTGCGTAATGGTTGAAAAACAGGATCACCTCCATAGCTGTTAGGACATACGTACAGAAGTATAGAAACTGCATTCAATGATGTGATAATAGATCGATTCTCGTTATTGATTAGAGTTGTCTGCTTGTTTCGAGTTTTCTTCTTTGGTGTTGTTTCGTTTTCTTTTACTTCTTCACGGTATCGATTGTTACTATGAATGATCAAATCATGTTTGTGAAACTCATCCAGAACACGTTTAGCAGCTGCTACTTTCGCACTACTTGCTACGTTACATGTCTTCTCTGCTGTAAATACGACTTTTCTTGCTCCTTGTTGATGGTTGGGAATATGTATCGTAACATATCCCAAAAACTCTGGTTTGTGATCATTTCCAAGTTTGTAAATTTCATACTCTGGTGATACACCTAGTAACTTGATACACGTGTTCTCCAATACGCTAACAATTCGATTGGTGTCAATTTGATTGTAAATTTGATTGGTCAACTCGTCGTGAACAATTGGTACTTCATAGTTCCATATAAATTCGAATAAATGTCCTATTGTAACGTTATCGTCGCTTGATTCATGTAAATATACATCTTGTATCGTTTGTTCAGCTTTGCATAAAATATCGATCGCTCGAAGCATTTTACTTTCTAGTGTCAAGCATTGTACGACTTTCTTGGCTTCAGTTGACTGTGTATGATGCAAAAACATGAACTCACTGTTTGAAGATCGTGCACGACCTCTAGATTGTATCAATTGTAACGCTGTATCAATACCATCCATTCTTATGACTAGTTTGCAACTGGTAACATCTAAACCCTCTTCAGCAACGCTTGTTGCTACAAGTATGTTGGTTAATCCTTGTTTGAACTCTTCTAGTATCGATTGTTGTTTGGTGCTTGACATACCATGTAGTGCTCGATCTCCATGACCTAACAAAACGCCAACCATTGTGAATCCATTCTCTTGTAGAAATTCTGCCAACTCTTGTGCTCCTATTCGTGTTTTGACAAAAATTAACACTTTGACGTCCTTGTACTCTTTTAAAATTTCTAAAAGCAGAAATCTCTTCTGACAGTGTTGTGGAAAGTAATTTGCAGGATATCGATGTCCATTGACATTAATCGAATCCAAAATGTTCGTGATGAATGCGTCAGTGTTCTGCAAATACGAAGTTAATTTTTTCCATGCAGCGTCACTTGATCGATTATCAATCACCATGACACATTCGTTCAGCACTGCGATCGTTTGTGCTAATAATAAAACATGACTAGTTGACTTGGGAAACGATGTGTTATCTTGATCTTGTTGATCGAGTAGTTCACTTGTTTTCAACTCTCCAAAATTATCAATCATGATATTATGAATCCATTCATCCCATTTTGTACTGTCTTGGTTGTTGGAATCGATTGACTCGTGTACGTTCATTTTTTCAATCATGACATCTTTGATTTTGTTCATGCAGGTGTAGAGTAGTATTCGTAACTCGTTTGATTTGGAGTCTAGTGGTATGGATCGTTGGATTATAGATGGTAGTGAAATGGCTTGTTGCAGCTCTGCGACGTGTTTTTCTACTTTTCTTACTCGACAATCCATATCGTGACACAATTTGACTAGTCCTAATAGTGTCTCTGCAGTTGTGTTCTTTGCTGCTGGTGACGCAGACAATCCTAAGATCTTTGGTACTGTGCGTCCTTGTCGCTTTGCAGGAAGATAATGTTCTGTCATAATAACGCGGAAAGGATGCTTATTTCTGGCATGATGACACTCGTCGAAAATGATAAGTTGGACATCTTCTAGTTTCGCATCGCCTCTTTGGATCGCGTTCACGAATAGTTGTACTGTACAAACTATTACATGATAATTTTGTAGAATACTTGGCCAGTCTTTTGCGCTTCTATCACCATGGAGCATGCCAATGTTCTCGTTGAAAGGTGGCTCCAATAGTTCTTTAAACACATTGGCTTGTTGCAAAACGAGTGGTACCTGATTAACAAGAAATAATACCTTACGGGAAGTGTCTGTTTGGAGTGCATGCTGTACGAGTAACACTGCAATTAGAGTCTTGCCAGCGCCTGTTGGCGCAACAGCAATAACGTTATGTTGCAAACATTCTTCGAAAAGTTCTTGTTGATAGGAACGCGCAACTAGTTTTTTTGGTGACAAAAGTTCACTAGTACTGTTTGCATCGTTAGCGCAATCGGTACTTGTGAATATTCTGTCATCAAACCTTGCTTTTTTTCGCGGTGGTTCGAGTGTTGATGCGGTAACGATTCGACGACTGTATGGATTGTATTTTATCTGTTGCGAGATGACATCAGGTGGAGGTTTAGGTTTGGGGTCATAAGCAAACACACCGGTTTGCATCGATTTTTTAACGTTACAATCCTGAATGACATGCATACACTGCTAAGAAACACGGTAAAAGCGCAGATAGAACCTTATTAATAGCGTCTTTATAATATTTGCAGTTGTACAATACGGTTAATGAGAGTAGAGAATGCTGGCGGTAAGCTCTCGCCAAAATAGAGCAATAAATGCAGCTATTAGAACTAGTATGATGCCTGTCGATGTTGATGGAAGCCACGATGAAAGAATAAAATCAAATGGGTTATCGTCTTCGACTTTGTACTACGAGTGTTAAATGCGTGAACTATGCATACCTCTTCGAATACGATCTCGGATCTATTCAAAAACGCGCTTTCGTCGAGTGTGGATCTATCGAATATTGAATCACCGCCCTCTGTTTCGTCATCTCCTATAGGCGAATAGAATTCTTCTTTATCTTCTGGTAGTTCGGGCTGTATAATCTGCTCAGTTTCAATCTCTTCTGACATGTTTGATAAAACCGTTATATAACGGAAATTTGATTCGTGGTCAACTTGAGCCTTTTGTAAGCCACTTGATTTTATTCTTTTGCTGTTATCTTGTCTATTACACTTGATACATCGATAGTTGTATCTACTTGTTCTGTTAAGAATGGGTGTTTGAGACATTGTTCAGCTGTAACTCGCTGTTGTGGATCAACAACAAGCATTGGTAGTAAGAAACTCGCGAAAAGCTTTGCGTCTTCTGTGCTCATTCGGTACTTATCTTTGAGAACAGATTCCAATGGCCAAAATTTCAGATTTGG
>JAESGV010001423.1_pt1 | contig 10007 bp, 8 predicted proteins | sample 9269781 | NCBI WGS metagenome assembly JAESGV01 (sample SAMN15741586, study PRJNA653496) | algae metagenome | isolation source: Tildeniella torsiva UHER 1998/13D and co-occurring heterotrophs from... | place: Slovakia: Slovak Paradise National Park, Hrabusice, Kosice Region | collected 2000-01-01
TATAAATAGTAACTGCGCGAAGGGCAAGTTGACTGGTTCAATTTCTGCGAGCCATTTTCTAGGCGTGAGTAGTGTGTGAAAAGTTTAACAGTTTTCACAAACAAAACCACGCATTACATGTTAGTATGAGCAGTTCACAAGAGCAAAGTGTTGACGATCGTTTGAGATCGATATTCCCACCCACCATCCCCCATCAACCTAAACAATTGTAGCTAAGGATTTAGGAATTCACAAACATTGTTGGGTTAAATTTGGATTTGTCGCTGTCGCTAGTATCAAAGTATTTAGGAGTGCGTCTTAGCGAAATCTCCCACCGCACAAGATTTAGCTAATTCGCGTAGTTCTCACTAAGACCAAGAGAAAACGACGTAAGACGAGCTTCGATCCAATTGGGGTAAGAGGGAGAAAGACTGGAGACATTACGAATATGAGATTGGTCTAAGTGAGTTGAGTAATGTGTGGTCCTGTTCGTGGAAAACATTCAAAAATAAAAAAAATAAACGATTCAGTTGCGGCATAAGTGTTTACCGGCTTAAACTAGTCAAAATCTTAGATCGTGCGGTAAACTCTAGTGTTTATTGCGTAGAAACATTTGTAAATTTGTTACGCACACCACACAGAACGCAGATAGAAAAGAAACACATGATTTTTTACTATTCGTTGCACATACTCAAAAGATAAAAAAGATAGGTTACAGCTTTCTTGTGACTTGAAGGATATCATGGTGGGGTACAAGGCACAGATATGTCATAGAGTGGATCGTTCGGAGACCTGCGGCGGCTGTGACGTAGGTCCCAACACTACTGCAACAAGCGACCTACTAATCTCCACTCTACCGCTGACAACTACCTAAACCTCGGCTGAAGTTTTGCAAGGCGACGGACCTAACGTTACTTGGGAAGTGTGATGGTCACTCCGTTAGGATGGTCTGATTACCTTGATATGATTGGCCACTTTTGAATTAAAAAAGTCATTACAGAATGGAATTGTGGTATGGCAGGGTTGACCAGTCTAGAATTTGCGTAACAACACTACGCTAGGTTGCACAGCGATAAGCCAGCATATCAATTATCTAGGTGGTTCTATAGGTGGTATCGAGTTGTGTAAAAATGTCGGTTTAAATCTTCAAACAATGAAATAACTTTCATTATCGCACGTAACCTGAAAATTTCATAAACTACTCGAATATATAAGTTGCATGTGTACTCGTATCGGCTGGTCAAGATGTACCATCGGCAGTTTAAAATAAAGAAAAATGGTTTATAGCCACGTCTTATATTTTTTGTTCGTGGCCCTGTGTGAGATGCACGACAGAATATATGCTACAAAATATTGTCTGTCGTCAATAGAAAGAATTTATGCCATAATTCGCTGTTTTATCATGGGCAGAAATAATAGTAGGTTAAACGGCGATGTATGATTCGTAGGGTAACGTTGCATGTAGGTAGCAGAATTTTTGTTCTCAAACTTACAAACATGTCCGCATCACCAAAGGGCGTCGACGCTCTACCTTACGATGTTTTGTCACATATTCTCGATTACCTACCGCATACCTTACCTGCCTTACTAAAAATCGAACAAATAAGCAAGCAATTTTACACAGTCGCAGATATGCACTGGAAAATCGTTTGGGACAAAACATATTCATCAGAGCTGAAACACAATCACCGTCACGGATGCATTCAAATGCGCGCAAACAATAAATCCCAACGCAAATCCACAAAACATGAAGTATCAACTGTTCTAGGTGCAGGAGGTGTAGGAAAATCTACACTTACACTTCGATTTGTACAAAGTGTTTTCATAGAAGAGTACGACCCAACTATGTACGTCAATTTCCACCCTAACTAACAATAATAGCGAAGATACATATCGAAAGAAAATCGAAAAAGATGGAGAACAAGTCATGATTAGTATCCTAGATACAGCAGGACAATCCGAATACTGTGTACTACGAGCAACGACTCAAGTAAAAAACACGCAAGGTGTACTACTAGTTTGTACACTACAAGATCGGAACTCGTTACATGAAATGGAAAATGATTTGAAATTGTATGCTCGAGTACAAAAGAAAGAACCTAGTGAAATCGATGTAGTTGTAGCAGTAAATAAGTGTGATTTAGGTGGGGCAGTGTGTACTATGGATCAAGTACACGAGTTTGCTAACAAGTACCAGATCAAGAGTGTTTTTGAGACAAGTGCAAAAGATGATATGAATGTAACAGAAGCGTTTCTTGCGTTAGTAGCGAAAATACATCGTAAAGTAGAAGTAGATCCGAAATTATTAGCAAAATTAGAGAATGGAGAAAGATTAATTTCAAAGAAAGATAAATGTATGATAATGTAATGATCAATTTGCGCACTATTAACAGAACTGCACATTGATACTCCCGTTCATTAGACTCTTTGAAGTTATCAACGTCACCAACAAAACTAGCCGTTATCAAAATCAAACACCACCGCACATGTTAAAACTCGGATAGACCTCGTCTGCTCCACTTTATTTTCGCACGTTTCGTTTTTGCTTCAACTTTTGGAGGTGGAACATAGTCAGAGTCTTTTTCATCATCATCTTTGACAAGAATTTCAACATTTCGTCGTGGAGGTGTTGCCAACTCGAAACCTTCTGGCAGATCGTATTTTGGTCTTTTGTGGACTCTTTCTGCTTTTGTTTGGGTGCAGTGTTTGTGTTTTCAGATGCGTTCGAGATATTCTTCAATGGTGTTCGAGTAATCGAGTCGTTCGAATTGCTGGACTGCTTAGATCTCTTCGTTGTACTTTTGGCACTCGACACTCGTTTTCTTTTATGTTGTTTCTTTGGAACATTTTCAAATTTGTCATAAAACATTTCTTCTTCTTCAAAAGTAAGACTATCTTTTCCTCGAGATCCTAACAATTTTCAGTTCATAGAATGACAAACAAACGCTTCATGGTGTCATACGTTGTTGAGGTGAAGAGTTGAGCGATTGTGCGAGTTGAGTTTGAAGAAAAAACGATCACAAGATGAATACGTCCAACGACACAAGTCCACGAAAGCCTTGTCTCAATCGCCTCATGTACAAGATTCATAGCTCCTCGCCTTCGAAGAGTCCTGCGAAAGAAAGAGACGACTACAGCAATGGTCCACTCTACGTAAGAGAACTATTCAACAATAAGGAGTTTGCAGACATGATCGTCGTGTTGAGATGCGATGGAGAATCAGACGTCGAGATTCATTGTCACGCTCTTATTATCTCCAAGAACGCGACTTTTGATTCGTTGATCAAGCAAGAGAAGAACATGATGTACGGACTTCCTCTCGTCCTCACATTCGACCTTGATGCATGCCTATTGGTCCCATTCCGACTCGTTCTTCAACATTTGTACGGAATCAGAATCTTACCAACCAGCATCAAGGAAATCCTGCTCGTATTGGCCTTAGCCAAAGAGTACAAAGTCGAATCTCTCATGAACGAGTATAGCAAGTTGCTAAGAATCTCCCATCCTCGTGACGTCAAGTTGTTCCTCCAAAGTGACTTTTTCGCGTCGTTACGAGTTGAACAAGTTGTAGAGATTCTAGGAAACGACGATTTACCAATCGAAGATGAACAAGTCGTGTATGAAGTAGCGTGCAAGTGCCTCAGAGAACATCCAGAAGTCGATGCATCGATACTCAAGAGAGTGATCACGTTTCCACCAGGTACAAGTTTGGAAGACTCACCATTCGCGTTATACGTGGAGAAAGAAGAACGAAAGTTCCCTCTCTTCAGAGTTTCTTTGAAGGTCAAATGTGTTTTGGTCGGTTTGTTAGCCGTTACTGTAGCAATGCGATTATTCAAAAATTAAATTTGCAAATCACGTTTCAAAAAGCATAGCTATTAGCCATCTACTTTTGCTCTCTGACCATTATGCTTATAATTTTAGTCATGATTACGTGTGCTGAGTTTATGCGCTGCTTTCGTGAGCAAAACAGTGACACCGCCTCGCCGAGCACATAATTTCAAATGATTTAACTCATTACCGATTTGTACGACGAACTTTATCATAGCTCAAGCTCTACAAGGACTAGTTTTTAACGTTTTCATACGAGCCAAACGTTCTCCTCGCCAACAGCCAGAGTTCAATCAAAATTGATCAGAAATACCCATCTAGAGAAAACCTATTTTTAAGTGGATCGGCTGTCAACTCGAGAGACCAAACAAACAGAAAAAAAACAACGACAACACGTGTACAATGGAGAAGAAGATATCATCACCTGACTTGGGTAGCTTTGAACGCGCCTTTACCTCAAGTGCTCCATCACAAGAGTCCACAGACCACTCACTAGCAAACGGTGTTGGTGCATTCTTTGGCTCACCAACTACGTCTGCGAAACCAATAGAAGAGAAAGCAGCAACAGGAGGATTTGGAGACGCGTTGGATGGATTTTTGGACTTACCAAAGAAGGCCGAAGACAATTCGGAGGAGCATCAAAAAATAGACAATATTCTACATTCATTTGATAAGGATGCAGAGAAAGTTACACAACAATAACGTTTGTACATACGAAATATATACCATAGACTTGTATAAAAGATTTTAATCAATTATGTACCATAAAACCCTGTTACTTCTACTTGTGGCAGACATGATGTGAGTCCACCAAGTTAAGAACAAGTCCATCAGTCTGCATTGACTTGTATTTTCTAAACATTAAGTAAAAAAAGATTCTACTAGAATACAAGTCGCTGCTTGTTAACTGGCTGAGGTTTGTTCCACGCTTCTTGTTAGTTGACTCACTAGCTAACATATTTGAAGGGCGGTAGATGCAGTACGCTTCTCAAGAATACTGGGAAGACCGTTACTTGAGGTAAAACAACTACTATCGCTAACAGCTCGTAGAGAACCAGGTCCATTTGATTGGTTTCAAAAGTATGCAGGTATTAAAACTGTATTGCATAAATATATTCCAAAAGAATCAAAAATACTCAACATTGGATGCGGTACCTCCAGTACGTTAATCCTACTTTATACTCAGTCTAGACAGCACTTCCATTTGACATGTACGCAGATGGATTTCAAGACATTGTCAACATAGACTTTTCTCGTAACGCTATTTCCGAGATGAACAAAAAAGGTGGCGACAAGCCAGGTTTATTGTTCATGGAGATGGATCTTCAGGATATGACTATTCCATCAGGAACGTTTGATATCGCAGTTGATAAAGCCACGGTTGATTCGATATTATGTGCCGATGGTGGAGCCCGACAGATACATGCGTTGTTAAAACAGATCTACCGTGTATTGAAACCAAAAGGTACTTTTATGATGTTATCATATGCGAAAAGTCAATTGCGACTCAACTTTTTAAAACACAAAGACTTTTTGTGGGATATCAGCGTAGAAACCTGTCGTATGTTTTTCGTTTTTGATACTCACACAGATAGCAAAACCAAGTTTCGCTACACTGCCAATGGATGAAGAATCAAGTTTTCATTTTTGGTATATCTGTAAAAAACACGAGAAAGACATCTCACAATAAGTCTCCCAACGGTTTATGTTTCAGGACTGTTCGTTAGAATTGTCTTGTCACGTTCTACTTCTAATTGTAATAAAAATAAATTCTAATTGGGCACTTAAAATAGACAAAAGACAACTCATATAAAACGGTAGGCAATAGAAGACACACATGAATCAAGACGACGAATACGATTATTTGTTCAAGAGTATGTTCTACAGTTAATCGGTTTTGCTTATTCTAATAGTTGTTCTCATCGGAGACTCTGGAGTAGGAAAGAGTAACTTGTTATCTCGTTTCACTAGAAACGAGTTTAATTTGGAATCAAAATCGACAATTGGTGTAGAATTCGCAACAAGAACAATTAAGACTGACGGAAAGACCATTAAAGCACAAATTTGGGGTTTGTTTTTATTGAAAAATATTAACAAATAGATACTGCTGGACAAGAAAGATATCGCGCAATCACCAGCGCCTATTATCGTGGTGCAGTAGGTGCTCTTTTGGTTTATGATATCGCCAAACGTGTAACATTTGAGAACGTTGAAAGATGGTTAAAGGAGCTCCGCGATCACGCAGTTCCAAATATTGTTATCATGTTGGTCGGAAACAAGAGCGATCTTCGTCACTTACGTGCAGTCTCAACAGAAGAAGCAAAATCATTTGCCGAGAAGAACTCGTTATCTTTTATCGAGACTTCCGCCTTAGATAGCACTAACGTTGAACTTTCTTTCTTGACCATTTTGAAAGAAATTTACAGACTCTGTACCGTACAAAGTGTTCGTGGAAATGAACAAAATACTTTGGCACCAATTCAAGGAGGAATCACTTTGCCTCCCGTAAATCCAGGGACAACGGATCAACCGAACCCGAATCAGAATGGTTGCAATTGCTAAGACATAACATTGCATATTATTAAGAGCGATCTGTTTATACATTAAAAAAAATTTTTGCTCCTTATTTGAGCATTTTTTTACCAGCAAATGCTGGACATCTAGATGAACAAGGTTTCTTTGAGTCAAAACTTGTAAAAAAACGATGAGAAGAACGCGTGCTAACGATGAACCTGACGAAACCTTGTCCAAGAAACATAAGATAATAACGTTTGGAGACGATGAGGTACAGTTAGAGGCTCGTTGTTGCGGTACGCAAGTATATACATGCGATAATACAGAATACGATGCCTTAATAACATGCGAAACATGCAACGACAAATACTGTCCACAGTGTATTTCCAAAATGATGAAGAATAAGAACGACTTCTATTGTGACGTTTGTGGAACGAGTGACTGCATTTCTTGCGGATGGGTAGAATGTCGCGACTGTAATGATCCAAGTAAATCACGTGGGAAAAAAATCTATCACTGCAAAGATTGTACCACATTCACAACCTGTTACATTTGCGAAAATCAAGGATGCGAAGACGATCTTCCAACTTGTGTGGAATGTAATGCAGTACAATGCGACAACTGTGTAGATATTAGTATGACTTGTTGGGTACCACATTGTCATGAATGCGAAGAGCTCATTTGTTTCGATTGTTCAAATAATTGCATATATTGTGACATTGAGGCAAGATTCTGTTCTGATTGCTACGCAACGTTAACTGAAAAACTTTGTGATTCGTGTTTGGATTTGCATTCTCCTTGCATCAAATGTAAAGAGTACGTGTACAAATTAAACAACAAATGTAAAGAATGTGGAGAGGTATTATGTGAGAACTGCGTGACATGCGTTTGCCAACGTGGTGTTGAACGCGAAACCAAATTTGCAGATGTATCCATTCAATGTAAAGATTAGAACATTTTATTCTAGCTCACAACATGTCATAACGTGAAAGCATGATCGCAAACACGAACATGAGTACCAACGTAGCAAATTGAAAGATCAAAAACTCACGTAGTTGATTTGACTCTTCTTCCAAGTTCAAATCTAGTACTCGTTCGACACCAGTTGTTCCCAAAACTCGAACCAACAATGGAGGAGTCTTGTTATGCGCGTTTGGTGATTCTGTTCTTCTAGTAGAGAACGCTAGCGATCGAATGTAACTTTCCGAGTTGTGTAGTTTTCTTCTTGCGTGTCTCTTAGAGTACTGCTTTGGCGAGAATGAGAAATCTCCATCTTCCAAATCTCCATACAATTCTTTTGTTTGTTTGTCTGTGAACGCGAATGGTGAGTCTGCCAAACGAGTGCTCGATGCGAGTAGTGGAAACTTGATCACTCTCTTGAGTATCGATGCATCGACTTCTGGATGTTCTCTGAGGTACTTGCACGCTACTTCATACACAACTTGTTCATCTTCGATTGGTAAATCGTCGTTTCCTAGAATCTCTACAACTTGTTCAACTCGTAACGATGTGAAAAAGTCACTTTGGAGGAACAACTCGATGTCGTGAGGAAGAGTCACTTGTAGCAACTTGGTGCACTCGTGTTCTAGCGTTTCGATCTCAAACTCTACGGCTAGTTCGAGTACGAGTAAGAGTTCTGGGATCGAGGGAGTGGAGAGCTTGTTACCGTACAAATGTTGAAGAACGAGTCGGAATGGGACCAATTGGCATGAATCGAGGTTGAACTTGAGCGCGAGAGGATGACTAATCGTTCTGGTCTTCTCTTTCTTGATCAACGAGGCGAAAACAGCACTTTGGGAGAGGACGAGCGCATGACAAAAAATCTCAACGTCTGATTCGCCATGGCATCTCAATACGACAATCACGTCTGCAAATTCCTTATTGTTGTAGTGTTCTCTAAAATCATTGATCGTCGCGTCAAACTTTGGGAAGGTTCTGAGACTTGTTCTTCGTACTGGTGAAGGCGTTACGACAGATTCAACTTTTCCAGGTGTCTTCCAAGCCAATGGGGTTGAGATTAATTTTTGTTGAGCGTTTAGTCGTGGCGTCATCGAGTTTGGATTGAGTTCTCTTAGTGGTATGTTTTCATCTCGAGGTGTATTGCATGTCGAACTCTTACGTTTGGGTGTTGCTTTCTGTACATTTCTGACTGATAAACGGTTGAGAATAGGTGTTCGTGGACTTGTATCGTTGGACGTGTTCATCTCGTGATTCGTTTTTTCTTCAAACTCAACTCGCACAATCACTCAACTCTTCACCTCAACAACGAATGATACCATGAAGCGTTTGTTTGTCGTTCTATTCACTGATTATTGTTAGGATCTCGAGGAAAAGAAAGTCTTACTTTTGAAGAAGATGAAATGTTTTATGAAAAATTTGAAAATGTTCCAAAGAAGCAGCACAGAAGAAAACGAGTGTCTACTGCCAAAATCACGACAAAAGAGTCTGAACAATTCACCAACTCGAACGACTCGCTTACTCGAACACCATTGAAGAATATCTCAAACGCATCCGACAATCCAAACTCTGCACCCAAACGAAAAGCGGAAAAAGTTGATAAAAGAGTCCACAAGAAACAAAAATACGATCTGCCAGAAGGTTTCGAGTTGGCAACACCTCCACGACGAAATGTTGAAATTCTTATCAAAGATGACGATGAAAAAGACTCTGACTATGTTCCACCTCCAAAAGTTGAAGCAAAAACGAAACGAGCGAAAATAAAGTGGAGCAGACGAGGTCTATCCGAGTTTTAACATGTGGTGTTTGAAATTGATAACGGCTAGTTTTGTTTGTGACGTTGATAACTTAAAAGACTCTAATTTGACGGGATGTAAACGTAGTTGTGAGTTTCCGAGGTAGTGGTTCATAGGGTCAATTTAGTGTAGCAGATGAAGAGTTGATAGGCGAAATGTGAAATGAAAATTCTTTTCATAATATAGCCCACATCATCCAAACTATTCCAGCACATCACGATCGAGATTTAGCTTATTGCGATTTCAGGTTCATATGTAAGGCTCTTCACATACTACAAAATAGAGTCCACTTGTCAAGGCCAGCATCGAAAAGTTTTGTAGTGCCACAGGTCAACTCTTGTAGGGTTCTATTTAACACTCTGTAATTTTTCAGGAGGAACACACTAGCCATAACATGGGAGCCTCTTTTTGTTGCTGTACAAACGATGAAATAGAAAACATACCAGGATACGTATCAGATTCTGACGGTGTCCTGAGTGAGGATGGAAAAGCAGCGTTTTTATACCAACAAAATGGTGCTACATTACCTATACAATCAACCCCTAAGAAACGAAAGTCAAAAGCTGTACAAAGTCCTGCACTAACGAGTATTGCAAAACGAGCTTCATACAAACGAGACGCACGATCCGCCATAACAGATACAGAGTTGGAAGATTTGATATCGCGAACAAAAGATAACAAATTCGATGATGAACGTCTAGAAATAATAGTTTCAACGATTGCCGATAATGATAGAATAATAACGTGTAAACAGTGCGCGACACTGATACGGCAAATCACATTCTCTAGTTTACAACTCAAACTGATATCTTTACTGCTACCGCATGTAGTAGATTTAGCAGAGAACAAACAACTGATTATTTCTCAAATACAATTCTACAAAGATAAACTACACTTGAAAGAATTGATAAATAAACACCTTGATAGTGG
>JAESGV010001424.1_pt1 | contig 9999 bp, 5 predicted proteins | sample 9269781 | NCBI WGS metagenome assembly JAESGV01 (sample SAMN15741586, study PRJNA653496) | algae metagenome | isolation source: Tildeniella torsiva UHER 1998/13D and co-occurring heterotrophs from... | place: Slovakia: Slovak Paradise National Park, Hrabusice, Kosice Region | collected 2000-01-01
GACCGGTTCTCTTAGCAAAATCAACACAGCAAACACGTTCACGGAACTCTTCGTAGAATGCCTGACTATTGTACAAGTTATGTCGCACAATCAATTTGATACGTCTCATCATTTCATCCATATCAGACTCCTCTTTCTGAGCAGTATCTCCTGATTGATTTTCTATCGCCAAATCCAATGGATTCACATCGACAATATTTTTGATTTCTAAGAGTAGAATCTTGATGGCTTGGTTTGATCCTTGTAGACAAACATTATCATCAATGTAACGTACGAATTGTTGAATTTGTGATTTCAACACTTGATAGTTTTGTTTTGTCTTTTTGAACTTTTTCACTCGTTGTTCTAACTGATCCACGTATTTCCAAATGTAAACAACACGTGGTAATAAATTATTCTGTGATTGTGCATACTCTTCGAATAGCACTAAAAAGATTGGTATTTTCAATGAACGATGGTATAAACTAACAATCTTTGACAATGCGATTTCATGCATGACAGTAGCGTCAGAGTATTCGAAATCATCTTCTTCATCTTCTGCTCCAAGTGATATCAACTCTTTGGCTTCGATAGTTTGTACGCTAATAGGCACAAATTGTATAACCATCGAAAGTATCATGTGTGAAATGTTGTTCATTAGCAGAGCTCCAAATAGTCCACCACTTGCTTGTAAACCAGTTCGTAGTGATAATGTAAAAGGTGAATTGTATAACAAGTACGCAGTACTGAATAACCATAATCCTAGTAGATCGAAACGGAAGTTGTGTGGATCTAATTGGTACAGTGCTCGTAACCAATCTTTTGCACGAGTGATTGTTGGTTGTGGAGAAGTTGGTGCTTGTACTGGTTTGGATAATGCATCTTGATGAAGTGCTCTTATTCTCAATTCACTCTTTTCTGCACGTTCTCTTTCTCGTTTCATGCGCAATGTGAAAACGATAATTGTCGATATGAAACATGAAATGTTGATAATGGCTATGAGTGACCATATTCCCCAATCGAGCAACTCTCCAAATAAGTAATTTGGTGGAACTTCTTGGTCTATGAGTCTTGAACATGAGTCGAAACGATTGACTAGTGAACCTGTAAATGATGGTACTGCGATGAGTACTGCAACGATAAGTATGACCAAAGTGCAACGACTAAATCCATCAATATAATACCAAGTCGTTTCTGGTGCCTTATCTGCATCGGAAACAGAAATGGAAACCTTTTGTATGCGTTCCTCTGCACTTGATGTATCGTTTCCTTGTATTGATGATAGTTCTGTATTTTCGACTATTTGTTCTGTCTCTTCTTCAGAAAACTCTTGTTCTTCACTTGGAACGGAATAATAATCTCCATCGTATCTTCGAAGTTCAAAGGATTTGTGTGGAAACTCTTGCATGTAAACTTTTTTCATTCTCGTATCTTCTTCCTCCTCGTCCGAAGATTCGCATTCTGTGCTTGACTCATCCACTATTTTTGTTTCTGGCTCCTTGTAGAACATGACGGATACTGTTCCTGTGATAATACAGGCCAAGGTGATAAACATCATACAGGCCATAAGGAACGGGAAAACATAAGTATGAGAGTAGCAGTCCAAAACCTGAGCTGCTGTTATTTCACTGTATCCATTCTCTTGTGAAGCAGAAAGTTTTCCTAGGCCATCGTTCGTTGATAGAATCTGTAGCGCGTTCCATGACAACAGTTTGATAGGTATGTATGTGTACACTAGTAGAGATACCAGTGTGAATAAATAATTGATTAAAAATACAAGCGGGTCGCGTGCTTGAATAGCTTGGTGTTGGTTCTTTTGAAAGTGTGTCCACACAAGTGACAGTTTTGAAAAAAACCAACCCATATTGTCCGCATCTAGGTCACTAAAGGGTGGTGCGTAAAGGCCAGATTTTGGTTTAACTGGCTCTTTTCCATACAGTATAATATCACGCAACTCCCGCCAGAACTTGTACGTGAAAATGTTTGGGTAATGAAACCGTAGCTGTACAATCGACCATGTGTATCGGAAAACTAAAACTCCAAAAAATAGAACAAAGCACACAACGTGTCCTGGTGCCAGACCGTCCATCATCAACTTGGAGCTCAAGTTGTGTTCAGCTATTGCCTGTTGTAATTAATTTGGTATGTTTTAGGTGACATCTGACAATAATAAGCGAGGAAAATTGAAGCGGAGAATAGTTATTTCGCTCAGCACGCAACAGGCAAAGTATCAGCAGACGATAAAGCGTACGGTGTTGGTTCTGTGAACTTAATCGAATTCTCTTTGTCACCATTGTGTAAACTTGCAAACCAAGTCAACCACAAAGCATCATTATTTCATGTCACATGCAAAAGAAGCAACGACTTACGTTTGAGTTACCACCGGAGATAGTACTACATATTTTGTCGTACTACCCACTAGATTACCAGAACGAGTTCTACATCACACGAACACCAACTCAAAAAATCAAATTATTTTTTGGAAGACTGCATGGCGATATCGTGTTGATTTTTCATCACATAGACTCGAGTATATCAGACTCTTCGTTTATACAGCGTAACGTATCAAAAGAATGTACGTACAAACTCCCTCCTTGCGTAAATTCGCTCAACATTTCGAAAACAACACACTTACCACAAGTATCCGCGCTTAAAAAATTAACAAGTCTGTGTGTACGCTCAATGACACTACCAAGAACCTTTATGAAAACCATTTGTGAAACATTACCGCAACTACGCTACTTGGATTTTAAAAAAAGTGAATTAATTAGCGGTGCTACACAACATACCTATTTGACAAAATTTACAAATCTTCGCATACTGGTGACATCATCCATCTGTTTGTTATCGATAAACCACGTTAATGCAATATTAGCATCACTACCAAAACTCCAAAAACTATCCGTTTCCTATTTTTGCTCAAGTTACGCGTCATGCTTGATACAATTCTCAACACATCCATCGTTACGCAAGTTACGACTATCAAGTACAAACGCACGAGAGTTGACAATTGAACCAAACAAACTAATTCGATCATTACACCTCACAGATGTCATTATATCCGCACCTACGACGCGATGGATCTTTTCGAATCAATTGGAAGAGTTGAAACTTGTACAAACAATCATGTTTGAAACTGATTATCGAGAGTTGTATGAAACGCATCCACCTCCAGTGTTAAAGATACAAGAACATGAATTAGCAAACAACTCGAGTATTTCAAGTTTTAAACTAGTTGGAACTAATGGTGAACTGTATCAACAAGTTGTGACAGAATTGAGTGTCAGAAAAACACCATTACGAGAGTTGAAGATTGAACAAGGGATAGATGCTGTAGGAGGACATACAATGTTTCAAAACAAAAACATTGCCAGTGGAATAGTCGAATTAGAGTTGTACTTGTTTGATAAGGTGAACGAGTTACTAGATTGTGATTTGGTATCTTTACGAACACTACGATTACGGAGCTGCGAAATAGCTGATCCAATGATATTTATCAAGTTCAACAAATTGACAACGCTAGAGTTTATTAACTGTGAATTTGCAAAAGATGGGTTTATACCAACTCTGATTCAGCCACTAGCGTTGGAAAAGTTTGTTATAGAGGGAGAGCCACTTACACTAGATGATACATTGGCTGTATCATCTAAAGAAACGCTAGAAGAATTTACCACTGACTACGCTTTGACTGATGACCAACTGAGACAGCTGTTCCAAGCTAACTTGACAACACTTTTTGTCAAGGACAACACTACGACACCACTGTTACTAGAGCTGTTAGCAAAGAGCAGCGTAAGAAATCTAGGTGTTAGACAAGATGACAAATCAAAATGGTTACAGTTGTATAACCACGCAACAAAAGTGTTCCTCTTCTAATAATAAATTATGGCGTTGTTCAAGTGCGGCGAGTTGATAGGTAAAGAGATAGCTCATCGCTACTACTCTGAAGATTCATCATTGAATGCTTTCTCAAGCGGTGAGTTACTCGGAAATGCGATAGCAAATTGGTACTATAACCAAGGTAAAGAACCTATTTGGTTAGCATCATCAGGTCTCGACAATACAATTAAAATTTGGGACATTGATACGGAAGCGCTAGTTTCGACAATCAATAGTGCATCTAGTTCAGAATCGTTAGTACTACTTTTTGATGGGTCAATAGCAGCAGTAGATGGAACCGATATTCGTATATTCGAAATTTATGAGAAAGAGAAAGTTTTGAACAAACCAGTTCGCGTTTTAAAAGGACATAAACTACCAGTATTGACTCTATTACAGTTATCAGATGGACGTTTAGCCAGTGGCTCCCTCGATAATACTATTCGTATTTGGGATATCGAATCGGCTACTTGTGAGTGTGTATTAGATGGTCATTCTGAGGATGTTTCATCTTTAGCTCAGGTCTCTCATAGCATTTTAGCGAGTGGAAGCGAAGACTGTAAAATTACTTTATGGAATTTACAGACACGAGTACGCCTGAAAACATTAGAAGGTCATTTAGACACTGTATCTTGTTTATTGAAAATATCAGAACATATATTAGCGAGTAGCTCCTTGGATAACTCGATTCGAATATGGAATCTAGACAATGGAACATCACGCGAGCTAAAGGGACATTTAGGTGAAGTGTATTGTATACGACTCCTTCCTAATGGCTGCTTGATAAGTTGCAGGTAATAGAAATTAAAAACTGACAATCCAGTGAAGACAAAACAATACGTGTATGGGATATGGACACTTTTAAAATCAAAACCACACTACGTGGTGGATATCCCATTAGATCCATTTCGGTACTTAGTGAGAAAATGATTGTTAGTTGTGGTCGCGATGGAAGTTTAAATGTTTGGGACGTTGACGATGGGGAGCTATGCTGGTCTATCACAAACGCACATCGCCTGGGAAGTTTAAATGTTATAGCATTATACGATTAAAGTGTGCAGAAACTATTTTCTCGAGGTCAACTTTCTTTGAACGCAATCACAACAAGACACACATCTTATGCAAGAAATACGCTGTAAGATTTTTTGGCCTACAAATATCGTTCGCATCACTATGTCATCAAAAACGAGTAGTTTATGGTTTATCGTTACATCAACAAAACACTAACGGCAACTACCAACAACGTGGTGTACGCTGCAAGATTTCCACTCGCAATACTCTTTTGAGTAGGCTCAATCTTTTGGGTTGCACTAGTTGGGGCAGTAGTGGTGGGTACAACAGGTGTTGGCGTAATGCTGGTTGTAGGAGTAGGTCCTTGAGCGTATGCAAATTGCGTGGTTGAAACAAAAGCCGCATTCAAGTTTGATGCAGCTCCAATGCGTCTCACAGAATTCTCAAGTTTGGAAATCAACAAAACTTCACATGTGAGTGGACTGGGATGCACAATCGTTGAATACGCATCACTAAATGCTAGTTGAACTCTATACTTTTTGGGTGCAGCAGCCGATGCAGATGTGAACAATACACTAGCAGGGTGACCTGCTTCTGAACCAAAACTAAACCACTCAACTTTACCTGTTGCGTTCTTACAGCCACCGAAACCAGTATTTGCATCATATGGATCAATGGATGTTAAATAGGGTACACAACACAAGTAACCTTCAGACATGCGTAGTCTATAGGTAGATGGTATGGCTGGTGAAGTAGGAGTGATCGAGTTCTCAATGTATAGAAAAGCTGACGTGTACGTAGCGGTACGAACGCTAGTGTATGTGTTGTCAGTGTACAACTTGACGGCAGTAGTAATGGTATCACTGTCAAGAATAACTGGATTATTTGGAATCGAGTACGATAAAAAGTACGAAAAGTTGGTCGCTAAGAGCCAAACATTGTCTCGGAAAAGGCTCATAGTGGTATCATACTGATCACTGATATCAGCTCCTGCACCTCCTAGTAGAGCTACACCAATACTGTAGATTTGGTCACAACCAACGTTGGTGTTGTTGCAAGTGGTTGTGTTTGTTGGGATGACTAAGCCATTATTGTGTTTTGTCAAAGTGATGTCACGTAACTCGGTTCCAGCGATGAGTGGAATGATTGTTCCTGCAATTTCCAAGTTTTGAGCCGAAGTGATTCTCAAACCAGAGAATGCAAATCTAACAGACTCATCAGAGGTTGTAAAAGAGGAGGAAACTGATGCAACGTTCAATTTTGTTTGGAACGAAACAGTGAATTGGTAGCCAACATAGTAACATGTGCCAGCAGTATGAACAGAGAACGTGGCATAGATTGGTAAACTATACGTTATTGCTCTGCCGTCGTCAGACAATGCTGCAATCCAATTGTTGTTACTAGTGTTTGAGACAATATCACTCAACGATTGAGTAATTGTATACACTTGAGCACACCCGTTTTGCGAGACATACCAAGTTCGTCCAGCCGAGACAGCAATGCTGTCACTAGATAAACACTGATTGGATCGTGCTTCTGTAGTGTCCAACGTGTGGAATACAGGAACATTATAATTCATAAAATCTTGGCGATTCATACTAACTGTAATGGACACTGAATTTCCATTTGAATAAGCAGACAAAGCAGGTTTCTTGGCTCCATACTTGGTTGTATCAAACGTGTAACATGTTGGATTAACGGTTGGTGCCATAGTAATTGGCGCAGATGTGGTGGGTGCTGCAGTAACTGGCGTTGCTGTGGTTGGTGTTGGGGTAACTGGCGTTGCTGTAGTTGGTGCTGGGGTAACAGGTGTTGCTGTTGTAGGTGTGGGTGTAACTGTGGTAGGTGCAAGAGTAGTTGGTGCTAAAGTAGTGGGTGCGAGAGTAGTCGGTGCGGCGGTGGTGGGTGCAAGACTAGTGGTTGGTGCTGGAGTTGGCGTTTGTGTTTGCATAAGCACGACATGTAAGCATGTGAGAAGCAACAAAACGAATACACGCTTCATGTTTTTGTTTTCAAGTGTTGGATGTTGTTTGTGTTAAATCTTCAAATAGAGGACAAACATACCATTTAATGAAAGGAGTGCTTTCGATTGTCACAAACAAACACCTATTTTGAGTGGTCTCTTTGCTCGTTTCAAAAATCATTTTTCCCATTACAGAATACAAATCCTCCCTCTACTAAGATATTATTTACTAGTCTATGTACAAGTGGTGTTTATACTTTACAGAGAAATAACAGATGCTTTTCTTTCGTCTAGCTGGAACCTAGGATAAATGTCGTTCGCTAGAATCTTGATCACACACTCCTCTACATTTTTGAAAACATCTACATCTCCCATGCTCTTACCAATCTTGATCGTCTCTTCAACAATGACTTGATTTGCCAAATTGAGTTGCATTGGTGCGTCTGCTTGTACAAATTGTTCAAAGATTTGTTTTTTCATGTCAACACGAACGTTAAACGCTGCTTTCTTGTATTCTTTCACTCGTTCCAAAAAGAGCACATTCTCAACAGTTTTGTTCTTTTCACAATAACGTTTCAACTCATCTCGGAATTTTTTGTCTCTGTATTTTCGTTCAAACTCGTGTCTTTGTAGATTCTCCTCATGCGTTTCTGCAGTGATGAATTTGTGGGAAATAACTTTTGCAATCAATACATACGCCTCTTGAAGATCCGGTAACGCGACACTCCCACTTTGTTTGACTTGGTCGTTACTATGAGTTGACGATCCTCCAAAGTCACCCAAACTTCGAACATTGAGACAAACATCAATTGTTCCTCCGAATCGTCTGGCAGCGGTAGTGTTGATTCCTTGCTCATTTGGTACGCGGAAAAAGTCACTAGAAAGTTCTGTGAAAATATCCCATGTATACACTCCCTTCTCCATTTCTTGTTGGTTGAATGGGAACTCGTGATCAAACGCTTGATTAGTCTGTAAAATTTTTCCAGTCGCGGTAATGACACAAATCAAGTCTGGTAACGAGTTTATGACTGCTCTTGTTTTTGATTCTTGATTGGCGATACGATCGAGTAATACGCGTAATGCTGTTTGGTTGGTCTTTAAAAGGTCGATTTGTACACTTGTTGCTCTTCTTTTTTGCCTTGCGATTAATAGTTTTCGTGTAAAGTATAAAATGACAACTCCTATGAGTAGAACGACCATCAATGCGAGTGACAAAACGAGTGCAATGTAACGTTGACTTGTACTGTACTGTTCGATATAATCATTTTGTGGGATAAGCGTCACGGAGAGAATTCTGTCACCAAAAGTTAAGTTTGCGCTGCTTACAAATGGTGCAGAAGAGATCATTTCAGCGTTCTGTTTGGACGAGATACCAGCTGCACTAGTACTCGCTGTAGAGTACACAAATGGATCAGATGTACTGTTGGTGTCAAACACACTGACATAGAACTTTCTCGAAATGCTTGAAAGCGCTTCTGAAATAAGTTGGTTCATAACAATACTTCCAGCGATGATAGCGTATGGTTTCATACTAGTTTGGTTGGTAATACTTTGGAACACCGCAGTAGCAACGTTAATGTCACTCTTTGTAGCAGTTTGAATTCGACCGGTGGCAGCTGGTGTTCCTGTTGCTAGTGCTCGAATCATTGTAAGATTCTTTTCGTAGTCGGTGTTGATGTCATAACCATTCAATAACTTCATGTTGGCGATGGGCGTTGTTTGTACTACAATACCTCTCAATGGTGTCCAAATGGGAGGAATAGGTTTGTTCGCTGCATCTCTTCCGGTAATAGCAAAGTCCACATAGTCTCCACCCATCGACTGCATCTGGGCTACAAATGAATCAGTTTCCTCTACGGGCACAGCGCGAATGTAGGATATTCCACTCAAGTACTTTGGGAATGAGCCGCTTGACAATATGTAGGGTGAGAATTGATCATACAGCGTTATTGGAGTCTTTGAAACCTGAAAGAACGTGGCTGTTGCTTGCACCACGGCTACAACACTTGCGGCCGCATTTGACAAAGCTCTTGATACATCTTGTGAGCTCGTATTCAATGCGATTCTAGCTATTTCTGTCTCAGCGTTGCGCAGTAGGAAGAAGCTTAGCAGTGCCGCAGTTACACCTAAAGCGATTACTATAATACCTAGAACCAAAGGCAAAATATCGTGCTTCGTAGGTTGTAAAAAGAAATGATTGGCACTGTCAACACCATCACTCCTATCAGTAGGATCGTCTGTAACAACACCAGATGCACTGTCTTTTGTCTTTGGCATGATGTTTGATTTTTTTGTTTGCTGCGGGAAGAAACAATTTCTCCCGTGCTTGATTTGTGACTGGTGACATGATTGCGAACAAAACAGTCAGTTTTTAGCTAGAAAGAAAGTGAACAACCGTGGAGAAATCTAATAGCTGCACCTTTGGCTCAAGATAATAAACCAGTAAGGGAACAAACGCCAGCAGAGGAACGACAAAGGTTGGACATATGACGAACAGTTTAGGTATAAACAGGTCCAGAGTAAACAACTACTTTATTGGGTGAGAAACGATGTGTAAGAGCAAACTTGAGGAAAAAATTTCATGAATCTTTTAGTCGTAAAAACATTTATAATGTTGCCTCTCGTCATCTTCAAAGGCGATTTGATCGAGAGGTCTAAGATGCCACGTTCAGGTTTTTCGGAAACCGTGGTCCGAAAGGGCGTGGGTTCGAATCCCACAGTCGTCATGTTTTTCTTCTTGCTTTGTTGTGTGAAAGTAATACACAGCAGACCTTGCGTCACATCATGTAATAGGGTCTATATTTTTCATTTCATTCGCAATTGAACCCATGTCGAACACCGATTCGCTGTCACCTTGTTCGTTGTACTTCGTAACCTAGAAGCATGTAAGTATTAAGGAATGAAACACGCAGTTGGAGACAATGGTTTCAAATTCTTTTGCGAGGCTAATGCTGACCATGACCTGATTGATAAAGCACAGTAAATATCACTCACAGGCAAAAATACAAAACTCGTGTACACACAATATGCAGGTCATGAAACCTGTTGCGTGTTGACGCTGTCATCTTTTTTTGTTGATTTGATCAAACCTTTCAGGACCTATCAAATTTGAGTCATGTTTTGTAAAGACAGATTTGATATTGACAAAACGTTTTTGACGTGTGATA
>JAESGV010001425.1_pt1 | contig 9995 bp, 7 predicted proteins | sample 9269781 | NCBI WGS metagenome assembly JAESGV01 (sample SAMN15741586, study PRJNA653496) | algae metagenome | isolation source: Tildeniella torsiva UHER 1998/13D and co-occurring heterotrophs from... | place: Slovakia: Slovak Paradise National Park, Hrabusice, Kosice Region | collected 2000-01-01
ACACGTACCACTATCATGCAAAAGAATAGGAACAAAAATTCCACAAAAAGAAACAATACAAAATCGAATTGATTCTTCTCGCCGACGCAGGTTCCTATCCATACGCAATGGTGATCATACTTTGCAATGTTCTTCAAGCAGATTTTGCAGTACTTTGTTCGTGCTGGTAGAGCTGGTTGCGATGGTACCAGTGGTTGTGTGGCCTCTATTGGTGCATCTTCGTGAGTAGGTGTGTTGGATCCGCTCACATTACGTTGTTTGAGTCCGCTGTTCGTGTTTGGCGACTCTACCGCGTGTGACTCTACAGGTATTTCGAATTCAACATCAACAACGTCTGTTGGAGATGGATGATATGTGCCTGGGTCGCCACTTCTTAGTTTTTCGATTAAGTACAAACTGTAACAAAACATTCCAATAAATAAAATTGCGCTTAGCATATCTTCCCATAAAAACGTGTCCATAGTTGAGGCCAAAATTATAACATATGCGTATAGTGCAAATATAGCATACCGCATCATTTTTTCAGTGTTCTATAGGGGTAAGATTTCGTAGTATTTCATACTTTGGACTCCTCACGTTTATCCACTTTCTTGTCAGATTCTCCACAACAACAGCAACACCCACAGCATTGTACACCATTTAGCGAGTCACATGCTGCATCCAACACTGCATCGCAACAACACATGTGTTTGTAGCCGTTATGTTTGTAAATTGATGTGTCATGTCTACAAACACAACGGCTGAGGACACACCATTGTTACTCACACAAAAACATGAAACCGATACTACAATACATTTCTGGAAAGCTGCAACTCTGTTGTTGTTCGCAACAAGTATGTTTTTCATGTTAATTCTAGGACTTGTATCATCGTTGTATTTCCAAGTGAAACCTCTGACACCACCAACATGGCCACAACAAATCACTTTTAGACAATCTGTAACCACTACAAATTTTTTGACCTCTGACGATGGTCTTGCGTGGTATGATTGGAATACAAAATCGTTCAAATCAGAGCATACGAACCTGTGGGATACTGGATGCAACGCAACGTTATTGTGGGTTCACAAAGAGATGTACTTGTACAACTCGACTTTTTGTTGCTCAAAGAAATTCAATAATGTCACTTTGAGACCGATGGCACCCAACTGGCTTGAGAACCACATTTACTCGGGCACAGCGCAGCGAAACAACCAAACAGTTCGTGTATGGTTCAGTCCAATCATGTCCAGCATATACTATGACACTTTAGATGGTGTACCTGTACGTTGGGACAACACACCAGATATTGAAATCGGTGGAAAAGGCGCTCTGACAACAACATATACCAATGTTAATTTAAATCCAACTATACCAGCTGGAACATTCAATGTTTCCGAGCTATGCAACACTAAAGTAGAATGTGTTGGTATAAATTTGTGCCGTCAGTAAACAACAATTCACCTTACTCGTTTTCTCTTTCTTTTTAAAAAAGAAACTTTCCAAACCATGTCAATAGTGATCATATACCGTCAGTTAGTTGAACATGTTAATGTATTCTCGTGAAAACATTTCATATTCAGCATTGTCACCAACTCCTTTCTACCCTTCTAAAGTCAACCAAACAAACACGTTCAATGACCATCTCGGCGATACTAACGTTCAAAACACACGATATACCTTTGAAACGATCGTTTCCAATAGATACGCTTCGAAAATTGCTTAGCCAAACGCTTGATGTAGAAAGAATACTGATTGCATGCTATCATTGTTCGAAAATTATAGTTATCGATATGAACAGTCAAAGAGTGATATGTACTATCCCATCTGAATTCTATACTGACTTTTATTTTTTGAACAAAAACGAAATCGTTATATCATACCCAGTGTCGGAATGGAAAAGAAGAAAGCTAGATATTTGGAATTTCAAAGATCGAAAATGCGTGTTATCGTATACACCACCATTCATCGTGATTGATATTATCTTTGTTGGCCAATTGCAATGAATTCTGATATTGTCATTATGGATCTTCACACTGAGAAAACTATCCATTCGTACAAAAATGTAAAAAACGATATCGTAGGAGTGCAGAGAATCACCGACCGCCTTATCGCACTTACTGTCCACTTGCCAAACGAAAACCTTTATGAAGTCGCAATGTACGATTTGGATTCAAAAAAGTATTTGCCACTATGTGGAACAAAGAAGCGCTACACTCGCATAAGTGTTTGGTACGGACGATTGATCTTCTTTATCGCAGAATATACATTATTTATAATGGATGTAGAGAAAATGGTCATACTAGCAACTTTCAAGGGCAAGTTTCAAGATCAAGTAAAAGTATGTGCTTTTTAATTCTATTGTTACCTATTTTATTACAATTTTTCTCCAATATATCTCTTATCTATACATCTACTTATCGGTAAGCATATCGCTAAACAGATAATAAAACTAGTTGGTATTGCGGCCATAATCGATGTCAAAACAGTCGCTACAATTGCCTCCACCGACATAGGTGCTCGATAATACTTATCCTTTGGTAAATTTACCAACAAATACGAAATAGATCCTAGCGTATAATTTCCAACTGTATCTAGCGCTTCTTGATAGCTTGAAAACGTTTTTACAGTTGTTGTACTTGTTCGATTTTCTCCATTATAAGGTACAATATAGTAACACATTGTTTGTATATCGTAACATTGTGCAGGATATAGCGTACATGCTTTGAGAACATCTGGACACGTACAACTGCACCCTAGTAAATCTTTGCAACTTGGTACTATTGTTCCATTTGACGCCACGCATGTATAGTTACAACATGGATCTCCACAACAGTCTATCGTCTGGTTTGCGTACGGTATGCTATCACATGTTGTGTTTCCTATGCATTGTATACACGTTGTTTGGCATATCATATTATAGCAATTTTTAGTGACAATTGGTACATTGTAGAGAGTGCATGTAACTTTGACGCTTGTAACTGTTGCCGTATTTCCCGAATGCGCTACAAATATGAAAACAAATAACCATATCTGAAACGTTATAGTCCATATTGCAACATTAGCGATAATGCAAGCCACTTGGGCTTGAAAACATTTCTCAAACAATATTCGGAAACGGGTTTCAAAGTTTTTTCGTGCTGTTGTACGTTGTTTGTGCCGTATTAGCGAAGCACGATATGGTTTGTTTTTCTGTTTAGGTACGCCATTACGAGTTGCGAATTCGATCCAAAGAAAATCGTCATTTGCTGCTACGTACCACTCGTTACTTACTAGAGAACACTTGAGAATGTTTGAAAACGAAAGGTATTCAAAAATATGTGTGAGAACGTCTGGTGGCAGACGCTGTGTCATCGTTTGTGGGTACTTTGTTGTAATTTATTTGACGTTTTTGCTTGTTTACCGTCTACCTTGCTTACTCTTGCTCTTTTTCAGAGTTTTCATTCTTTGCATTTGTCGACTTGTCGTCGGATTTCAACATATCCCAAAAGAAATATGCAAAAAAAGCCAATGATATGTATGTTATCGCTCCATCGGCAGAGAACGTACTTTTGCTTTTGTTTTCGTTCATAATTGCGACATTTGCACCTTGTTGCAATTGACTTGCAATCTCTTTAATACCGTCAGTCATTGCGCTGTCGAACTCTGCTTGCCGGAACTTGTTCTGTATTATAGCAGTAGCATGCTTGTATTCTGGCATTATATTTGATCCATCGTACACCACCGCCAGACCTTCGGCGGCACTAACAAAAATCAAGATAGATTCTGACATGTATTGCTCGTAATATCGTTTTGCATACGCTTCGATGTCTGTGGTGTTGTCCATGCCGCGAATGATGACAACGACTACTGGGACAAGTACATTATTGGACATTAAATTTCCTAGCGTATCATTGATGTAAGATACTGTTTCTTTACCGATAATGTTGTCGGGATTTGTTACGAAACTGTATTGTTGTGGTACAGGTATGTCATCTTTAGATCTACCCTTGAATGTGGTTGTTGAGGTAGAAGCATATTTCGAGTAGTGCTGAATAGAGTTCAAAGAACGTACTTGCTTGGTCACTGACAGAAACTTGCGTCTGAACATTGTTTGGTTGTTTTACAAAACTTTTTTAATGTTGTTGCTGTTGTGGTGTAACAAGTTGCTCTTGAAGCACATAATAATTTGAGTTCGTTGGTGGAGGTCTGTTAAACGCTGAATAAACTGCAAGTGGAACACTTACAACTCCACATGCACACAAAACCACAATCAAAACGGTGACAAGTACAAATAGTACAACTGGAACCACAATCAATATAACAATCAGAGTAATGATCCACGTCGCAAGTGCGGGTGATATGTAGTCTGTTCTGAGCTTGAGCGTAAAGCTACATTGTGAAGTGCTACTGCAGAGGGTTGATCCTTGTACTTTAACCATGACTGGACCATTAGCTGGGACGTACTGAATCGTTGGTGATACAACAAAAAATCCAGTAAGATAATAGTACAATCTATTCTTTGGAATAGTCCACATGGAACCTTGACCAACAGTAATAGACACAGCAGCACTTGAAGCTCCAGTGTACGTAAGATCTACGTAGAAAGGACCTGTGCTATTGTACACATAGTACGCAGGTGCGTTTGTAACAGATGCTGAAACAGGTATATCTGGTTTCAAAGTAGTCCAGGTAAACGGAGTGTACGTAGCTACAATACTACCACCAGACAAGTCAACTCCAGGTCTTATCGACTCTAACGTGATATTCAAGTTTGTTTCTTTCACTGATGGATCAGTACCAGTGAATATGAATGAATGATCATTCACAGTCTTATCTGCCCAGTAACCTTGTGCAGCGTATGCATAAATGTTAATTGGTGGTTTTAGAGCAACAGTAGTGTTTGCAGGGATTTTCATGGTACCGTACGAGTAGGCTGTACTAGAAACAACAAAGATGTTGTCGCCTGGAGCAAACGCTTTCGGAGATTTTTGTGTTTGTGGAGCAGAACTCAAGTAGAATTTTGTCGTACAAGTAGTACCGCATTTTGCTGCAGAAATGTATACTTGGTAGCTTGTTGGAGTGCCTGCAGCAGCCAAAACATACCCATAATTACGATCATAGTATACACTTTGTCTCGTTACAATACTATCATTTGAGCGAGTGGTACCAAACACATCACCTTTTCCAATGGATACTTGAGCACCTTCTACTGCGCCATAAGCTGCAATGTTCATGTTCTTTGTGCCATCTGTATCAAAAAGAAAAGATACACCTTCTGCGTTATGTGTAGCAGTTACCCACGCATCAGTATCAGTTACAGTAGTGTAAGGTACTTGAATCGATTCTACTTGAATAGTGCTTGTATAGAAACCCAGTGAAGATGAAGTTCTGATGTATAACCTTCGTGTAGTTAACGTAGGTAAGAGTTCATAAACTCTGTTATAAGTATAGAATGAATACATTTCAAATTGAGCATCGTTTGTGGTGACCGGTGCACTTTCGAGTTTACCGTAGTAGTCAACTTCTCTGGAGGATACTGTGAATCGTAATTTGGTACTGGAAGGTACAGTAAGAACACTGTACTGTGCACCACCAAATGGTACGACAATGGTATTGTTGCCAATGTTCAATATCTTTGGATCGTCAATGGTTTGAGAAGTTACGCCAAAGAAAATGGGAACTTGACCGTTTGTAGCTTTGGGATCGTAAAAGACACCATAAACTGTTCCTTGTGTTGCGGATCCAATGTATGTGCCACTATTTCCAAGGGTTAGAGTTCCTTTTCTGGTACCTTGTCCGTCCCAAATATCACCTTGTCCGAGCATGTAGATGAACGAGAAAGGGCCCGGATAGCTTGCTCCAAAATAAATCATTTGATTATATGGAATAGTGGCGGTGAAATAGAATGCTTGATTAAAGTTGTATGTGATGGGAACGTCGGTGTCTAGCGGTAGTGCTGTCCATGTGACGTTGGTTGAGGTTACTGTAAATGTCATGTTGATATTTGAAAAGCTCTGCGAGGCTATCATACAATAGATTGTTCTTTCAGTTTGCGTGGCCCAAATAACTCCATCTATAACACCGAGTGTCTTTCTCCAGTCATAGTCTGTGGGTGTGGTTGGGAATGAGCCCAACTTGGAGTTTACTTGTACTGTTGTGCCTGCGTTGGTTGAAATAACAACGGTTGTGCTGGCAGGCACTGTGAAAACACCGTACTGGAGAACTGTCGCATTCACATTTGTTAAATTGTACACAGTATTTAGCGCAAAGTCTACACAGTTAGTGGAATATTCAATAGTTACTGTATGGTTTGTCTTGCGTTTGCCCGAACACTATGGCAATCAACAGAACACAGCAAAAATGATGTAGCAATGTAAAACGCGTCATTTTTGTTGGTTTACCTGTCGCTGTCAGTGAAACCTGTAAGTGACAGCGACAAGAGTACAGTACGTTAGCTGACGTCCATCTTTTGTCTCACCAGAAACTATGTTTGTGTGGATTCAAATGGAGCAAGCAAACCAGTAATATCGGAATTACAAAAATACAATCATGTACTTCCATTTTTGGGAAAGGTAAAGATAGCCGCTATCAAAATATCTCTTGCATTAATTATTTTGCAAAACAATGAGCGACACTCTTGCAACCAATGACACAGTACTTGTGAATGGTACAGTCATTCTCAATAACACTGATGCCGCTGGATTGACATTTTTAACAACCGGTGGTATTCCATTCACCATCCTTATAAATTTGGGAATTGCCGCTGTATTATTAATCCTAGTTTCATTCACATGCTTAAAAGATTCTCTATTTGACGTTGGAGATGTAAGCTCTAAATTGTAACGTTACTAAAATCTTTTCAGAAAAAGAAATTACTAGATCAATTTGTGTACAGAAAAGAAGAACGCGAAGAAGAAGAAAATAACGAAGACGATGAAACAAGTGTAACGCGCATAATGTCGCCTGGAGCAGTCGAAACTAGGGTCGATGAAATAGTTGACGAATTCGCGAACGAAGCCGACGAGTTGAAACAGAAACTGTTAAAAGTAGAGGAACAGAAGAAAAAATTGGAAGACAAAGTCAGAAGACTTCATTTCAGCGCGCCACTAGAAGAGAATATTCGTTTAGTGGAGCTTTACGGCTACAATTTATCCAGTAACCCAAACACGCGTGCGATACAAGCCCGCATCTATTTTATTTGGGAGTTATTAATATCGTTTTTAATCCCTAGTCGTCATGCTCGCGATAGAGACCGTTCCGTAACAGAATTTGGACGCGACATTGCAGTCTATTTTTACATACAAAAGCTCACCATCTACGCGTTCATATTAATCACTATTCTAGGACTCGCGGTACTCCTGCCCATACATATTCTAGGTTCAGTTCCACCAGAATTCGCAAAAGCAGCTGCAGTAGTCGATCTTTCCGCCAGTAACGCAACCGTTTTAAATGGCACAGGAATTGCAAGTTCTGCACTCGCGCAAGTCACCATTTACCAAATCCACTCCGTACAAGAAATAGAACAAACCATCAACGTTACGGCAAAAGATCCAATACAAGTACTGAATGATCTATGGAAAGTCAGAAGCGCAAAAGTTGTTGTACCAAGTGACCAACAACTAATGCTCACCAGTGTCAACATGGTCATCTCATCACCTGCATACACAGCAGCCCATATCTCCTTGGCAGCAGTGTTCATTGCCATCATCGCGTTTGGATTAATCTTTTGCGTATGGAATAGTCGACTCGTGAACAAATTCAATTACATGGCAGCTGATCAAGAAACAAGTAACGATGAACCATTTTTCTCAAGTCCATACTGTGTTGAAATTGAAGGTTTACCAACTCACTTGGTTAGTCACCGACAATTCATGGAAATCGTACGAGGCGTATACGCTAGGAATCCAGAAGTTCCCAATCGTACTGTTCCCAATGACATTTTGAAAGCAGAAATCGTGTACGATTATTCGAAAAAGATTCTACTACACAAGGAACTAGAGTATGCAGAACGACGATTGGACCATTTTGATTTTGTCGTCAATGCAAGAAAATACAATGCAGAACAAATGTTACCTGGAGCGTTACGTAAGGGAATGATGGATATTGCGAAACAAGACCCTTCTCAATTTGATATTGGAAAACAATTTGAAAAGTTGGAAAAGATGGTCAAAGATCCAACAAAAGCTATTTCTGTAGAAAAAGCGTCACTAACGATACACAAGATTAGAGATGAACTCAGTAACACAAAAGTACCACAATGCTGTGGATGTGAACGTTTCGAGTGTTGCAGTGCCATGTACAAACGATGGATGCATCGTTTGAACATTTTCAACGTTTCGTTGAGTTTCAAGACTATCGCTATGGACAAGAAGCTCTCCATGAACCCAGATAAGGCGCTAATCTACTACAAGAACTTGATAGAACACAAGAAATACAAAATCGCTGCTTGGAACGAGAGTTTCCGCACTCAAGCAGAGGACGTCAACGATATCGTTTCATTGCAACGTATGGAGTCACAAGCCATGCTAAGAAAAGTTAACAAGGTCAAAAAATATGAAATCAGAGGTTCTGGTTACGGATTCATCATGTTCCGTTCCGTAGAAGCCGTTGATGACTTTATGCACAACTTCCGCAAGTATGGACTTCAAGTACGTACAGTTCAAGACTACCAGAACGCAGTTCTAAAAACTGGAGCTACCGTTGTCAATCGTAGCGCAGAAGTACTTGACAAGTTTATGCTAAAAGCGGAACAAGTCAACTATGGATCTCAAGACATCGCATGGGATCATTTATTCATTCTACAACGATTTGGAAGATTAGGACCAAAAGTATTACGGATAATAACGATATTCGTTATCACGTTACTCATCGTGTTCTTTTCGACACCACTCGCGCTAACAAGTACTGTACAGTCACTACTAGAGTTAACCAACTTGTTCGAAGCTTCAGTTGACCAAATGAAAAAGCTTCTAGGACCTATTGGATCACTATTGTTCCAATATTTACCTACACTAGCACTGCTCATCTCATCAATGACTGTTCCATATGCTATCATTTTGCTATCAAATGCTGCACAACAGAAAACACATAGCAACACTAGAAGATTAATTTTGAAACGAACATATGCCTATTTGATCATTTCTACGTTGATTCTACCAACCATGTTGCTATCAAGTGTAGATGCCGCGATACAATTCTTTTTATCATTCAACGATCCAAGTCAAGCATTCGGTAAACTATTCATCCCTGCTTCAGGTGCCTTTTTCATCAACTACATTCTTCAAAGAGCCATTTTGAAGAATATGATTGATTTCCTCAAGATTGGCGATGTACTCAAGTTTTTCTACAGTAGCAAGTTATCAATCTTGTTTTCATCGGCAGGAATGATATCACCACAAGAAAAGTTACAAAAGACAGAAGTATCTGCGTTGAATATCGAGTTGGAGTATGCATATCACTTGAGTATTATGGGTATTGCCCTTTGCTTGAGTGTATTTACTCCTCTGATTCTACCAGCTGCTCTGTTGTACTTTATTGGCAAACACTTGGCTGATCGATACAATGTATCGTACATTTACGGTCAAAGACAACTTGTGTATGGAGTTGGTGAACAACCATTGAACGGATCTACACTATCAAAGAACGGTGAAAATGATTTCCGATCTCACTACAAGACCATGCAACTTATTACTCAACTAGTACTGATCAACTTGACAATCTTTACTGTTTATTTGTCAATCTTTTTCGGTACCAAGATTAGTAACAAGATGTTCATTCCACACTTCTCCATTTCATTGTTCCTATGCGCCTGTTGCGTTGCTGGATTGATCGTACTTTGGTTCTTGAAATCATTTGTGATCAATAGAGCAAAACTTTTGGCCAAACAAAACCCGACGTTACCTACTGTTCAACTTGTACAAGATGAGTACTCACCAAGAGCATACATTTTCCAAGAATCGAAGAAAGCAGAACAACCATTGTCTGCTGCAGATTTTCAAACGAAAATGGATCACATCATCAAAGAAGCAAAATCGTA
>JAESGV010001426.1_pt1 | contig 9993 bp, 7 predicted proteins | sample 9269781 | NCBI WGS metagenome assembly JAESGV01 (sample SAMN15741586, study PRJNA653496) | algae metagenome | isolation source: Tildeniella torsiva UHER 1998/13D and co-occurring heterotrophs from... | place: Slovakia: Slovak Paradise National Park, Hrabusice, Kosice Region | collected 2000-01-01
CTGAGAAATTGTACAATGCACTACAAGAAAAGAAGGACTATATGACGTTTGTCAAATTGGAAGCGGCATTGCAAAGCTTTATCAAAGATCACGGAAATGAAAAACTGTTCCTTGTCGACAAGTACAATGATTTGGCAATGGCAGCGTACAAGTTGAAAAACACCCCATATTTCGCGAGTAAAGCACTCAAGTATACGGAAAAAGCGTGTGAATTGTTCAAAAAGCGTCACACAGGAGATATACCAACACCATACTATCACAACTTGGTGTTATGCCACAAAACATGCAACGAAAGGTCCAGTGCCGAACACTACATGAAATACTTGCATGGACAAAGCATCGACAAAATAATACAGTGGAAACAAGTTCCACGTGTACAAAGACCAGTAATCGTTCTGTGTATGGACGGTGGAGGAATGAGAGGACTTGCATTGATCAAAATGATCGACTGTATCAGTGAAGCGTTGGGAATGAAACTAGATCGAACAAAATTAGATATGATTTGTGGAACGAGTACAGGAGGTTTATTAGCGTTAGGATTAGGAGTTAAAAACATGTCAACTATACAAGGAAGAGATTTGTACTATCATATTGGAGCAAACGTTTTTGCATACAAGTTTGGAGACCATACAAAGAAACTATTTCGATCGTTGAAAGAAGGAGGAAGATTTGACACAAACGCGTTACAAAAGGTGATAACAGATAACCTTGGATCAGAGATTCTACTCAAGACTGAGCAAGAAAGAAAACAAAAGAAAGAACCACTAGTGTTTGTATCTGCTGTAATTAGTGGAAAACAACCTACATCGTTGTTACTGAGAAACTATCATTCGAAACGAGCGAGAGATAGTACTTGTAAGATTTATGAAGCAGCGAGAGCAACTTCAGCTGCACCATTTTTCTTTTCTTCGCAACCTATTTCTTTTGTTGACAAAACAAAGTATGAAATGGTAGATGGTGGTGTGATGAAAAATAATCCAACTTGGTCGGCATACCATGAAGAAGCACTAGATCAATTTGGAGATACTAGAGACTATATTGTGATTTCGTTAGGTACAGGAAGGATAAGCCCAACAAAAGCAGAAGAGCTGATAGAAAACTCAAACAAGTCTGGTTTTATTCCGTTAACGTCAGTCGCAATGTTGATTCAAATTGCAACAGATTCGGAAGAAGTTCATAGACAAATGGAGACACACGCGAAAATGGATCCTAAGCTGTCATATTTTAGATTTAATCCAACGGATCTACCTGTTGAGAAGCTGCATGAGTCGAAAAAACAGCGACTAATTGATATGGAGGCAAGCACAGAGATGTACATGAGAACAACGGAGGTCAAGAAACAATTAGAGAACTTGAAAGCTCTATTTGATCTTGTTAATTAGAACGAAGTATAAAGCTAGTCTATTAGTTCATTTATACTTTGTAACTTGCGTAATTTATGCGGCCAACCTGTGCTAACTTCTCACAATAGCTATTCTAAAGCGACAGCGATATGTTTGAAACAAGCGATAGTTGCAATTTAAAGACGTTTCTGAACGCTATAGGAATTTAATGTTCGTGCCCTATTGGCTAAAATGTTGGATGCATACTTATGATTAGCGATAACGTGATAGCTTCTTCCTGTTGCTATTGTAATATTGCTAATTACACTAACAGAACCGGTTATTTAAATGCTTGAAATATTTCTGGTCTGGAACACTCGAATAAATCGATCGAACACAACGATAAAACATGTCTGACACGAAGCGTGCGCGCGAATCTGGAGATGAACTTGATGACGAGCACGACAAGAAGAAGATAAAGTTATCAGTGAAAGCACGTTTTATAATAAGGCTAACAGTTTCTTCAGCATGAAGTAACGGTGTTACTTGGGGCTACTAGCAACGGCGTTGACAATCACATTACTGTCACGATGGAAGAAAGTATGTTGGCATTATCTATTTTATTAACTATTAGACGAAGAGATCTTGAATCCAGGATTTTTCAGAAAGTACATCAGACTACGAAAGTTGAAATCGTTTCACAATGCTTACATCTGCCAACGAAGAGAAGATGCCAAAACTTTTATCGTTGTGAGTGTCCTCCAGAAACATTTCAAGTACGATGAACACAAAAAGTATGAGAAGTGGAGATCGATCTTGCCAGACGTTGGAATCTTCGACGAAGAGTGTGAAGCACGAGTCTATGTACTATTTCCAAATTTTTTGACGCTATCACACCACATGATGATAACTCAAGACTCCAATCGTTTAGGAGCTTTGCTCAAAAAATCTATCATATCGTTGACGAGCACATTTCAAGCAAAGATGGTCACATACTTGGACAAGAACACTGTTTTCGTGAGCGACGATGACGACGTGGTGTTTTTTCACTATCCATTCCTAGAATACAATACTGAAGCAATACACTCTCACATTGCGATGGACAGCTCGGATGTCACCAAGAAGAAACTATTGAACGTATTAGGTCACATTGCGAGAGATGCTCAGCCGTTACTAAGTATATACAATCACAGTGGAGAAGATGTAACAACGTTTTCGTATATCACCACATCGCTAATTGCTCACCGATGGTCTCCTCATCTTGCAGAAATGTATGCTCGACACATTGACGACGCAGCTAAAGTTGCAATGGTGGCTAATAGTGCTCTCAATGGAAGCGAAGCAGATATTCCAGATCCTAGATGGACAGAACTAAAACGCAGAGCTGGAGTATTCGTAGAAGCGCAGAAAGATTCATGCATTTATCGAGTGTTCAAGGTAGGAATGCATCGTCCTGATATCGCTCGGAATGTTAACACCGACGCTGCAAACGCTGTTGCAGATATCCATCGACATCTGTTCGACTATCGTTCGTTTAGAGAAGTATCGAACCACGCAGGATCAGACGTTACAGTTGGTAAGGTGGCTGACAAGTACATGCAAGCAGCACCTCTTTTTAGATACAACATCTTCGAGGTTTACGAGGACGACTTGGATGAGATCATAGTAAACTACGATGGTTATTAACCAGTCATTGTTCTGGCTCAACATTTTTCTGAACGCTGCTTCCAAATATATTCTTGCTGTAATCAACTTGGTTGCTCTGTGAAAATCGGTTAGCTAAACAAACAAACAAAAAATATCAAACAACATGACAACAACTATGTCGTATCAGCAACCAGCAGATCTTTTCAGAAACCCGTACAATCTTCGAATTTCTAACCCCATTCCAGATGTTAGCGCTCTGTATGAAGGAATGTGGGGAAACGAAGAAGATGAAAAATGTGCGGTGGCGGTTATTCCAAAAAATTTATTCGACGAAGACGAATACCACGCCTATAGAGCCAACACATTTACATACCCTCAGTATTTGTTGAAGATTTTGAATTTCACTAAGGGTACAGTTAATGTGTATGTCATCTTCGAAGAATATAAATCGCTAACTTCGCATGTAGAAAGGTCGCTCGGGCAAGAGAACTTTACTATATTTAAACGTATATACTTTAAATTAGTTCAGCTTCTACAAGCGAATTCGAAGTTTGAAAAAATCAAATTGCGTCCTGAAATGATTTCACTTGACCAGGACAACAATCCTCGATTCGTTTTCTATCCTCGCGTTGGAGCGACCAAACACACTTTTTCGGCAAGTTACCAGCGAAGACATCCCAGCATTAGATTTGATGTTGGCGTTGTTGCTTACTATTGCCAGTTTGGCGTCCTACCAGAAGATACGAATGGCCGCTATGTGGATTACAAGCCGCCCTCCATCTTCACACGCGAACTGGAAGTCATCATGGATCGTCTTTTACATGATAGATGGAGCCGAAAGAAATTCTACTGGTTGGGCCACTACATTTTAAATCTGGATGAAAGAGCGTTTCTTCTGGCAAGGTTGGTACGAAACGCAAACCCTAGACATGACGACACAAGACTGGAACCTACTGTTACTTACGACGAGAAGAGTAGTTTTGTCAGAAGCTTGGCGAATAGCAGCTTTTTTGCTAGCAATCCATTCAGTCCTATTGTTCCATGGTTATCCGTAGCCGAGTTGAACACATGGTATACTACAAACCAATCATGTGTTGGTCAAGCGGCCCATATGGCAACTAACAGACGAAGCAGACTTGGGCAAACCAAGAGCACTGTGATTGGTTTGTTAAATCTTCTTAGGCATACTATCATGCATTCCAGAAGACACTATGGCGTATATGTCCAGTTCTTTCAGAACTTGAACAACAGCAGAACAATAACATCGTTTACTGTTGGCGACTTCATGAGCTTGATCCAAAAGCACTATCCTGTTTTCTTTATCTTGATATTTGATAAGGCTGTGTATTACATGCCTAAGCATAAAACTATCCTAATAAAACAATAAGTTATAGTATTCCAAGCTTGTATCTGCAACAGTTACGTCTTCTAATCTCAGTCATCAAACGGTCAACTAGCACTTGCACCTATCCCATAATATTGTAACAAAAAAAATTATTGTGATGATATCTTGTCAACTACACTGCAATAGTAGATCTGCTAGCTGTCCTGGTGGATAGGTCTATCAATTCACACTGGTAGTTATCCATGTTATCGTTGTGATTGGGCGGTGTCATGGGGCCTTTCGCATTTCAAGATCTTCAACTCAAGCGCGATTCAGTATACGATATGGCACTGAAGGTGGTAGTGATTGGTTCTACGTGGAGGTATTCTCCAAGTTCACAACACTACATTTGCACGTTCTCTTCACAATTTCCATGGCCTGTGGTCAGCTGGTCTCGATGATCTTTTTGTGAGCACAAACCTCTAGAAACAAGATACGATTGCCTGGTTGTGTAACCTATTCTAAAACAACCTAAAAAAATCATCGCGTCCAAGAAAATGATATTAGTTTAACAGTGAATCTATAGTCTTTGCACTGCGTCTATTAACATCCTTCTGTGACCATATTTTTCAACTCCAATTTTTTGCAAAGTATCTTCTGTAAATGCAAAGTTCTATACTGTTAGTGAAATGAAGCAAAACTTACCTTCAGTTGAGGCAAACTCTCATAACCGTTGATAACAAATAAATCATAGTATTGGCCGATCTCAAGTTGATGTAACCACCTCCTCAGCTGTTTATGCTCTTGACTCGCCTCTACTTGAAATTTAAACTCTAGTGGAGGTTGATCAATCCAGTGCGTACTGAGACTAGCAGGTGACTGTAACGCATTAAGCAATGGTATTACAGAGGCTATCATGGTAATAAAAGCGCTAGTAGCATGCTCATTAGTCAAATTGCTTTCCATTATCGCACGTTCATATATATTCAAAGTTTCTCCTCCAATCCGATTCTTCACGGCCGTCCTGTTGAGTAACATTACTTCCATTCTTGGTGGAATGTTCAGCACCACACTTGTTTGAACTACGATAGTAGTACTACTGGGCTCTACCCGTTTCAATTCATCGTTTTCGATTTGGTACATTCCAGAGACCATTCAGTACTCCATCATCTGGCAATGTAAGACAGCTATCAACGCTGAGTCCAACAATCAACATGGTCACAGTTGCTTCCTCGTTTGTTTCAAGCACCGCAGTTGGTGACTTTTGGAAGCAGTTGAATAACCGAATCACTATTTGATATCACAGCTGGCACTTGTGCTAAGAACCTGGATTTGGAGAATATTTTGCCGTCAAATAGATCGCCATATGTTGTACCTTGCTGTACAGCAGTCACGAGTCTGATCATTAACGCATATACAAGTCCACTCTCCAATAGTGTATCCTTGTCGACTACTTCTCCGTATATTGCATTTGCTATCGCAAGAACAACATCAACTGGATCTTGCTTTGATCGATTTTGTGCTTGCTAACTCTGTAGTACATACTGTGGTAAAACGATCTGTATGTAATCGCTTTCTCCTCGTACATATATATTACCCATCGAAATCAATCGTTGTATTGGAATATCGTACATTCCAACCCTTAGTCGATATTTAATAGGAAACTTGATGTTCAATGATGCGAACAATAAGAGGATACGTGCTATGCCAACATCCAGTAGGCCATCGAAGCGTAATTCTTTTGCACAAAAAGTGTTCACCCATGTGAATATCAAAGTATCGAGAACGTGATCAATTTGTACTTGTGAATCAAGACGATTGTTGTTATAAACTAAACCTTTGATTGTTTCTCGAACGAGACGTGGAATACCTCCTGTTCTAATGTGTATTGCATCGATAAAGTAATCCTTATCTAATACACCTCTCTCTTTGAAAATATGCATCAACGTCTTGCCATTTTCTGTAGTATGTTCCAATATTAGTTTGATGTGACGCGTGCTCAGTGGATCCAAGATAAACGATACACAACCACTCGGTGGTCTCTCGTGTGTAACACGTCTGCAAATGTTGTGCTGTCCACAATTTGCTAATAATCCATGATCGAACTGTGTAGATAATATCAACACCTCTGCAACGAATAGCTACTTGTTCACGATTCACAAAGGCAAGTTCGAAATTTTCTCCTGTTTCGGTTGCGGAATATTTTGCTTCGCTTGCTGGAATTTTTCCAAGTTCGCATTTTGCATTTTTCTTGTCCATGCGAATATTGTTGTTCGATTTGGTGTTTATCTGATTCTGCAGTCCCGTACATTTCTAAATCTTTTTTGTTAAAACCTAATTGTTGAAACTTACATTTACGCTTGAGTGTGGTTGAAGTGATACGTTTTTCATGGTAATTGCCACAAAAACAGTCAACTTGACTTTACAAGTCACCATACTAGTTGAAGACAAATAAAACTAATCCCATATTTCAACATCGAAAAGTTACAGTATATTGATACCTTTTCAACTACCACCACTTATAGATCTACTAGCTGTCCTTGGTGGATAGTTCTATCAATTCATTCTGGTAGTTATCCATGCTATCGTTGTGTTCGAGCGGTGTCATGTGGCCTTTCGCATTTCAAGCATACAACTCAAGCGCGATTCAGTATAACAATGATATGGCACCGAAGGCGGTAGTGATTGGTTCTACATGGAGATATTCTCCCAGTTCGCAACACTACATTGCACGTTCTGCTCACAATTTCCATGGCCTGTGGTCAGCAAGTATTCCCTAGATCTTTTTGCTGCTACCCCCTCATCCCATATTTTAACTATAAAATGTTACATTATTATGATAGCGTGTCAACTATCATAGCTTTTAGGTCTGTATAGCTGTCCTGGTGGATGATCTATCGCTGCACACTGTAGACATCCATGTTATCGTTGTGTTTGGGTGGTGTCATGGGGCCTTTCGCAATTCAAGCATTCAACTCAAGCGCGATTCAGTATATGATATGGCATTAAAGGTGGTAGTGATTGGTTCTACATGAATACATTCTTCAAGTTCACAACACTACATTACACGTTCTCTTCACAATTTCCATAACCTGTGGTCAGCGATTCTAACTAGATCTTTTTGTTCTGTTACACTCATAGTTTGTTCACAACAGCTACCTCCTGAGGGACTCAACCAACTCGTTCCATAATTCAGCAATGAAACGGTAAACTATTATGATAGATCGCCAATACTGGTAGGTCTGCTAGCTGTCCTGGTGGATAGTTCTATCAATTCGTACTGGTAGATATCCATGTTATCGTTGTGTTCGAGTGGTGCCATGGGGCCTTTCACACACAAGTATTCAACTCAGGAGTGATTCACTATATCAATGATATGGCACTGGAGGCGGTAGTAATTGGTTCACCGTGAGGAAATGTCCTCCATGTTCACAATACTACATTGCGCGTTCTGCTCACAATTTCCATAACCTGTGGTCAGCTAGCTCTTTTTGCAATACCAACAGTCTATAAAATATGACAACCCTTTCGCAAATGATCGTCTGGTTGCGCAGGTGGAAGAGGAGCGTATTCTTTTCTAAATGTGTTAAAATCGTACAAACACCCTTACTGATTAGCAACGACTTGCTTCACTATTCTTCTTGTCACACGATTCACATCGAAATCATTGGATACGTCAAGCGTCATAAACTCAAAGCCCAGTTCGTCGCATTTTTGCTTCGCGATTTCTACATCTTTTTTGCTCCACTCGTACAATTTATCACCGTCACGATAACAATAGTTTAGTCCACATATAATGAATGGAATGTTTTCTGAGGCGTCTTGCTGGCCATCTTTCGCATTCTCAATTGCTTCTTCGTAGCATGTTGTTGAGAATAGAGTGAAACATATCCGCCCCTCCGTAGTATGCTCGCGTAACCGTTCTGAAACGTCGTGTATGACTTCCGGCAGCCCAGATCTTTAATCTTACATATCTTTCGTCTGTACTCCAATTTAATAATTTCTAAACTGTGAGTAGTAATAAAAACGTACAAACTGGACTCCTATCATTTGTAGAATATCTGTTTTAAATAAATTCGTACGTCTAACCATTCCATTAGGTGCATTGTGAGGGAAGGCATATAGGTGCAGTACAATAGTATTTTGTGAACTTCTTTGATTGGTGCATCATTATTAACTTCTTTTCTAAATGGTAACATACTCAAAACTCGCGATGCAAGCTCTGTGTATTGCACAAATGGCGACCTGTCTCGATCGTACTCGTAACCATCTCGCAACAGTATATATTTCCAAAACTCGTCGTTTTCACTATGGAATAGATTGTGTATCTCGGTGGATAAAGAACCAATTTGATGTATTATATCGGTAACTGAAATGTAATGCGCAACGAGAGACCATACTTCGGTCGGTACGCAAACTAGAAGATCTTCTTGTTGTGACGTCATTTTTACAACAATTTTGTGATTGTTACGTAGATAGCACAGAGCTCATGATTGAGCTAAGCATAGCTGGTGTTGTAACCACGAAGTCCTTTGACTTCTGTGTTTACACGATTTCAATCGAACGTTCGGAAACGTGGAAGCTTAGAGATTCCGTGACGCTTCCGAGAAAGCTTAAATACAGGTTATCAACAGAATAAATACTTATACTTATTCTTATCAAACAACTGTACTTCGTACTATCTATTTTACAGCTGGCGTTCACACTTTACTGTGCCAAATGTTTACACTTGTTGTAACGAGCTAGTCCTGATTGCAATTTCTAATTATCGATTTACCTACTAAACAAATGATGCGTCACCATACTCAGGTGTTTTCAATTTACTGTTCTGTCACACGTTGTATGAAACGGGAGTTCGATAGTTGACAGTTTTTCAAGCCAACACTTCAGAAAAAAGTTGAACATGAGCAGACGAGACACTTCATTCGATGATGAAGAGGATGTAATGCCACAAGCAAGAAACCTCCAATATCCATCAGAACAAAACCGCAAATTTTCACCTCTCACTATTGGTTTGGTCGTAACTATTGTAGCACTACTGATAGCACTTGTTATTTGCGTTGCATTCACTATCACATACAGAAACGAGGCTAACGCCTTGAACGCAAGAAAAGCAAAGGCTGAAAGACTAATCAAAAACACCAGAGAACTATATGCAGATGTTGTCTGGCCTAAATCTGCAGAGATTGTACGTAACGGAACACTGCCACCTTTTTTCAAGAAGGGTGCGAAAGGTTTGTTTTCATTCTTTGTGCTGACAGTTCTAGGTCGCATCAACCCAGTTGGAACTTTTGACGATGCCGAAGAGACTATTGAATACTTCTACGCTCTTGCTGGTCCAGTAGTAGGTGACGGTAAGACAGGAATCCGTTGCATCAAGACTGAAATCATCAAAATCGAAGCTTCTGGTGACGATCGCGTCGCTGTTAGAGTTGATTTGTTGTTTGAACGCCCAGAACTTCCAATAACAAGTGAATGGCATTTCTACAACTTGACGCAAGTTGGTTTCATTACTTTTGATTCAGTCACCGAACAAGTCGTAAGTTTGTACTTGTGAATTTAACTTTTTAGATATCTTACGATATGGAAATCTTGAACATGGGTATTCCACCAACAGGCATTCCAGACGCTCAATTGATTCAAATTCTATGTAACAGCATTCAAGTTGCATGCGTTAATGACACAAGAGGAAACAATCAA
>JAESGV010001427.1_pt1 | contig 9992 bp, 9 predicted proteins | sample 9269781 | NCBI WGS metagenome assembly JAESGV01 (sample SAMN15741586, study PRJNA653496) | algae metagenome | isolation source: Tildeniella torsiva UHER 1998/13D and co-occurring heterotrophs from... | place: Slovakia: Slovak Paradise National Park, Hrabusice, Kosice Region | collected 2000-01-01
AACCACCGTTTTTGGATTCTGCCTCTGAATACGACGACGCAAACATACGAAGAAACATTCCACAGCAGGAGCATCGGATAGTAGATCCTCAATTGTCCTACTATGACGAACCTCATGAGCTACGACCCATTCCAAGGACGCCCAAGGAACGCAGTTCTGGTATACGACCTATAAACTCGGTACCTACTATACCAACAGTGATTAGCCCCCAGAATTTAGCTAAACAATTTCAACCAACAGCTCTACAATTTATTAGTAGTCCATCAGCACAACCTTCAGCTCCAGGTAAACAAGTAGCACTAGGACCTAAAACACCACGAGCAAACAAAATAATTACAACACAATTGATTGGTGCTCCAGTAAAACGAGAAGTAACAGAACACTATGACGAGGAAGAATCTTCAACGCCCGTTCGCAGAGCACAACATGCTCCAAAACGATTAACAGAAGAGATACACTATCACGCTTCTACAACGATAATAAGAAACACGCCAAATAATACACCAGTTTCGACATCAACTACACCAGTAGGAGATGATGATATTTCACTCGTTCCAAATTCACTTCGAAGCGTGGTACAACCTGTACAAGTCACGCAATATGTAATCCAACAGTCACCAGTTGAATACCAACCTCCTAATCAAACTTGGAATCATTACTACCGTCAGAATCCACAATTTGTCGAACCAAAAGAAGAACCACAACCTATTCAAATTATAGAACAAGAAATCGAACCACAATTACCAGAAGAGTTGCGCGAGTATGAATATGAAGAGATTCCACGACAAACAGAACCTACACCAATACAAAAAGATGAGCAACCTCAACACGACGAACAAGATGTAGAAATTGATCTCACACCGTACAAGAGTAAATCCAGCTTCTCATTACCGTTAGAACCAACTATTACAGAACAATTAATCGAACAGTTTTTCAACGAACAAATAATCGAGTTGGATATACGTCTAGGAAAACAAGAGCTTGGGACACCATCTATGAAACAATTATATGAAATCAAACAAAAACAAGAGGAAGAAGGGAAACTCAAAAAAATGTTTGGAATGAACAGTAACGATGTCGATGATGAAGTATCACAACCAAAAAAGAATTCTTCGAAAACGCGATTAGAAATACGTGGAAAAGTGATGGAAGCAGAAATACAATTTTTACATACAAAAATCAACGACTTGGCAGAAGAAGAGATCGCAGTAGAAGCTTCATTAGGAAGAATAGATACAGAGCATTTCGTTACAGAAACTGCGATCGCAAAAGAAGAAGAGATACGAAAAACGATTGAACAAATCAATGACAAAATTGCAAAATCAATGAAAGATGAGAGGAACCAAACGACAGAAGCAGACGAAACGACTATTTCTACAATGAGTTTTAATTTGCAAAAATTGCAAGAACAAGTTACAAAATACTCTGACAAGTTGCAACAACTCGTGACGTCGATAAACGAGCAACAAGATAAAAATCGTCGAGAAAAATTGGAAATCGCACACGCGTCAGAAATGTACAAAGCACGATTACAATTTTCCAAAAAGTGGTTAGCAGATAGTAAACAAATTGAAGCAAAAGCACAACGAGAAGTAGAAATGCTACGAAAAGAGTTGGAACAAGTGAAAAAAGAAGAAGTGAAAACATTAGCCATGCAAGAGTACATTGAACGCGAACATGGAAGAAAAATTGTAGAAAGTGTAGAACGAGTGGTCAATATTTTGAAAGGAAAACATGATTTACCAGGAAATTATATTAGTGTTGCTAGAGCGATTGACATGTATAGTACATTGAAAGAAGCGGCACAATCGAATCAATTTACTGTTGATTTTTTCAAAAAGTTTGTGAGAGAACATAAAGAGTTTGGAATTAACATTCCCGTGTTTAATGTTGAGAATTTTGGAGATGCTAAGAAAATGAATTATATTCAAGAACAAGAGGAAGTCGTTTTTGAAGAAGAAGATGATGACATGCCAGATGATATGTTAAGTAAATTAAATGCGATAAATGCAAGTTTGCAACAGAACCAAAGAAAAGAGTTGACCGGTAAAGCGAAAAAGAGTGCTGCTCAGAGTGAAAAGAAGAAACAATTAGAAAAGGCAAAGAAGCAAAATGAACAGGCAAAAGCATTTAAACAAATGTTGGAACAGAATCAACAACGACCGAAGAAGAGCTCAAAAACAACGAAACGAAGATGAATATATACATTTATGCAGAACTGTGCACTAGTGAATTTCTTCTCTTTTGTACAGGTGTAGTGTCTTGGTTTGAAGCTGATAGCATGTAGAATCCTCCGAACAAAAAGTTTGAGAAGAGAACGTAGGCTAATGGACCAGATAGTGCTCCATGAATGAACATTACTTTCACTACTAATAACACTGTGATGAGATGTGAAAGACCGCTTAGTACTACAGATGTTTTGCTTGCTTCGATTGATGCTCCAAATAGGAGTACACCAGCCACCATTAATGAGACTCTATTAATGTTAGATTATTATCATCTCAACGTACCCAAACAGCTCTACTAGTTTCAACTGGTCTGCACCAACTACACTTGATGTTCCTAAATAACTCAAAAATGTTTCTGGATCTGCTACAGTAGCGATTCCACCGAGAGTTGCGAGTGATGCATCGGCAGTCATCATTGCTCTTTGCTGCCAGCTTCCGATTTGTGGTCTTTGTTCACCGGACATTTGCGAAAGAGCATAGGCGTTAACAATCAAATTGAAAAGTGTAAACGATAGCCAGAATTGTACGAATGAGGAGGAACTTAACTGAGAAACATTGATGACATTGTATGCCGTCGCTACTACGTTGATGAATGAGAGAGTTAAAAGCTTGGATGCAGTTAATTCTAACGCGGTAGATAATGACATCAACGATAGTGTAAAGAATACACAACTAATCGTTAGCGTATAAAAATGTAGTACCTCATTGCTGTCAACAATAATTCTGCTTCGAATGACGGCACTATTTCGCTGTTCTTGAATATTGCTCCATATGTTTCGTACGGAGCAAGTCCATAGGCAAGTGCACTTGCACCGAGTATGGCGCTCGATCCAAGTGTTGAGTATTTGACGAGACTGCGTGTTTGTACCATGCTGATTGCTTTTCTTTAGATTGAGCTAATTATAAAACAGCTAAAATGCGACAAGAAGGCCAAAGATGTCAAGTCAGTGTAAAACTGTTATTGCTGCGCTATGCTTTAGACATTGAAAGTGTTAAGACAAACTAACAGTACAGAAATCGAAATTCGAGTAATTATCAAAGCAATAAATTATATTTGTAAGTCATCTAATCTTCATGCATGTCCTTTCTACATATCGTCTCTTCAGTTTCAAAATCTATACAATTCTTGTGATCAATTAAAGAGCTTTGTCCGTTTCCAGTCTTGAAACCTGTCTTGCGAGGTTGTTATGCTTCGCCTCAAAACTTTGCAATTTGCGCGACAAATGGTCATAGGAACGTTCATAGGCAGTACGATTGACCTCGACTTGAATACGCAAATAATTGATTTCGGATACTAGATATTTAATTTGGCTCTCCATCTCCTCACGCGACGTTGTCTCCGTGATAGACTCGAGCGGTGACTCCATTACTGGTTTGATGATCAGATCTTGTACTTTTTTTTCATTGGGCTCTAGTGACGTTGCAGTTGATTCGGATTGTACTATGTTCACTTTTGCTACTTTTTCTTCATCAGGCTTAGCAAGTTCAAGTGTCGTTGATTCTAATCGTGATTCAACGTCTTTGGTTTTCTTTACTTTTCTAGTCATTTTTGGTTTTTTCTCTGACCGTTAGTCGAAATGAATAAACAAACTCTTGTTTGTTGCCGCAGAAATTAATTCCTCAAATGCTTGTTTCTGTTCCGCTTCCTTCTTCTTTTGTTCGCTTTCTATCTCTTTCTTTTTCTTCTTTTCTGCTAATTCTTTTGCTTTTTTCTCTCGTTTATCCTTCTCATTGATATCTCTTATAACGTCACCCCATAACATATCTGCTTCGCTATGCGAGTGCATCTTCACTGTGTGGAACTTTTTTGACCTGTTTACAAAATAGGTTTTGAATATGATACAGTATTAGTCACGTTACTGTCAGATCTTCTCCTGTTGCTTTGATATCTTTACATCTCAAACTCTACAAAATTGCAACATCTGTCCAAGTAGAAAAATCACCTTCTACCTTCTTGACAACTCTATTTGTATTTGTATCATATACAACTAGAAATTCGTTCTCATAGTATACTAGCAAAGATCCTTTTACCGAAAACGGTTTATACGATGACGATGCTGGTTCACAAATACCTATCATTGATTCTCCAGTTGTCAAGTCAAAAAGAGAGCACACTGCTCTACTATCCACGTAATAGTTGATGACTACCTTGTTGGTATTGGTCATTTTCAAATAGTACGCTGTTGACATGTCTTGAATTGTCATTAACTTGTCGCTGTCATAGGATATTTTGTTAACCGAGTAGATGCGATCGGCTTGCGCAACGACCAAGTGTTCATCATCTAAACGATCAATGGAGAGTATATTCGAACATGGTGATTCGATTCTAGAAATGCACTCGGCGGTGGCTCCCTTGATTTGGTAGATATTGATCCACATATCGTCTGTGCAAACGACGAACTGATTATTTCCAATGGGTCGAACTTCGCAGACATAAAGGTCCAACTGCATGTTGGTATGTTCTTGCGTTCTAGTGTTCCAAACTATTGCTTTTCTGTTGTGCGCGTATGCAACTATGTACTCTTTGATCACGACTATCCCTAGAACTGATTCTATCGGTACTGCCGCGCCACATGGTTCTCCAGTTGCTATTTCGTATATTTGAAGTACTTCTTGTTTGCTATCTGCCACTATGAGCTTGTCATCACTTAAGAATGTCATAGTTTTGACTTCCGACTTTTCTGGATCTAGAGTCAATGAGAATATCGGTTGTGCCTCGGTTAAATTATATATGTGCACAATATTGTTTTCACATGCTGCTATAAGTAATGGTGTTTTTTTCACGCGTAGCATCGATTTTAATTGCAACAACGACTCGCGCGTAGTTGGTAGACTGTCCATCGCGCAGACATCCTGAGTTTTAAAAGTTACGAGTTGTACGACATGTTCGTGTTTGATTGTTTGTGACAACGGTATGGTTACAATCGCTCCTATAAAGCTAGTATTAACTCCAGCTACCCTTTCCCTCAGTTCATCACTAAAGTGGTTGCCACAAAAGCTTAAGCTTGATATTACAATCCAAACTAGCCGTTATTCAGCCAACTAAATTTGAAAAAGAGCGGCAAGCCAAATTAACAGTTTGAACACGAACCAGCATGCTTTCGGCTGCCAACAAAGAGAACATAAACAGCAAAAAGCGAAAATTGGGTGGCAACGCACAAGATGGAAACAGACGGCACACGGGTGCGTATTATTCAACAAAATCGCCATCGCCACAACCACACAAAAACCGTCGTGTTAGTTTCGCATCCGAGGAAACGCAAGTCAAATACTTTGACAATCTAAAATCACCATCATCACTCGCACCCAAAAATAAAATCCAAACGATACCACAAGCGTCGCCTGCGCAAAAGAAGAGTATCCTAACAGCATCGCCTGGAAACAAAGCCAATGGAAAACCAAAAACCATTCCCTCGATTGAAAAGACGCCAACAAAGACACCAGAAGACTCGTACGATTTTGATGCCGAAGATACAACACAATCTAAACCTGCACGTTTGTCATCGCTACAAATCGCGCAACTTCAAGAACTACATCAAATCGTACTCGAAGGCGAAAACGAGATGAGCATACTATCAGACGAGATGAGTTTCACTCGCGTAGGAGGAAACATTTTTGTGCCAAGCACACAAGACGATGATGATTTCTTGAGCGACGAAGATGAAGAAGCCAATAACATGAGTATGGCAACCATGCACACTGCCAAGATACGCATGCCAGACGCACAAGAAGTTCAAAAGAAGGAAGACTACGAGTTGGACGACTTGATGACAGAAATGGAATTCACCCAAGTTGGAGGTGCAATCTTTGTCGAAGATCCAAACGACAAGACTCTAGATCGTCTCATCGCAGAAGATATGTCGCAAGCAGAACCCAAACCACAAGTATTTGTACCTGCCACACAAGAAGAGCCTTCTTCACAACAAGAAGAAATCAACGTACCAAGTACTCAAGAAGATGACGAAGATCAAAGCATGGAGTTCACTCGTGTACAATTTAACAATATCCAAGTCGTTCAATCTGGAAAGAAAGTCGAAACAGTTCCTGTAGCACAAGAGTTTGACGAAGAAGATATGGAATATACAGCAGACATTTCCAAACAAGCAGATGATTTGGCAATGGAAGGTATCGACGATTTAGATCAAGAAGAGAAGGTAGAGCCAGTACCTGAACCAGTCAAACCTGTAGAAAATACAAGAACTGCACAACCAAGTCGCGCTATCGATCTCTTGGACAAGATTCGTCGCATGTCCACCGCACATCATGATATCAGTCACACGAACATGTCCATGAGTAACATGTCAATGATCTCAAACGCAACACCAAAACGCGTGAGTGAAATCAAAACAAACATGTTGAACAATAGTTTGACTTTACAGAACAAACTAAACAGTTCACTAACTTTGAATGGTTCCATGCAACAAACACCAACTGTCAGTCGATCGATTACAGCATTTGAAAAGATGGATCAATCGCAACGACTTGACCAATCGATGGATATTTCCATTCTTAATGAACCGTTACATGATCCACTACAACAAGAAGTTAATGAACAAAATGAAGATGAAGAAGAAATGGACATGTTAGTCAAAGATTTTTTCGATCTCGTCGGAGTTCGTTTCGTAGGTGATATCTCAACAAGAAGAACAATGTCCATTGGTGGATTCGGAAACAATGACGATGTCAAAGCGCCAGAAACAACAAAAGAAATTTTACATGTCATGTGTGTAACTGGAAGTGAACACAAAGCCATGGAAGAATTACGTCAACAAGTCCAACAACAAATTGAAAAAATGAAAGAACAATTAGCAGAACTAGAGTTTGAAATCGAAGAGAATAATCCACCACTATTCCGCAAGTTACGCAAACTTTCAGATCAAAACACGACGCTCACTGATATGGAACTTTCCGATATCAAAAAATCACTCGCAGAGTTACGAACCATTTGTAGATACGAAAGCAAAGTTATCATGTACGATATGCGTATTGCAAGTGAGAAAAAAGCGCTAACGTGGATTACTGAACATTTGGATAATATTGAACATGGCGATTTGCGTAGCATCAACAAGTACTTGAGTAATATCAACGACTTGATTGAAGAACTAGAAGTTGATATCCAAAAGAAGAAGGACGCTCGTGAACAAAAGTTACGCGACAATCGAGAGAAACGTGATACCAAACTTCGTTTGGAGCAAGAACAACGGGAACGGTTACGTCAACACAAGACACTCGTAAGAACACCTGTCAAGGAGAATTGTACAGTGGAAGAGAATGGACTTGCTCGCGTGTATGAAGTGTTATGTCGTTGCATGTCCAACTTGTATCAAGTAGATAACCTTGGTAGTCACATGATCTCGTTAAGTTACAAGTGTCATGGTACTGCATTTGCCAAATTGGCGTTCCATACGGAACCAACAGGACAAGCTACTCGTGCAGAGTTTGTACCCATACAGAACCGTGATGTATCACGAAAACTATGGGATGATGATGATACATTTGCACGTGTTCAAAAGGTGGTCCTTAGCAAGTGTATAGATTCAGTACAGCTCTATGTCTCTAAAAATGTAACAAATGTGAAACAAGTTGCAGCAGCTGCACAGCAAGTGACTACTCGTGTAGGAAGATGCATGACACTGTTAGATGAACTAGAGCGTGTAGCTACTCGTTTCAATAGAAACATGCTAGTGGGTACGACACCATCTCAAGCACATTTATCACTTGATGAGAACGGATTTGTATTACCGTTCGCTTTACGTTTTATTAGTCACTCCTCTAAGACCAAATTCACAGTAATGTTGAATTTGGGACCTCATTATCCATCTAACCAAACTGATGTACCACTATTATCAGGTTTCCAATCCTTTATTGGTGACGTCACACAAGAACAAATTTCTAGTATTATTGAACAAGAACAATGCAAGTTCGGACGATTGACTCGTCTTTGCGAACAATTCCAAGCTCTTCTATAAAGTTGTTATTTATTACCTTCTTGCATTGTTTCATCTGCTTCTTCAAAATATTCTTCACCTTCATCATCTTCTAATGCCATTCTGTCGTATTCTTGACGAGCGTATGTCGCCCATGAAGTAAAGCTTCCTATCGTTCCCTTTTGTTCAAATAGGAAAAACTTGTTCAAATTGTACAAAATATTGAAAAAGATGTGTGACATTTTCGACGCTTTGATGTCACGTAGAGTGATGTTATTTGGATCAGCAGGTTTTATCATGTCCGTTCTATCAATGTTAGTAACAATAATTATAACATACATTTGCGTAAGTACATCGTCCATTAGTACTGGTTGAGCATCTATTTGTTTCATTCGCTCGATTTGTTGCGAGAAAAAGTATTCTATCTCGTACCTCGTTATGACACCATCTCCATCTATATCTATTAACCTAAACCAGTATTCCAATGATGTAGGTGTCGTTTTGTCTTCTTCCGATAAACAAAACCATATAAAATCTTCATAACTCATTTTCCCTCTTGGCGCGTCCGATTTTGTCATTCTCGTTTCGATTATGCGATCGACAATATGTTCCGTCAATGCATTTTCAGCATAGTTTAACAAGTCCTACAACGTCAGTCGTTACGATCTTAAACATACTGTCGCATCAATTAAAAAGTCATGATCAGTATCTAGTTCCCAAAACTTGCAATAGATCACGTAAAAGTGTTCGTACGAGAAAAAGTTGAGTTCTTGATTGACATCATCTTCTTGGTTAATGAATTGTATACTTTCCATCAAGTTTGAGTTTTTAAACTCTCGTAGTGTAATTTTTCCTGATCCAGTACGATTGACAGTATAGAAGATTCGAACGATGACAGTTTCTGCGTATTTCTCTTGGAACGCTGGTGTCGTTTTTAAAAACTCAAGTCCTGGATGAACGGTTAGTAATTCTTTCATCAAGGGTTTGAAATCGGATGGAAGGATATAGTTGTTTGTTGATTGTTTCAAAACGTTAAACATTCGTTCTTGATCAGTTTTTCCAACCATATCTACTTTCCAAAATCTAGTATGTTAATTTTGAAAAGCGACATACTGTTCGAATTGTTCTCTAGTGATACGTCCTGTTTGGTTTCTATCTATATGTCGGAATAGTGTACTATTCAAAAAGTATGGTAACTTGCAAACTTCTGTAGTAACAACTTTGAATTGTTCCAGTGTGAAACCACCATAATTCTTTAAAAAGTATCCGCTTATTTTTAACATGTCCTGTTTTAGATCTGTATCATTTGGTTTGTTTGTAGTTGGGAAATAGAAACGTGGTATGAGCGACTCGACATTAATAATAGGTTTTGTAGGTTTCAAGTTATCTAGAGGGATCGCGTTCTGGTGTTCGTCATCTACCGTGATTTTTATCCTCTTTTTCGACTCCAAATCGTGCTCATGCTCTAGTTCCCAAAACTCGAGTTTCTTTTTTGCTAATGGTGAGGAGGCATTTGGTGACTTGTTTTCAAACGAAAAAGTAACACGATGATTGGAACTGGGCGACCGCGGTGGTGTTTGCGGTGCGGTCGCAGATGAAGGTGATAGTTGCTGTTTGTGGTGTTGATGGGAAATAGATAACTTTTGTGCCATATTTGCAGTGGTTACATCTACTTCATCTACTGCGAGTCGCGGTGATAGTGGTGATTTTGGAGAGAAAGATGCGCTTGTACGCAACGGTGACAAATTAGATTTTGGGCTTTGACTTTGCCGTGTTGGTATGTGGATATGATCGACTGCTTGCGACATGTACTGTTGAATATCTTCTTGTGTTTCCG
>JAESGV010001428.1_pt1 | contig 9989 bp, 13 predicted proteins | sample 9269781 | NCBI WGS metagenome assembly JAESGV01 (sample SAMN15741586, study PRJNA653496) | algae metagenome | isolation source: Tildeniella torsiva UHER 1998/13D and co-occurring heterotrophs from... | place: Slovakia: Slovak Paradise National Park, Hrabusice, Kosice Region | collected 2000-01-01
TTTGGAGAAGATTGCCTGACTCTTCGCCAAAATGTAAGCAGATTTCGCGCGAGAAAACTTTTTACTGTAACGTGCAGGAAGAAATTTCTTCCTGCTACAGTAATCTTTTAGTTTAACTTTAAAAATGTAACAAATGATATCTGAGTTGTAAATCACATTGTACATATCACCATCGCAATCACCACCAGACATCATATCTTAGTAAGGTTTAAATTATCTTTTTGAGAAAATAATACAATTACACAGAGGTTACAGAATAACACAGGTCACAGTTTCACGTCCTGTCGTTACAACTCACGCAACTGTGGCGACAGGTGACATGAAAAGTCCTGTGTTATACATACACAGTCCACTTTTTACAAGACAGAAGCAAGAAGAGAACAAAGATTGTAGAAGTCAATTTACTAAATATTTGGTCTTTTTATTCAGAATATTCTGTATCGTTGGATTCTTGTTCATAATCGTCAAAATCGTACAAGTTGCGAGAATTGGTTGGTTTTGGATCACTGTTTACACCATTGTTGAGCATGGAATAGCAATTGAAACGACGGCGAGGAGGAGTTACTGATTCTCCATTGGCGATTGCATGTAATTCACGGGAGAAACTTGGTCTTAATTCATAGGTGTTGAAGTCAACAGTAGTATTATGGTTGAAGATAACCTCTGCCTCTGTACTACTGTTATCACCAGCTTGTATATTGGTGTTGGTGAGTGAGTTGTTGCGTTGTGGCGAATCGACCATGCTATCTTCATCGTTGGACAATGAATGAGACACCTCCAATAAATTAGCTAAGACCTCTATGCGAGAGGTCATATTTTCGATTTCACGGCGAGTATCTGGAGCTCTACCATTGTTTACTTGTCTTGCACGTCGTTCTTGTCTTCTTGTGTTGTTGATGTTGCGTTGGGTTTGACTTCTATCACAATAAGATAACGAAATATTTTGGTTGAGTGCTAAGATGGTCTGAAATAACAAAACGTACCATCAATTAGAGCAAGAACCATGCAGTGTTGTTGGAACATTAGTCGAACCTCCACAACAAAGTTGTGGTTTTAAAGAATACCAGTAACATGATTTATACTTTTAATAGTATTAGTCGTGTTATTATTGGTTTCCCAGTGCATATTAGCTGATAGAGAAGGAATCAACGTGTTCAAAACTTTTTCTCTATTCCACCATTTAGCCTACAATGTAAGTTGTTCAATATTATGCTTACCCATTTAAAAATACTAGGATACAAATTAATTAAACCAGTGAAGAACTGTTCTGCTTGTTTGATACTACAATTGTTTCAATGCGACGACATACATTGATAAACAAGTTCTGCTCTTCAATTGTATCAGTAACCAACTTGGCGACTCGCATAACTGAGCGCATATAATGAACTTTGCAACCACAGATGAGCCGATTGAAGATACTTTCACCGTCACAATCACTAAGAAGATTAACTAAAGCCTCCAACAACCCATTGTGTTGTGCCTCAGAGAAGTCTATCATAATCATTTCTAACTGTTCTAGGTACAACGGCAACTCTTGAGCATCACGTGCAATAGTTTTGAAATAAATGATGAATAATTGTTGAAAAGCTTTTTCAGTGAGGGCACTAGTACAAAAGCATGCAAATACAACAGTTTATTGAAGTTCATCGATGAACTCAACTAAATTTAACACATGTAAACCATGGTGTGAGTCATATTTAATGTCAACAAACAAAGCAGGGCATGTAACAGCCACCATACTTTGAATTGGAGACTGAAAGTGTATCAAAATAAAATCATCAGTCTCTTGAATAAGATGATCATACAGAAAAAATAACTCAACAATAGCTACTGACTCTCCATCAAAAACAATATCTATAAATTAGTTTATGTGAAATTGTGCATATCTTCTTCTTTTTTAACATCTTCATGCAAAAGCATGATTGTCTTCTTGATAGAAATGATTTCGAAAACATTAACTGTATATTTATCACGTAGAGCCTTGCTTTTAATGTATTTAATTTTGTCTTGATTAATTAAAGTACAGCAGAGTTTGTGAGCAGGTCTGTCAATTCCTACACCATGGGCTAGATTGTGTGCAGTAATAGTTGGATTAACTAAAATCATTTTACGAAGAGCAATTTTAGCAGTAGTGCAAGTGCGGTGCTCAACAAAACGTAAGTGATTATGAGTACCTGTTAAATACATAAATTAAAGAGAGCTATTTTGCTTTGCCTAATAGTAACAATAAACAAAACAGTTACTAAAAGCCACAATAGTTCCATTTAAGCATTTACGACATGATTTTTGACGACTAAAGTAGGGTAGTACAACAGTATAATCTGTATTGCTACAGATTTTAACACCTTTACAGGCTGCTGCACGACGAGTAAAAAGCTTGCCAGGCCTTGCTTGCAATATAAGATGAATTCCATCAGCAATAGTGTAGTTGCGAAGACAATGGTTGTTGTCACTCCAAAGAGTATGATTATTAATTGCTGCTTCTGTGAATTGATATAAGATTTCGCATTCTGGGAAGGGAATGGTTTTCATGAGTATTAAAGCTACAAGTTGAGCTACAACAATTTGGATATTAATAGGACGACGACAAGTAGATACAGTAAGCTGTATGCCTTGTAAGTTCATTGTTTTAACACAATTTAACACAGCTGTGAAATACAAGCACAGGTATTTCAGCTGTAGCGAGAGTTGACAGGTTGTAACCCTGTGGTTGTAAAACACGGCTTGTGCCAAATGTGGCCTGTGTTATTATGTACTTTCAATTACACAAGTAAGATAATTGTTTTATATATACTGTTTGTAGTAAACATATGTTACCTGGAAATACCAATGGATGCTAAGAGATAAATACAGTGTAATCGTTGAGAATAATAAGTTTTTTGTGTAAGTTGAATGAAATGTACACTTGATCTTATTTGAATATTTTAATATCGTCAAATCCACTGATTAGGTATTATGCTTTTTATATTGTTAGCAAAATAAATATTCTTATTTTATCAAAAAGTTTGTACTTGTTGAAATACTTTTCTAAATTTTTAATAACAATTTTATTAATTTTTATTTTTACAAATGGAATATGTAACATATCTATATGTTAGAAGCGAGTAAAATCGTACTGTTTTGAAATACCATATATAATTTTCTCATTGCTTCACTTTTTGAAAAATTATTGTGTTATTTATTGGTATCATTTAATATATTCATTACTCACTTAAATTTTTTTATATTTGTATTTAATGTAAAGATTACTTCTAGTTGTTTCTTGGCCATTTTTATAAAAACCTAAACGTTATATGTTATTAATCAAACATACTTGATTTAGTACATTCAAATGTTTTAAAATTGATAATATTGCTTTTGAATAATAAAATGGTGTACTTATAGCCATATTTAATACATTTAAATACTTGTACCGTTTATGTGCTTTAATTTTTTACATTGATTTTCATAAAAAATATTTTTTCTCTTAGCTGTATTGTTTTCTCAAATTGATAAATAATTTGTGTTTGGCTGAATACCTGAAAAGAACACCTTTACACAAATATAAATGAATTTGCATTGCTGTAGGCGCTATTTCAATGGAAATTTGTCTGCATTGGTTATTATATGCAATAGCAGCTTTTTTTAAACATGATAAATCGCAAATACAGGTGTTATTAGTAGTGCAATACTCATCATAGTGTTTATCATCAATTTTTACAATTTTGTTTGATTTGACTTTGATTGTGGCAATAAATGTTCTTATATATAGTCTTTGCTAACTAAGTAATTTTTTAATGCCACTTTTACTTGCTTCAAAATAATCGGCAATGTATATGTTTAGTAGTATTGATGCATTGTTCCCTTTACCATCATTTTTGAACGCTAATTTATTAAAATAAAGAATCTGTTATATATCAAACCAACTGGCACTTTGTTAGCCACTGTTATTCGATTTAAAAAATTTGAATATTTTATGTGAACCATTTTAACCTAGACTGACATTGTTACTTATACAAGTTGATGACTTACAGTTTGAATCCTTGTACACACATTGTTTTTAATTCTTGTATGAACATGTTATGACCAGGTGCATGTTTCTCAAATAGACCTTCTATTTTCACTTTTGCTACACATGCGACTAAATATAGTGCAATGTCATATAGTTACATTAGCCGATTTTGTATTGTTTTTCTTTTACTCTCTAGTAGTTTTATTTCGCAATATTTCTTTTATACGTTGAAAACAATGGATAAATATTGTGGAAAAATATTCTTTTTTTTAACTTTGATAATAGGCTCGTTTGATATGTTTAATTATTTCAAACACATGATATTGTCATCAAGTGTTTGTAAAATGAATATAAATGATCCTAATTGTAAATTAGTTTTCTGTGATGATTGTGCATTTGATATTGGTTTGGTAAATGATTTGGTTTCTGCTTTATCAAAAAGTTGAGTCATACATTGCGTATACAGAGCATGTAAAGGACTTTCTTTCATCTTTTTTAGAGGTTTATTTTCTTGCAGACCAACAACGTGACTCTTTCGTTCCATTTGTTGTAATCAGCAAGGAAAACTGCAATTTGAAAGGTTATTGGACTTAGCCAATTTAAAAACATTTGTGAGTGAAAAAGTGTTTATTACTGGTTTAACATAAGCATTAAATGTTTAGATGTTAAATATTCTCCATCTACAAACAAATGGTATGGAACAAGTCTGTAAGATTTGAATCTAAATTTCTGATACAATTTCAAAGCTATATTCTTCTCATTTAGGAGATGACTCATATCGAGTTCTATGCATAACAGTTCTAAAGACTGTTTCGCTGTCTTTAATGCTTCACTGACAAGTAATGACCCAACACCGAGTTTTCTGCAGTTTGGCATGACGTACATGCCAAAGAAATTGCCCTTATATCGCTCTTTCATTCTTGAACAACGAATAAACGTTAGAACATCATAAAGATTTTCTCCAATAAATGCACCCAGAACAAATTTTTCCAAATGATTTGTGGTAGTGAGTCTATCTATCCACGTTTGGTCTGAAAATTGTGATTCTTCCTCATACGATGAAGAAAATGCAGATGGGCACTCTTGTAAACCGTAGAGTCTTAGTTCTTTTAGTATTTTGACATCGTCAGTGTTGAGAAAACGAACATATGGCGTTGACGTAGATGAGTGCATTTTTCTAAATCGTGTTTTACAATAGTTTAGAATACCAACAGGTGACAACCAAGATGCAAAGAGTGTTTGTGTTTGAGCAGTACAACCCGATCGAAAAAGTAAAAAAACCACGAAAGAAATTCGTTCACAAGCATGACCATCCGTGGGGATGTATAAAACAAATACTCACGGAGGCAGATAAAAATCTCACCGCAATTGAGATAGCAGAAAAACATTTGGAAATGTATCCAAACGACACTGGTTGGAGTAACCTCAGTCGTAAATCGAGATTAGAAAAGGTTGCGTATGCTTTGTCCAACAGTATGTTGGGAACAGATGCAAAAGAATGGTGTAAATATCACAAGCAAACAGACAACACTAACTTATTTTTCTTTCACGACACGTGCATCATTTCTGAAAGTCAAATACCAATGGTTAGCGAAGAGGATGCCCATGAACAAAACGAATCAAATATTTTTTCAAAACTTCAAATTATCAAAGACCACACATTGGACGTACTCTATGTTGACGAAACTGAAGAACAACCAAACAAACGACAGAGACTCACAGAAGAACAACCTCCAGTAGAAGCACAAAACGACTCGCCTTTCGACTTTAACATAGACTATTACGACGAATGTACTATAGATCCAGAAAAAAGAATAATATAGCACCTATTTTCGCGACTTGGATACAATATCAACTTTTCCAATTCTTCACAAATATCTACAAAAGTTGGCCACATGGTCTTCATGCCAAAGAAACTTTTATTTTTCTTTCTCTTTCTTCTCTTTACTTCGTTTTATCCACTCCTCACTAGGTCCGTTATCATCGTCATCTTCTTCTTCATACTGTTCATCTTCTACCTCACTAGGTGAACGTGGTGGCTGCCTTGTCGTTTCTAAAATACTAACACTCGACAAATGACTAAATATTCCCTGTGGTGGTACATTCAAATTGGTCTCATAGTGATGTACAGGAGATCTCGGTAAATAGGTTTCATAATCATCAATTTCATCGTGAACATCTTCATACTTTGAGTCGTCACTGAAATTGATACCAAAATCTGATAATGTTAAACCCTCGAATTTTTCATCTATTTCTTCTTTCTTTGGTGTCTTCTTTGGACTAGCTGGTTTATCCAAACTTTTAATCTTGTCATTTTTCTTATTGAATACAAATTCTTTTGGTTTTGTTATACGATGTTTCCAATTCTCTCCGGTCACGTATACTCCTTGTAACTGTTTCTCTTTCTTCTCACGGGCAACATTTTGCCGTAATATAAACTCATCGGCGCCATGGACACCAGAATCAGGTGTATTTACACGTGGTGCATTTTTTGTTTTTGACAAATCAGGACTAAAGGTACATCCTATTAAATCATCCTTGGAAGTTGCTCTTCTTTCTCGATTTACTTTTGCTTTGCGTTTCCTGTCCCATTGACTCACACGATCGTGGAACTTTTTGGGTCCATAGTGATGCTCAGTGTGTCCGCCATGCACCGCTTTCGTTCTTGGAGAGAATGTACAATCTTGCAACTCTTTCTCCTCTTTTTCTTGTCGAAGTGTTTTTAATCGTTCTTGAGATCGTTCGTGTTGCGATAACAAGTGTTCTACACGATCATTTGGACTTGCATTCCATACGCCTTTCTTTTCATTTTCCATGGCACGTGATTTTGGATTGAGTGTTGGTTTGAACGAGTATTCTTGTGGTTTTGGTTGTTCCCTCTGCGTGAGTAATCGTTCGTATGAGGATGTTGGTAATTTGGATGCGATCTCTTGTGAGACTTCATTGATTTTTGGACTAAAGAATTCTTTTTGTTTTTGAGCTTCGCGTTGCTCTTGTAATTCTTTCTTTAGTCGACGTTCTTCCTCTGCTCTTCTATACAAATCACTTTGTGATGAACTATTTACATCTCGCTGTTAGCTGGTGAGTATTTGTTCAAATCGACTTACCTTCGAAGGTGACAATAGTGTTGCTCGTGGTGAAGATGTTGTAGATGATTCTCTTGTTTGTGCAGGCGAGTTTACTGATGTATTCTCTTCTCGTGTCTTATTAAGTCTGAAACTTTCTGCATAAAGTCGATCGCTAGCGCTTCCCTCACGTATTAGCATTGCTGCTTGTGGTGTAATGCGTGGTGTACCAAATTGTTCTTCATCTATCGAGTTTCCAACGTTTGATTGTCTCTTTTCAAAATCGCGTTGCTCCAAATAATGTTGTTGCGAATATCCTGCGACATCTTTTCTTTTTCGCGCTTTGATTCTATTTACGAGTTTTAATGTGCGTGGGTTTAGTTTTGGAACAAAATCATCCTCTGAAATATCGCTTTTAGCTTTCTCACGTTTTGCATTTAATTTTGCCTCACGTTCTTCTTGCTATTTTGTTAATTATTTGTTTGGCGCCATACCCATGCTTTGTTAAGTGTGCTTTGATCTTCTCTACCTGCTAGATTCGCACTCTTTTCTGATATTTTTGGTTTGAACGTGTACTGTTCTACCTCTTTCTCTTTGTTCTCTCGCGCCTTTTGTAACTTTTCTTTTCGCTCTCTTTCCAAGTCTTGAAAACGAGCTTGGATGTCGCTTATCCTATTTTCGTCGATTGTGTTTTGATTTACAGTACCCTCTATCTGAAACGTGTAAGTTTTGTTGCGCTCAATCTTACGAAATCGGCCATCTGCTCTGATCGTAGTCGCTCCCGTTTCTCATCTGTCTTTTTGCCCGATTCTAGTAGGTGGTCGTATATTGGTTTGCTTCTATGTATTTGTTTCGATCTATCGTTTATCGATGGAGATGGAACGTGTTGATGATGACCTAGTACTTCAGCAAAGTCTTCTGCAGAGATTGATTCATAGTTTACCACAGATTGACTTTCTTTTGGTTTTACACTTGGACTTTTATTGACTGTGAATAGCTATGTGAGCATGACAAACTCACTTAAAACTTACCATCAAAGTGTGGTGTACTTGTCTGGACTTTGAAGAACCTTGGACTCCTGAGAACAAATTTTAACAATTAGATCGAAGAGCTATTACCTTGGCGAAGTATCTGACATACTTACTCAAAAAACCGTTGAATAATTTGTAAATTCAAGTTGACACAACTTGTGTATGTTCAGTTTGGTCGTGCGAGTGGATCAGCGTGTAGAAGAACTCTTATTGAAGAACGTAGAAACGATAAAACCGTACGAATCGCGAAAACAAATGGAACAGATTCTATCTGTTGAAGATGATGATAAGAAAGAAAACCAACAACGGGATTACGACGTAAAAGTAGAAAATGGAAGTTCACTGTTCTTTTCGATAGGAAATCCAGCTGTAGAAATTACCACCGGTTATATTCACTTGTATAAAAACTCTATGGAAAGAGACACAAAAGATTCGTTGGGATTACCAATAATAAGAGGTACACTTGTATGTGTACTCGCTATACCGTCGTTTTTAAGCATCACCGAGTTTGTATCCTTTGTCAGTTGTTTCAAAAGCAAAGTATGTTAACATAATTCGCCCACTAACCAAAAGATTGCCACTATTCGAATACTACGTGATCAATCACCAAACAAATATATGGCGTTGCTACAATTCTCTGATCAAAAGTCTGCAGATAGTTTTTACAGACAATTTAGTGGAAAACCATTTAACTCGTTCGATCCAGAAGAATGCAAACTAGTGTTCGTGTCAGATGTAGAAATAACAAGTAAATCAGAAGATACAGTCGAGTTCCCACCAGTCGCAAACGGACCATTAACAGCACTTCACGATTCGCTCATTGAGGATTCTGGATCACCACAGTTACTATCAAAAACAAAGTACGAAGTTCCAACATGTCCCGTTTGTTTGGAACGTTTGGATTCCGACTCTTCTGGTATTATCACAACTTTATGCAATCATGGTTTCCACTCGGATTGTTTGACAAAGTGGGGAGATGGAACTTGTCCAGTTTGTCGTTTTGCCATTTATAACAATCATGTAACGTGTGGAGTGTGCGACACTCCAGAGAATTTATGGATCTGTTTAACGTGCGGAAATGTTGGTTGTGGACGATACGTCAACGCTCACGCAAGAACCCATTTCGAAGAGTCGAACCATACTTACTCTATGGAAATCGAAACACAACGTGTTTGGGATTATTCAGGAGATGGATACGTTCATAGAATCGTATCAAACAAAGCAGATGGAAAACTTGTAGAAATTCCGCATCCAGAAGAGAAAAAGATGACTGAACTTGTGGAAGCGCAGTTTAACTCGAAACTTGATGCCATTTTGATGGAATATAATGAATTACTGACGCAACAGTTATCTAGTCAGAGATTGTATTTTGAAACCAAGTTGAAAGAATTGGAAAAAGAAAAAGAAATGCAAATAGAGAATCTACTTGGAGAGCTAGTCGCGTTTAGACAAGTACGTATTTGATCTTTAACATTAACCACGAATAGGAACGACAAAAACTCAATACCAAAATGGAAAAGTCACAAACTCAAATGCGAAAACAATCAGAAGAAACATCCTTTTTGAAGCAACTAAATACAACGCTGATCGAAAATCAAAAACAATTCAAAACAAAGTTGGAGCATTTAGAAAAACAACACCAACTCAAACTCGCACAAAAAGATTTAACCATTACCAATCTTCAAGAAGAAGTAAAAGATTTATACACGCACTTGGAAACGCAAAGCAAGATCGAAAAGAATCCAGAAATGGAAGGCGGATCAGTTGTCGTTATCCCTCGCAGTCCATCATCACCACGAGGAAAAAAGAAGAAAGACACACCCAAAAAGAAGAAATCCTCTTAACGTTCCCGCTTTTCCAAACACAGAGTTGACTACGAGACGTTACTGAACCTGGAATGAC
>JAESGV010001429.1_pt1 | contig 9989 bp, 8 predicted proteins | sample 9269781 | NCBI WGS metagenome assembly JAESGV01 (sample SAMN15741586, study PRJNA653496) | algae metagenome | isolation source: Tildeniella torsiva UHER 1998/13D and co-occurring heterotrophs from... | place: Slovakia: Slovak Paradise National Park, Hrabusice, Kosice Region | collected 2000-01-01
TCTGACTTTGATTTCGTATGGGCTGTATAATGCAGCGTTTTTAATGTTTTTGATGTAGTTCATGTTGTACACTAAAACCTTTTGACTAAAGATGACTGAGATTGGGTTGAGTGGCCAGTTGTCCTGTTTACACGTGTAACGGATACTGAACGATGCTTCTATTTGAACAAGAAGAGATGTAAAGAAGTGGAGTTTTTAATGGTCTGTGTTTGTTGTGTACCGTATTGTGGTTCAGAAAACAAAAAAGTTTGGAGTATATGAGAAAATATTCAGAAAAGAGAGCAGGCGAACTCGAAGCAGATTACCCTGTCGTATGTTTGGCCACAGTGGTATAACAGAGAATGCAAGTGCAAGCTAAATGGTATTTTGGCAAAAATTAATACTAAACAAATAGTCTGCTGAAGTGTCTTTCTTCGCGTTCGTTGTTCTTATCGTGTATTACGTCGCATATGGATCATAGTGTTTTTCTGCAAAAAGTATGCTCCAAACATGGATAAAAGAAGCTATTCAAAGATCGCACAACTATTTGGCACAAGTTTTGTTCTGAATGGTCACGACAGGACAATAATCAAAATAAACAACATGAGAGCACTAACGCCATGTTCATCGAACACACTGCGGATTGTGTTGCTTGCAATACTTTCTTGTGCAGTGCTCGCAGCTGTTCCACTAGGTGGATACAACTTGAATAACAATCGTTATAGCGATGATCAATACATAACAAAAGCAAACGTGAATACACTAAGAGTAAAGTGGAGATACACAAGCAATGGCGATATTTCGGCAACACCAGCAGTAGTAAATGTAAATGGAAAAGATATTGCATTCTTTCCTGACTGGTATGGCCTCGTTTAGTTTTGCTAACAAACGCAGGGCTGGATACGTTCATGCAGTAGAAGTAGAGACTGGTGTAAAAGTCTGGTCTAAAAAGATTTTTGCTGGAAATGATTTTTCGAGAACCAGTCCAGCTTACGATGCTAACACAGGTTATGTGATCATAGGTCAACAACTAGGAGCAAAAGTATACGCTTTACGAGCAACAACTGGAGGTACGATCAAAAGACAACAAACTAACAAATCTAGAAATTGTTTGGACATCAAACCCAATCAATTCTCATTTACTTGCTCAAATTACTCAATCTCCAACAATTTATAATGGCAAAGTTTTCATAGGTTGCAACTCCGGAGAAGAAGGTTGGGCATATACAGGAATTCCAAACTATCAATGTTGCTCGTTCAGAGGATCATTCAGCGCTCTAGATATCAATACTGGTGCGATTTTATGGACTTTTTATACAGTACCAGGTGACAACAGTCCAAATGGCTATGCAGGAAATCCCATTTGGGGTTCCATCGGTATGCTTATTTCAATTATTTTCTGACTCGTTTCAGCACCAGTTGACGTTGCAAGACAACTCATTTTTGTAACAACGGGAAATAACTATCGCGTGCCTCAAGATGTTAAGAACTGTTTGGACGCCAACCAAGGCAATCCAAACGTTTGTCAAATGGCAGCGAACAATTATGTGAACGCGATTGTCGCTTTACGCGTTGCAGATGGATCTGTAGCATGGTCATACAAAACAGGCGCTGATGTTTGGACTGCCAACATTACACCAGATTTTGCTGTTGCTCGCGATTGGGATTTCGCACAAGGACCTATTCTTTTCCCTATCGTACAAAATGGCGTAACTGTTGACGCGGTTGGTGCTGCTGGAAAATCAGGTATCGTATGGGCGATGAATAGAGCAACAGGAGCGTTAATTTGGTCAAGAAATACAGGAGGATCCAATTCTGGAGGTGGAATGATGTGGTAAAGTTACAGCCTTTTCAAACATTAACATTACAGGGGATCAGCAGTCGACGATAAAAATTTTTATGCTGCTAACGCGAACGCAGGAAGAGCACAAATACAAATGAGCAACGGTGTAGTATGCACTTCTGGTTTCTGGATTGCTCTAGATAAGAACACTGGTAACAGAGTATGGAGTACTTGCAATCCAGTAAATTCACAAGTGAGAAATGCTCTCACTGTAGTCAAAGGCGGAGTAGTATTCGCATCTGCTATGAATAGTAAGTCAATCAAACATGTTATTAACTATGTAGACAATGGAGATTTATATGGTCTTGATGCACAAACAGGAGCGATTCTTTGGAACGTACAAAGTGGAGCTTCTAACAATGCAGGACCTGCTATTACAAATGGATTAATCATGTGGGGAACAGGTTACGTACGTTACGGACAAGGTGTTCACGGCAACACAATGATTGCTTTTGAAGTACCATCACGTGTCGTAACTACTAGCGCACCTACTACTACAACAACTGCTGCTCCAGGTACTCCTACGACAACAACGACTACTGCTACTCCTACAAGCACTATAGCACCGCCTTACCAGTGCTGGACTTGCCCTCCAGGTTATGTCCATTGTAAGTCTTATTTTTGCATAATTCACACATTTAGGGTGGGATGTTGGAATGGCAGAACCTTATGATAAGTGTGCATGCACACCTGCTCCAGCGACAACTACAACTACAGCTGCACCAACCACTACGACTACAACAGCTGCACCAACTACAACGACTACTACTCAAGCACCTACTACAACAACGACTACTGCAGCACCAACTCTTCCTGCAGGTTATGTTCGTATTTTACCATCTCAAAACGATGTTGGTGATCAAACATGGACACCTAACTCGGTAACAATTGCAGTTGGGCAAACTATTTATTGGGATCAATTGGTAGGCCATAGTGTTTACCAAACAATTGATGCTACAAGTATCACTGCTGCATCAGGTGGTATCAGTGGAGTAGGACAAACTTTCCAAGTTACATTCACTGCTGATATGGTGAGAAACAATGCAGCCTACGGTGGAAACAAATTCTATTTTAGATGTGGTCCACACACAACCATGTTCTTACAAGTTGCTGTAACTGGAGTAGAAGTTCCTACAACTACAGGAGCGCCAACAACTGTTGCACCAACATATGGCACAGGATATGCAGGATACTGTCCTGCAGCTGGTTACCAAAGTTCAGTACTAGGAATTCGTTACTTTGTTGATCCTTTACCAATTCCACCAGTTGCTCAACCAACTAGAAGTGACGCCACAGGTGACTATTATGACATCCCAATTACCGAATTTACAACTTCTATTCATTCAGATCTTACTCCTGTAGAAGTAAGAGGATACGGAGGTTCATACCCAGGTCCTACAATCGTAGCAGTTCAAGATAGACAAGTAACTATCAATTGGGCTAACAACATTGCTGCTGGTTCTACGTTTATGAGTGTAGATACCATTCCTGCAGGATTAAGTACTACTCGCATTGTTACTCATTTACATGGTGGTGACACTACTGCCGGTAGCGATGGTATGCCTGAACAATCAGTAGATGTTGGTGGTGTTTATACGACTACTTATTTGAATAGAGAAGGTCCATCTACACTATGGTATCATGATCACGCTATGGGCAACACTCGTTCAAACGTGTATGGTGGTTTAGCAGGTGTATACTTGTTACGTTCCCCTTCGGAAGCATCACTTGATGTACCAACAGGTGCCAATGAAATTCCACTAGTAATTCAAGACAAACAAGTTGCCAAAGATGCAAACGGTAACGCATACTTGTACTACCCACAAGCATGGACAATGACCTTCTACGGACAAGTCATGTCAGTGAACGGTAAGATTTGGCCATACACTGTTGTTACACCAACAAACTATCGTTTCAGAATCATCAACGCATCTAATGGTCGTCACATGCATTTGCGCTTCTCAAATCCTAATTTGAGATTCATCGTCATTGCTAATGACCAAGGATACTTGAGTGCACCAGTCACTACTGATGCATTTACACTTGCACCTGCAGAACGTATTGATGTGATTATCAACTTTTGTGGATATGATGGACAAGATATTCTCTTGTTGAATGATGCTAATACTCCATACCCAGGTAACGCTAATCCATTTAGCGCTACTGTAGGTATTGATCCATGTTTACAAGGTCGTATTATGCAGTTCCGCGTTAGAGGAACATCTGCATCACCATGTCCTGCTCAGCCAAGCACTGGTATTGCAACTGTTGAAAAGAACCCAGTCATGGCTGTAACAGCTTCACAATCGATCAAGACAAGAGAATTAGTGTTCTCCCAACCTCCTGGTGCTCACATGCCAATGCAAGGTGTTCGTGCTAGCGATGGAACCATTACAACATACATGTATGATGACCCAACTACCGAGTTTGTCAAAGCGGGTTCTGTAGAGACTTGGATTGTTTACAATTTAACGCCAGAGTCACATCCTGTACACATTCATAGTTCAAGTATGAAGATTGTGTCAAGAAGACCAATTGATGTAGCTGCTATGCAAAACAACAAACAACTTGTATACACTGGAAACGCTATCGCACCAGAAGCATGGGAAGCAGGTCCTAAAGATGTCATTAGAGCAGATCCTGGACAAGCGCTAACCATTTTGGTTAAGTTTACCGATCACAAAGGAAAGTTCATGTGGCATTGTCACATTTTAGAACATGAAGATAATCACATGATGAGACCTTTGGTAGTGAATGATGATGGATCACCAATTGATGTTCCAGTTGTTACTACCACAACCTCGGCACCAACCACGACAACGACAACTGCTGCTCCAACAACGACAACTACCACTGTTGCACCAACCACCTCATCGAATGCGTATGCTTTTGTAGGTTGCTATGTTATATTGGAAGCTGCCACTGGTTTACCTGGTCAAGGATCAACTGCATATAGTTGTGGTCAAGCCTCATACACTGCAGATCCAAACTCCAAGTTTGCTGTAACAAGTATCAACGGCTATTGTTATCGAACTGTCACTCCAAGAGAAAGCACGAAAACAGCCAACAGCAACTGTGGTACAGACCTTAGAGGAGACTACACTGGTCGTTTGTACAATGGAGTGTACTACTACGCAGTATACCAATTCACCGCTAATGCTCCAGCTGTCTACAATCCACCCACCACTGCAGCACCAACTGCCTCATCAGCAGCATATACACTCCTAGGTTGCTACATCATTCTAGAATCTACTGGAGGTTCTGCTACTCATCCAACAGCCTACACTTGCGGAAAGTATGCCTACGGCGTAAACCCTAATGGCAAGTTCGCTCTAACTGATATCGCAAACAGTTGTTGCTACACTGCTGTTCCTCGTGAATCTACTAAAGCAGCATTGAGCAACTGCGCTGTTGATGCAAACGGTGACTATAGAGGTCGCTTGTACGGTGGTACCTACTATTATGCTGTTTATCAGTACACAGCCAACGCTGGTCCTGTATTTAACGGCTTACCAACTACAACTACTGCTGCACCATCAACTGGTAGTCCAACAACATCTTCAAATGCTTATACATTTGCTGGTTGTTATACTATTCTAGATTCAGCTGCTGCATTGCCTGGTAAAGGACAAACTGCTTACACCTGTGCTCAAGGATCATTTAATGCTGATCAAAGCTCCAAGTTTGCTGTGACAAGTATTAGCAACTATTGCTACAATACCGTTACACCTAGAGAAAGCACTAAATCAGCCAACAGTAACTGTGGTATTGACAGCCGTGGTGACTACACTGGTCGTTTGTACAATGGCGTATACTACTATGCAGTATATCAATTCACTGCTAATGCTCCAGCTGTCTTCGCTAGTCCAACTACCACTACCACTGTTGCACCAAGCACTTCATCAGGAGCATACAACCTACTCGGTTGTTACGTTATTCTTGAGTCAACAGGAGGTGCTTATACACCATACCCAACTGCATATACTTGCGGAAAACAAACATACGGTGTTGATCCCAATGGAAAGTTTGCACTTACAGATATCAGTAACTATTGCTACTCTACGGCTGTTCCACGTGAAAGTTCCAAGGTGGCACTAAGTAACTGCGTTGTAGATGCAAATGGTGACTACAGAGGACGCTTGGTTGGTGGCACGTACTATTATGCTGTATACCAATTCACAGCTAATGCAGGAGCTATATTTAATGGAGTACCAACAACTAGAGCACCTACTACAACCACTACTACAACTGCTCCTACTACAACTACCACACGAGCACCAACGACAACCACAACAACTATCGCACCAACTACAACTACTACAACAGCTGCTCCAACTACAACAACAACAACATTAGCACCTACTACAACCACTACCACACGAGCACCAACCACAACTACGACAACTGTTGCACCAACTACAACTACTACAACTGTTGCGCCCTACCAGTGTTGGACATGTCCTGCGGGCTACAAGCATTGGTGGGAGCTTGGTATGCAAGAACCAGCAGACAAATGTGCTTGTGTTGCCACTCAATCCGTATCATGTTGGACTTGCCCCGCAGGATGGGCGCATTGGTATGAGGTAGGATGGATGGCACCAACAAATGGAGATCAGTGTCAATGTGTAAGACAGTAATAAACATTGCTTGAAAAAAGAAAAATTTATACTTACTTTGGAGTTGTAAACTAACCAGCAGAACATGAACTATTTTCTGTTCTCTGTCGCAGACGACAAGTATAACATACGGTCATTGTTGTCGTCCAGTAAAATATATGAGGACTACGTCAAAACATTCTTTAACGCAGAAACGTCTGTAAAACAAGAAACTACTGATGCAGACAATAACAGTGGCTTCACGAGCACCGCGACAAAGCAGCAATTTCAGTTTCGTCCGCACAAGAAAACCACAACACTTTACCAAGGTGGAGACCTAAATTATGCACAAAAAGTATTCGATGAATGTTTTTCTTTTTGCAAACAATTTATAACCGAGTGGGCCGAACTCTTGTTAGAATCTGTGAACACGCAAAGTCTCAAAAACATTGTAGACTCTAATGTCGACCAATATTCTGTTTTAATAGCAACAGAATACAAGGGTAACGAAACGTTCAAAGATGACCACTGCAGAGCGCACAGAGATGCTGGTGCGATAACTATTTGCATCGCGCCAGAAGAAGGACTCGAACTCTACGATAATGTACGCGATGAATGGATTCGCGTTGCGGGACATGACGTCGTGCTCTTTTTCGGAGAGTCTATGGCTGCCATTACCAACAATGCAGTCTCTTCAGTGCTTCACAAAGTAACAAATATCACGACATCAAGATTCTCACTTGTTTTCAAACTACGATTGGATCCAAAAATTGTAGGACCACGTAACGAAGCCGATTACAAGCTCATTACGCAAGATCAAGAAAATACAATTCAATTACGACAAAACAAGGACTTGAATCAAGATGTGTTAGAAATTATATTCTTGTTCTTAACCCCAAACGTACTCTGCAAGTGTGAACTTGTGTCCAAGTACTGGCGACAAATTTCTAGTTCAAATTTTGTTTGGAGAGCTCAATGCATGGTACAATTTGGAAGTGTAGGAACAAATGTAATTTCTTGGAAACAAGTGTACAAGCAAAAGACTGAAACAAAGCCAAAAGAAAAAATGTTAGTGAGTTATGAAACGCCTAAACCTATGTCAACAGCTTCTGCTACACGATTTAACTCTGTTAAAAATGTTATCGTAGGTGATGGTGGCGTTGGAAAAACGTGTTTATTGCTAGTGTTTGCAAATAACGTATTTCCTGACCAATACATTCCAACAGTGTTTGATGAGTACAGCACCAGTGTAAAAATAGAAGATCGTATTGTTGAATATAGTTTATGGGATACTGCCGGTCAAGAGGACTATGACAGATTAAGACCTCTATCTTATCCTAACACTAGTGTATTTATCATCATGTTTGCTGTGTCTAGTCGCGATTCCTTTAATAATGTATTAACAAAATGGAAACCAGAACTCCATCAACATCAACCCAATGTACCAATAGTGTTATGCGGATCAAAAATTGATATGAGAGAGAAAATTGATTGTGTAACGTATGATGAGGGGGTGAAGATGGCGCAAGAAATAGGTGCTGTAGCCTATTTCGAAATTTCGTCAATGATGAACGGTGGAGTTCAAAATGTGATGATGATGGCTGCAAAAATTGGTGTGTATAATAATTTGGGAATGAAAAGATTCCCATTCATTGAAAAAGAGACAAGAAAGAGAAAAAAGTGTGCTTTGCAGTAAACGTTACAAATATTTTCCAAACAAAGCAACATCATGGATTTACACAGTCTGCTCGCAATCGCTGGTATCACGCTAATAGCGCTCTTACTACGTTATATCCTTCTTCGACCATTGAAACAAGTTCCCAAAGAACAACACGCAACTATTAAATCCAATATCGAACAAACTGTCAAATCAAACAAAGTAGTAGTGTACAGTAAAACGTACTGTCCATATTGCAACGCCACCAAGAGTCTATTCAAGAAAATGGACCTTCCTATCAAAGTTATCGAATTAGATGTGATCGAAAACGGTGACTTGTATCAATCAGTATTACGTGATATGACAAATCAAAGCACAGTACCCTCTATTTGGGTTAATTCACAATTTATTGGTGGAAACTCGGATCTACAAGAATTGTATCATTCACAAAAACTAAAAATATGAAACATTTTACGTAACAGATGTTAAACTACTGTTGCTTGTTTAGAGTAATCAGATAAAACTTCGTCCACCTCGAGTATTTCCTGGGTGAATCTAAGATACAACAATGTGCTTTGCGTTATCAACGAGTATCGTGGAGACTTCTATTCGTGTTTCTGCGTTATACACTCTTACGTATCCATCGTAGTAATAAATAATCAATGATCCCTTAGTTGTACAAAATCCATGATTGTGTTCCATCTTTACACTATTTTCATCTACTTGATTTGTTTCAATATCCCATAGTACACACGATCTACTACTTGTATCGCATCCAACTAACAATTTTGTTCCTACTCTTTTCCCAATGACAGCGTTAAACTTAGAAGATATTGGTACTCTTTTGTCTTGTCTTGTTTTCAAATCTAGTATTTGTACATCTTTTGTTGTGCAAATAATTTTGTTCACGCCAAAACGATCCATACAGCTTTGATAATTATTTTTTGCCTTAATGCGGAATAGTTTTTCGCACGTGATCAAATTCCAAACGATGAATCCATTCTCGTGGCAAGTGATGAATCGTGGCGAAAGCGAATCTAGGATCAGCACCGAGTATATCGTTTCGTCGTTTTCTACAATGGCATACACAAACTCGTTCTTGGTTGTATTGAGCACTTGGATACAGTGTGATGTGTTTTGTATTAGGAGATACTCGTTCGTGGAACACAGTGTTCTCGTTCGATTTTTTGCAAATTCTATAGCGTAACTCTTGGTGTATTTGCACAGTCTTACGTTCCATATCTTTATCTCTGCTGTGTTAAGTGCTATGGCGAGCTCCCACGTATTCAAGAAGCAGAGTCGATCAACTTGTACATCTCTTGGCACCGAAATTATTTGAATCAGTTCAGTTGTGTTGAGATTATGAACACAAACACAATTGTCGCATATCCACGCAACATGAGCCCTGTTTGATTGCATCTGTTTCTGACACATTAAAAGAAGTTCATTTCTTGAAAAGATCGCTGGAAACTGAAACAAAACTAGCTCATAAGGCGACAGATACATCTTTGCATGGTCAGTTGGCAAAATTTGCATTGTTTGAGTTGTAAGTTTTGACATGTGACTTTTCAAACAATGAAGTTTTTGACTGACTTGTTCCAACAACTGTTCCCAAGCTTGGAAGCTGATGAAGAAGAACTCGTCATAAATTTCGTTGATGATGCAGCATACACGTTCGAGTTTAAGATTGTCGTTGTTGGAAGCGAAAGTAATTCAACCTAATATTTTTAACTATGTTTTAGACGTTGGCAAGAAGATGTTTCTCAACCACTACTTGACAGGGGAAACAGCATTTGCAGAAAACCAGCTTAGTGCATTTCAAACAAAAAGAGCAGAAGCGTATGGAGAACGATTAGAACTAGATATTCGAAACAACATTAACACACCGTACAACAAAGTGCCACATGGCTTCTAT
>JAESGV010001430.1_pt1 | contig 9987 bp, 7 predicted proteins | sample 9269781 | NCBI WGS metagenome assembly JAESGV01 (sample SAMN15741586, study PRJNA653496) | algae metagenome | isolation source: Tildeniella torsiva UHER 1998/13D and co-occurring heterotrophs from... | place: Slovakia: Slovak Paradise National Park, Hrabusice, Kosice Region | collected 2000-01-01
ACTAATGCTGATTGCGGCATCTGCGGCATTTAACACGCGTCTAGTTTGTTGGAAGATTTTGTTGTTTTTGATGGGTTCTAATTTTTTAGCGAGTTTTTGTTCAAATGGAGCAATAAATTGTCCAGTTTTTGAGATTCCTCTACCAAGAACCTTGGCGAGCTTACTAGCAACCTTCATATCACGCTTTTCCAACCATGGTGAGAGTTTTGTGCCAACAAAATCTCCTAGTTTGTTGAGTTTTTGTTCAAAGGTGCCAATATCGTTGAGGATGTTGGTCGCAAAGCTTCCAACTTGAACGGCAGCCTTCAGTAGAGCTGCGAACTCAGCTTTAGTGTCGGATAATGACTCCTCTTTCATTTCTAATAGTGTAGAATTGACAGTGCCGGCAATTATTTCAGAGCCCATGTGTTCTCTCATCCCTCTAGTCTTTGCAGCCAGGTCGCGTAGTGTTAAAACAATAGATTGAGATTCTACATCATTGTCGTCACTCTCGTCTTCAATATTTGTGGCTAGTTCTTCAAGGCTGGATGCTTCTGCTTCCAAGTCTGCCTTAACTTGTTGGCCATTCACATCATAATCGATAGTAAATTCGAGAACGGCATTGTTAATGGTTTCGGCAAGTTGTTGTTCTGCTACCTCCTCTTCAGATTGTGTTGCAGCTGCCAAAGCAAACAGAGCGAGAAGTACCAACAGAGCCACCCAAGCGCTTCTTTTCATGTTAGCGTTTCGCGAAATCTGTCATACCTCAAACGTTACAACACCTCGAGTTCAGAATAGTTATTGCTCCAGCACTTGAATAAAAATCTCACGCATATGACAGTGTTTTTGGTAAGCTACTAGCTTGGTTTGCCGCCATTGTTCTGTCAACTCTATGCTTTGCTAACGACTAGATGACAGATGAGAAGGACAGTTTAGATTTGAATGACAGCGACACAAGCTCTACATCTAGCTCACAAAGCATGGATATGCTAAAAGCGATGTCATCACAACCGCTGAACAAGGTATATATCCAGAACATAATTCACAATCAAAGAGCTCGAATTCAAACGTGTCGCTGTCAAGCTTATTGTTTTCGGAAACATCACATACCAAAAAGTATGATCGATTGAATGTTATTAAATTAAAAGTGATGACAATTACGTCCAAAAAGTATTAAGCTCTAATGAAGATCTACAAATCGAAGTAGAGGTATGTAGCGAAACTAGTCTTATTTTCAGATGTGGAAAAAGGCATACTTCGAAGAACAAACAAGATATGCGGAGCGAGTACAAGTACTATTTAAAGAATTGAACCAGCGAGTCACCGAGCAAAAAGAAAAGTTTGATGAGGACAAAAAGAAGGTTTGTATCCTGTTTAAGCTAATTTTCTAGATGATAGCTACAGAAGCATCAGCTTCAATTCGCAATGTTGTATCTCGCCTTTGCGATTATACTACACTTGAAGAGATGCAACAGGCAGTTCACTCATCAACAGATATTGAGTACAAAGAAGCATTATTTTCATTACTATCTAAAGGTGTATCCCAAATCAATCGGTTAAAAGAAGAGAAACAAAGTTTATTACACATTTTAGAAAAAGAAAAGAACGATCTGGAACAAGAACTAAACAACTTTCGTAACCATCAACGAGTACGTTTACAACTGAAAACTAACGACAACAGGACAAACTCGTTGAGCAGCAGTTAGAGAATGAAAAATTACAGAAAGAACTCGTTGCATTGTCGAAACGATTAGAACAAAATGAGAGCGATAGAACAAACGAGTTAAAATTACGACTAGAAGCAAAGAATAACGAGTATGAAAACTTGCGTCGAAATTTCGAAATAACACGGAACGAGAGAGATCACTACATTGAAGAATCATCGAAAAAAGAAGGAGAGATAGATAATTTGCAACGATTATTGCGCAACAAAAACGACACATTGGAAGAAGAGCAAACACAGGTTAATACCAAACTAACTATGCTCAAAAACACGTATGAAGAAAAGATTCGTCATTTAGAAAAAGTGATACAAGAGTCAAATGGTTTTGTTGGACTTCAAGATCGCAAAATAGAAGCATTAAATGAACAAAATACAGTGATATGCAATCAAATACGGTTAATACTCGGTCCTACCGCAAAGAAAGACGATTCTGTCATGACACTAGTGGAAAGTGTATCCAAGTACGTAAAAGAGTTGAAACAGCGCACAACAGATCGTAGTTCCACAGAACAGGAATTACGAGATCAAAACGTCGCACTTCATGCCAAGATACGAGACAATGAAACATTATACACAACACTCAAACAAGATTTAGGAAAAGTCGTTCGCGAGTTGGAAACAAAAATGAATAACGATGCAAAAGCGCGTGAGGAAGAGCGACAGAATTATATTCAAACGATAGAACGATTGCAGGAGCAATCGAAACGACCTGATATGTTTGCGCGACAGTTGGAAGAACGAACAATGGAAAACGCAGCGTTGAAGAATGCGTACATGCAAAAGATATCAGTTTTGAATTCCGAAGTAACAAGTCTAAAATCGCAAAATGAAAAACTACGAGAAAAGATGATCTCACATGCTTCGAATAGGTACGTCAAGGATTTTCATTTACTAATCTTTCTTAGAGAGCTGCTCGATAGAAATAAGAATTTGGAAGATACTGTACAACGACTAGTCGAAGAACGAAATGAACTCAAATACGAATTAGAATCGATCGCAAGAGCAAGTAAAAGTGTTATCGAATTGAATACACCAGATGAAGATCGTCGAGATTTGAATCGTTCAGCACGAGAAGATAGAAGTTTTGAAGAAATCAGAATGTTAAAATCGGAACTTGATCATAGCCAATCAGATTTACAACTACTCACGAAAAAGTATAAGAATATCAAGGACAAATATTTTAGACAAAGTTTGCGACAAAATGAATTGCAAAACTATTTGGTAAGAGATTATTTTTATAAAACTTATTCGTAGTTGAAGATAAAAAGAAGGCATAGACGTGAATCAGAAGAACACGATTATCGATCGGATAACAATTACTCTCATGTTGACAACAGACAATCACTAGGATCAAATCGCGTTTCGGAACAGTTTTATTCTAGAGATTTCCAACCTCCTCGATACTCTACGACACCAAGTGATATGCCATCTTCAATAACGGCACCATCGAGGCCATCTATTTCCACAGAAACAAGAACACCATCTGTAGAGCCAGAACAACCTCGACATGGGTCAGTAAGAAGTCCTACAAAGTTCCCTATAGGACAGTATCAAGAATTTATTCGGCAGCAAAGAGAAATGCAGGAAAATGGTAGAGAGAGTTTGAGCAGTAAAGAGAACTCGTCTATTTTGAAAAAGGGACGCAAAAAGAAGGTAGTTATTGAGAAACCACGAGCGACGTCTGCTCCACGATCAACTATATCATCACGACTCAAAATTAAGTAATTTATTGGAAGAATAAGGTCATTGGTTATCATAGAACAGTCAATACTGCAAGGCCAAGTGTGGCTACAGCGTCAACGATGATAGTATCGTGTATAAACAAGTTTCTTCGTTGTAAGCTTTGCAATCAACTTTCATGTCACAAACTTCATCAATTCGCAATGTTGCAGTGCTAGAACCTAGTGCGAGTACAATAGCACAGCGGATAAAACTACGGGCGTCTGATACAACACAAGAGTCGCATCTTCTTGAAGAGTACAACACAATCGTACATCATACACTAGGCGACACTAGATATCACGTCAACTTGCTCGAAAAAACAGATGACTACTCGATAAAAATAGTAGATGGTATTTTCCTCGTTTTAAATTGTACACGAGAGCCACAAACACCAATTATAAAAAGAATGCAAGTCGTAGATGCAGAACTAATAACTTCTGTGTTAATGCTTGACAACATAGAAGATATTTTACACTACACTGCGAACAGATTCTATGAACAACTAAAATCTGTTTTCGATCTCACTACAAGGTTGTACGTGGAAAGGGAACAAACGCTTACCCCCAACATCGGTACCGTATGTTTTGGATCATCTAAACATGGTTGGTGTTTCTCTATTCCACAAGTCGCCAAGCTCTTCGCAAACAAATTCGACTGTGAAGAGCACGAGACATGTACACAACTTTGGGGAGAACATTACTATGACGATAGAACCAAAAATTGGACAACAAAAGAAGAGAACAAACTAGGTTTCGAATTCGTGTACGACATGTTACAAGCTATCCTCAGCGCTTCAAAAGCAGGTGGTTCGAAACTAGCTCTAATTCTCTCACAGTTGGGAATAACACTAACTGAACAAGAAAAAACAACATCAAATGATCGTTTTCACGTCGTTATGAGGAAAAAGTTCCCGTTAGAAGAAACTGTGTTGAATACTATCGTACAACACTTACCATCGCCGTCATACTCACAAGCAACTCGATACACCAAGTTATATAGAGGACCAGAAGATCTATTCCAAGAAGGTATACGAAACTGTCTTGATACAGGCCCAACCATGTTCTACGTTGCAAATGCATTCGATTTTAACGGAAACGTTTTATACTTTGGACGACTCTTTTCGGGTACACTTACGAAATCTGATTTGTTTGTCAGTCATGGACCAGAACGTGGATCATCGATTGACATTGTACAGTCTTACATACCGAACGGTAAACATTGGGAAATGATCAAAGAACCTGTTCCTGGTCAAATATTATGCATTATCGCAAGCAGAGGTCCTAAAAACAAGGATAGCAACACTATTGTTAGTGATCTAGCATGCTGTGGGTTTACAAGACCTATGCTGAAACAATGTCCATATATGGAAACGATTCACCTTAATGACAATAGCGAACAGAACAGAGATCGCATTATAAGCGTGTTGAAACAAGTATGTGGTAGAGAGATTGAAGTAGTTGAGGATGAAGAACACATTCATTTCCAAGGAGAGACAATTGAGCAAGTGGAGCGAGTTACTAAAGTGTTAAAACAACAATTTAGTGGCGAATTCTACGTTGAGAGTCAAGTAAGGTATAGAGAGACTGTTACTGCTGTACAAACACAAGTAGCAATGTCCAAATCGCCAAACAAGCATAATCGTATCTACATGACATGTGAACCACTTCTTCCAGAGATTATTGATGGCATCATGCACGGACAAGATAGGAGACAACTTTTAACGATCAATGAAGAGTGGAGAACTACAAATCCTCGTATTTGTGTGCATTTTCCAGGAAACCCGAATCTTATTGTCAATCGTACAAAAGGTATCGAACGATTGAATGAAGTGCTCGAATACATTGAACGACAATTTACTTATACCACCAAAAACTATGGTGTTCTCACCGAAGAACCCATCTATGGTGTACAATACAATTTGGAGGATATTATCATTCATGTATCAAGGTTTAGTCAAAGCAATGGTCCACAAATGGGCGTTACTACTAGGCGAGTACTACAAGCATGTCAGTTAATGGCAGAACCAAAGATGATGCAAGCTGTAATGCATGTGACAGCGATAGTGCCCGAACTTTTGTTTGGAAAGTTTTTCAATGTAATGAATGAGTGTAATGGAATAGTGTTTCAAGAATATAGTTCTACTGTGCAAGAAAACACGAGTATTTTCCAGTGTTACATACCGGCAAAGAACTGTCGTGTATGGGAAGATCTTGTATCAACTGCTATCGAGTATCACTATTCGTTTAGTCATTGGGAGATTATTCCAGGTTCACCGTTTACAGATAGTAATGTAATTGCGCTGGTGGCAAGTATACGAAAGAGAAAAGGCTTAAAAGAAGAGATTCCAGAGTTGGGATCATTTGTAGATAAGTTGTGATTTTAATTTGCCGTTAATCTTGTTGAATTTATCTGATGATCTTTAGTTGAGATTTACGTTTAAAAAGGTTGCTCTATCACCAGAAACGTTTTGGTAATAAAATGTGTAGTAGCCCAAAATATTTGGCTGCTTTTTAATCAAAGTCCAATTTGGATCTATTCGTACTTGAGTAAACCTCTCTTGAAACTCTGATGACCTGTAGACATCCTCGAATACTGTGTGTGATGGTTTGCTTTCCATTGCAGTTGCGATGAATTAAAACAAAGTTCGTTCTGAGTTAACTCAAAACAACTTGTCGGAGACTGAGTGCAAACAAAATAACACAATGAATCGACAATATTCCAATGCGTACCAGGTCAAGCAACTGCAAGAATAATTAATCCTATTCCGACTTTGAAATCCAACCCGAATTTTGCGGGTAGTTCTTAACTCGAATAAACCCGCCTCGCCTTTATTAGCATTTTACTCGCTCTTTTTTCCAGCCATCTTTTCAAACAACCATGCTAACAGGTTTCATTTATGCAGTCTCCGGACTTGTGCTGGCGATTGTACTCTTAGTATTTTGGACGTTCTCTATAATGCGACAAAAGCAAAGTAAAATCGTAAATACATTGACGAAAACTCAAATACCGCTCGTCACCATGTGGGAAAACTTTTATAGTCGCATATTTTTAAAAGAGCATGCTGCTCATTTCGCATATCGCAAAGCACTCGACGTCAATTTTAAACCATTTCTTGGATTCTTATTCAAGTTTGAAATGTTCACTATCTCTGACGCAGAACTCGCAAAAAAAGTCATTTTGAATTGGAAGACGTACGAGAAAATTTTACCACCTACACCAAACGCTAATCAAGTACTCGGAACCAATGTAGTCTTTTCTAATTCCGAGATCTGGAGAAAACAAAGAACAAGTAAGTCGCATGTTCTTCATTAACGACAATAGTTATCAATCCTGCCTTCTTCAACATTGATCGTTTCGCTCAAGATTTTTCGAACAAATCGGCACTATGCATCGAAGACATGTACGCAAAGAGTAACAGATCAGAAACAGTGAACGTACCTGGATTCATGACCGCATTCACGTTAGATGTTCTTGGTTCAAACGCATTTGGATACCAATTCGATAACGTCAAAGCGTTAGCCGATAAAGAACTCGGAAGACCAGTCGACGCTCAAAAACTAGGCAGTATGTACCACAATCATCAACTAACAACTAGTGATTGACGCATACCATTACATGATCGATAATATGATCTCCCTTAAACAACTCATCGGCGGAACACGATATACAAATTTACCACTTTCTGAAAACATCAAATTCCAAGATTCCATGAAAAAGATTGAAGATTTGGTGTACTCCTTGATTGAAACATCGAAGAAAAATATGAAACAAGATCGCACGGAAACGTTACTCGATTTGTTAGTAAAAAGCGTCGACGATGAAACGCTTCAAGCGTTAGATAGTAAAACACTTCGCGATAACAGTAAGTATCCTCGATATTTGCTAACTCGATAGTTATCACGTTCATGATTGCTGGTCACGATACCACTTCAACGGCATTAAGTTATGCGTTGTACTCGTTGGGAAGATACCCAGCTATACAAGATAAACTTTACCAAGAACTAAATTCCAAGATTGGTGTCGATTCTGAACCAACATTGGAACAAATTGAAGAATGTGAGTACTTGTCCATGTTCTTGAAGGAAAACCTTCGCGTTTACCCATCGTAAGTCGTTTCTTCATCATTAACAATTAGTATTCCTGCTATTCCACGTATCACTGCAAGCAACGATGTACTCGGTGATTATACCATTCCAAAAGGTACCCGTTTGTCGATCAACATTTATGCAATTCATCATAACCCAGAATACTGGCCCAATCCAATGGAATTCCGTCCAGAAAGATTTACCGAAGAAGAATCAAAGGGTAGACCATCCAGTGCGTACATGCCATTTGGTATTGGACCAAGAATGTGTTTGGGAAATCGCTTTTCCATTTTGGAACAAAAGATCTTTATGACTCACTTGTTGTTAAAGTACAAGATTGAGTTACCGGATCCAAACGTTGTGATCAAACCATTAACGTCAAACTTTACGATTACACCACCACATGATTTGAAAGTTATCTTCAAGAAGCGATAAAAGTTCTTTTTTGACATTTTCAGCCTTGTGGCACAAGTCCATTACTCTCGTTCAAAAAGTCATGCAGCTTCTTTCCATTCACCTCCCCAATTAAATTTGTCAATTGTGACAAACTCATTTGGCATAAATCATACAATGTCGCAACACGCGTCATGATCTTGTAAATATTAAACTCATTCACTCCTGGTAATCGTTTTAAAAAGTCTACCGCTTGATGTGACGCCTCATCACCTTCATCATTCTCTCCAGTACCAATACTCTGAGCAACATTCACATCAGGTTCTGCCATCTCTCCTGCATCGTTTTTCAACGTCGCAAACAATTTCGCCGTTGCGTTCGGCGTACGACACCAAAAGATTTTTAATCGTGGAAAATGTAGCGTCAGTAACGCAAGTTTGCTTATGATATGACTTCCTGAAACTTCACCTGCAAATTCCCATGGATCCATTAACGAGAAGGGTTGTCGTTGATCAAACTCGATCAACAAGGCGGCATACTTGTAGTACTTGAGCATACTTTCTGCTTGCGTGAATAAACGACCACTGATCAAACTACCCCATAAATCACTAGTACTTTTTCTCTCAACACAAAGTTCTTTTGTAACAATGTAATCACCTACTGCAAGTTGCACCGGCACAACTCGCATACCACTCAAGTTCAATAACGATGGTAATGAGCATCTGAACTCTCTCATATCGACGACAACTGTCGATTGTACAAAACGATTTGCCGATGGTGTATGTGCTAACGCACCACCTGCCTTGCGAGTCGATGCGCTTTTTTTACTATTTTTCTTTTCCTCTTCATCGATCAAATCTCGTTCAATTTCATTCACACGGAACCTCTCCGTTTGATCAATCTGAGAGATCAGATTTTCCATAGAAGGAATAGTCAACCGAGATTTGATATGAATCAACTGCTTGAAACTCTCTTGCTCTCGGCTAAGTGACGCCAAATACTGTTTAAATTCAACACTTTCTCTACTATACATGACAATATACACTCTAAACGCACGACCAGGGTGCAAACTCTTGTGCACTTCTAATCGTCTAATAAACGATAAATCATGATCAAATATCACTACAAAAGATGGTATGTGATTTTCTAACAACATTGCAGAATCATTTGCCGTAGTTACAATAATTTGACACATCCTGTCACCAACTGATTGATCATCAACCATGGGTTGATCAAAGATTTCAAAATGAGTAATTTGAGACTGTGGAGCAATTGTTTGTATCACTTGTGCCGGTGTTAGTGGCGCAAGTAACGTTTGTTTCATTTTTTTCTTTTTGGTTCCATTCTCTAGTTCTGCATTCAACAACCGTACTTCTGTTTCTTTGGAAGATTTTTTAACTGGTGTTTTTGATTTTCTTTTTTTTGTAACAGTCTTTTTTGCAGCCTTTTTCGGCGCAGGAGTCGCTTCACTAGATTTTTGATACGACTGGTTTTCTCTTCGAATTTGTGGACTTACTAATCGTTGCATTAAATTGAGCAACATTGTTCGTCCACCAACTCGTAGATACTCTTGTACTTGATACGATGTTTTATCATCACCTGTAATCACTAACACTTTTCCATTGATAGTTGGATCTTTTGTCGTTTGTATTTCATGATTTACTTCATCGAGAATTTCATCAAGGATTTTCCATTTTGGATTTTCTTCCAAAATCATGTTCAACTCGTCTACTGTTTCTACGGTATCGGTACGTCCACTTGCCATTTGCGTTAGCGTTTTTTGTTTCTTGTTGGGCGATTGTATCGTTCGCGTTTCGACTCGATAAACACGATTTTTCGCATTTTCGAAAATATCACCTGCTTGATCCGTTAACATCCAATTTGATTTTGGAATTCCGATTTGTCCTTCTGCGAGTCGTAACGATTGTAATAAATTGTAAAATGTAACACTATCGTAACGTTGCAAGTAACTAGTACGTTAGGAAAGTTTCTAGTAAACGTACAATAATAGTTTTCGAAGAGTTTTCAAATCTTCGATTAATAGTTTTGTTCGTCGACCTATTTGATTCCATATTGGTTTCAATT
>JAESGV010001431.1_pt1 | contig 9986 bp, 11 predicted proteins | sample 9269781 | NCBI WGS metagenome assembly JAESGV01 (sample SAMN15741586, study PRJNA653496) | algae metagenome | isolation source: Tildeniella torsiva UHER 1998/13D and co-occurring heterotrophs from... | place: Slovakia: Slovak Paradise National Park, Hrabusice, Kosice Region | collected 2000-01-01
CAAAAAGAAAGAGGAAGAAGAGCGAATACGACTAGAAAGAAAGATATTCGAAGAGCAAACAGCAAAATTCTTCCGGAAAAAGACAGCGTCAGTAAAGCAAGAGAAACTTATCTTTACCAAAGAGGCTCCAACGATAGAGTATCAAGAAGTCAAGAAACAAAAACAAGATACATTATTAGAGATGCTCAAGGAGTGGCAGACGCGCGAACTCCAGCGGAAACGATCTCGATCTCGACAAGCTACTTCAAAGAGTAGAGTGCAACAAGTAGCTCCAAACTACAACAAGATGTTAGATAGAGATACTATTGAGCTTAAATTATTCAGCCAAGAGAAGGGTACTCACATTTCGATTGTATCAGAAGAAATATCAAGAGTTGCGGAAGATGCATTTGTAGATTGTCCTGAATTGAAGTTATTAGTATTGGATAACAATCAGATCCAGGACACTTTTGGTATTGCAGGGTTGCGTGAGCTACGCTTTCTGTCTATGAATGTGAACAAATTGAAAAGTTTGGAACGTATTCATGAGTGTACAAAGTTGTTGGAATACAATGCAAACAACAACCAAATCAATACGCTAGAGAATTTACTTCAATGCAAAGAGCTGCGCCTAGTCGATTTGAGTAACAACTCGCTCTCCTCATTGGACATTTTTCGGCCGAATAGTACACTAATGCGGCTTGACATACACGCGAACTCGCTAAAAGATCTAACAGGAATAGAGTTGTTAGAGAACCTATGTTCTCTAAACGTTGGATTTAACAAGATACAAAATATTGATACTCTGGAGAACAATCCACTCATTGATGATCTCGTACTGTACAGGAATGCACTGACAAAGTTTCCAGACTTTTCCAGTGTACTCATAAGAAATATTTATTTGGAGAAAAACTTGATGGAACACTTTAACAACAGGCTTTTCGCACCATTACTAGAGTTGTTAAAACTCAACGACAATAACATTCAGAGCATCGCTCCACTATCATCATGTATCAACCTGAAACTACTCGCTATATCGGCAAACAACATATCAGAGCTAACTGATTTGCTCTCACTACGGCCGTGTCGGATGCTCAACACTTTGTACATTAGTAATAATCCTGTGGTACAATTAACAGGCTTTAGAGAAGTTTTAATATCATTGCTTCCCAACTTGACTACAATAGATACTGAAAAGGTATCAAAAGAAGAACGTGAGATTTGTGAAACAAAATTTATCAAGTTCTCACCAAGAATCACGACGCAAGTAATTTCGTTCATGCGCCGTTCTGTGTATAACAACCAAAACTTATCACTGGTTCATGCTAGTAAGTGGAGACAATGCCTGCAGTTGGAGCGACAACGAGTGGCATGCAAGAACCTGGCAATAACTGATTGGGACAAAAGATCGACTTATCAGTACCTATGTAACAAACAACTAGCAGAACGACCCAAGTCATCGATAAACGAGATTAACAAAGGATTCGAAAGCAAGATGAACGAAAAGAACCTAAACATAGATTTGTATATAGAAACTAGGGAAGCAGAAATACGGCGGAAACTTGTACTTCAAAAGAGACATTTGGAAGAGCAACTACATTTTCAAGGGAAAGAACACCAACAATGTTTCGTACGGAATAGTCAACATCATCGGAAAAAGGCTGCTTCGTGTCTACAACGACACTTTAGAGAATTTATGGCACGTAGGAGTGTTCGACGAAACAAAGCAGCTATCAAGATTCAAAGTTTGTGGCGAGGAGGTCGCACACGTACAATCTTTTTACCACAAGTGTTCGAGTTTGTAATGAGTAGAGCTAGAGCAGCTGCAACGATACAAGCCATGATTCGTGGCTTCAAAACAAGAGTCAGATTTGAGCAAGGAAAACGAATTGGCGAGTTTGGTAAAATCGAAGCAGAAGATATGTCATGGCTAAACTCGAGAGAATATGATGATTTCCAACCAGAGATCGAAATCAGAGATAGGAAAAGAATATTCGACGAGCCTACACCTAAAAAGTTATTCGAAGAACCTGTACCCAAAAAGCAAACTATTCATACTGAAGTGTATCGTCCGAATAGAAGTAACAGTTCTGAATCAAAATCAGTTCGAGCAAGTGTTGAGGTACGATCAAGCTCTGCAGGAAATGAAAAGTCAAGTTCGTCTTTCCCGCCGATAAACGTTCGTTCGAGTTGGACAAAAGGATTAGAAGATGATGATATGATACAACAAGAAGACGAACTACAACGAGAGTTAGATATGACTAGCACGCGATCTTCCCAACAAAACATGGCTGATGTCAAACCAAGACATGCAAAACCTGCACCGATTCCGCAACACAAACAAAAGATTGCTCAACACGAACTTGATGAAGCATCAAAAGAATGGCACTATGGAGAAGCAGCAACACGTGACATGTTACGATACAAACAGAAGCTAAACAAGTTGAAACCAAAAGCAAAGAACGCTGATGAAAAACTAGAAAGTTTCAAAAAGATGGCAAAGCGCACTGGACCTGTAACAGTACCACAGAAATCACCTCCACAAGAAACAAAAATATTCCAACCATCGAAACTAGGCATACGAACACCATCTAGTTATAGTATGCGTGATGACATTGAAGTACAATCAGTAACGTCCGTGTCAAGTAGTGGTAGTTTATCACATAGAGCAAAGAAACTAGGGGAAACAAGATTTCCATCAATACTAGAGAATGGAAGTAGTATTCCAAACACTAAGAAACCACCTATTAGAAAAAAACTGTAATTACAAGATTTTATGTTGCAAGAAGAACGAATAAATTGCTTTTCTCTGCAACGATCCGTTCGCGTATCTCTTTCCATTGTTGAACGTAAATCCTTGAGTAATTAACATGGATTCAATTTCTTCCAAATCTATGTGTCTGTAGAATTGTGCATACTGTGGTTTCGTATGCAACACTTTTTTCCATCTCTTTGTCCACTCTCGATATAATTCTGTCAATTTATGATCCAAAGAATTGGAAGATTGTAGCAATTGGGATAACGTATGTGGGTCATACGTTCTTCCTTGGTTTTGATCGTATGTTCTTCCAAAATCTTCTAATGTCTCAACCTCTAATTTTTCTTGCAACAATTCTCTTTCTATTTCACGAATGTTTTCATCATGTCGTCTTTGACGTGTAACAGGACTCCAAGGATCTTTATCTGCTTGCGCATCAATCAACTTGGCTGCCAATCTCTTTCCCAAGTTTTTCTCGTTCAATTTTATCAACGCGACAAAGCGTATCAATTTGTTTGAATCGCGGGAACGACGATATTCGTTCAACAGTGGATAAAAATCAGTTGAAAAATCCAATTGATATTTGTCAAAGTCGGAATTGTCTAAAAACTGTCCATTATAGAATTTATCCAACTTGTGTAGTTTGGTATAAATTTCCATCAAGTCTACAGAAAAGATGCAAACATCACTGAATAAAGAACTCTCTGATTCTAAAGCGAGTTCCAAATTAGTGATAGATTTTTCCAAAGTGTACATGTTGTGCAACAACTCCATCTTTTTGTTGTGAATGTAAAACTATTTCGTCAGAAAATGGCAAAATTGGCATACTGTAACAGGTTGAATTGTTGATGGGTATTTGCGACGAATGACCATAGCATCTTTGAAATGCAAATCGCATATATCGACCCAGAATTGATTTCCTGGTTGGGATCGCTCTTGTGGTGCTTTTCCGCGTCTTCTTCTACCACCACGAATTTCATTCAAGCGTTCTCTACTTTCGTCAACGTGATGAATCATAGCTTGCCAGTCTCTACAGACTCGTTCGGCACGCATGACTTCATCTCCCTAACAATTAGTTTACGAGTTGTACATACAGGTAAATAGGATAGAATGTCAACAAGAATTTCAGTTGGTAGTTCTTTTATAGGGGTGTAGACGATGGCAAAGGGATCTATCGTCATGATGTGGTGATTGCGGATTTTCTCTTATTTTGTGAGGTTCAATCTGACGAACGCAACTCAACTTGAACATGGTTGTAAATATGACAAACTTTGAAGACAAGGTGCGTGAAGAAGGATGTTTTAACACAGTGATAGGTGTCATTTTCGTTCAACTTTAGTGTCGAAGAAGATGAAGATGAGAATGAAGAACAGGAAAACACAGTCGTACCAGATGAATCAAATTCACAATTACGACCTGCAGAAGAAGTGTTACTAACTGAAGAACATATTGTACGAGTCTCACATCAAAAAACTAAAATTCAAAGCGTTCGTTACAGAATCAAATAATACCAAACTCACAAATCGACATCATGCCTTTCATACGGAACAAAGAACAATTATCGATAAAGAAACTGACGATAAAAGCTGAGAATCAACTAAATACAGATCAATGCAGCTTTGTTGATGATTTAAAAAAGACGGATTTGATAACTGGCGTGTACGAAGGTGGATTTAAACTATGGGAATGCTCTATCGATTTGGTGCAGTATCTTATCGATGAGAACGTACCACTTGATGGAAAATCCGTTTTGGAAGTCGGATGCGGTCATGGACTTCCTGGTATCTTTTGTTCACTTGTTGGAAAAGACACAACAGTACACTACCAAGGTATAATACCGTTTACAATACTAATTCGACAGATTATAACGAAGAAGTGATTAGATTCTTGACAATGCCAAACGTACTGCTGAATGATTGCACAAAATCAAGTGCATACTTTGCTGGTGATTGGTCACTGCTAGAAAAGTATCTTGAAGAACGTGGCGAGAAATACGATCTAATTCTTACTTCGGATACACTATATTCAACACAATATCACCAACGATTGTACTCGTTTATGAAAAAGTTACTAAAACCAAACGGTGAAATACTAGTAGCCGCAAAAACATATTATTTTGGATGTGGAGGTGGCGTAAGACAATTTGAAGAAATGGTCAACAAAAAGAATGAAATGGAAATTAGTGTTGCACGCAAGTTTACAGATGGACAATCCAACATGCGTGAAATTCTAAAAATGAAACACAAGTAATTTAATGATGCATAAACATGTGATCTAAAACTTGTTTTTCAAGTGAACGATACGTATGAGTAAACTCTTGCGTATACAACTTGCTCTTCTCGCTTGCTTGTGCAACTAGTTGCAACTTTGCAAGTTTTTTCGAAACAACATCAAAATAATTTGATCCTTTGGTTTTCACTGTTCCGTAAAAGGCTCTGCAAGCTGCTCCAATGGCAGCACTGTTTTGATTTTCTGGTGCGACGTATACATCACAGTTAAACACATCTGCAAGGATTTGCATAAGTGTTCTATTCTCACTTGCACCACCAGTAACAATAACACTTCGATCTTTGTTAGATAACAAGCCAACTGCTTCTGCGTGAGCTTTCAAAGCTAAAAATTGTGATTCTACAAGTGCTAATATATCAACTGCAGGTTCAACATGCGTTTCAGCAGGTAATAATTCATACTTTTCTCCATGCTTTTGGAATCGGTAATATCCCAAATGATGTGCCGTATGAGGAGTAATCTCTGGGAATTGGTAATATAATCCAATCATTTCTGGTAATGCGCTTCTTTGCTTGTATTGTTGTGCTAACATTTCTGTCCACTTGTTCCAATCTCCTTTACAATATTTATCGCAAAAGAATTTTCTTGCAAGTCCACCATTCTTGAAACATAACAAACTTAGGAATCGATCGACATTATTTGGATTTTCATGATCGGTTGGATCATAAATTGTACTCAGGAAATAGTGTCCTTCTAGAGGTACATTTGGATTCATTGTACTTTGATGACCGAAAATAGTGTGGGAAGTTCCCAGAGAGATACATAAATCACCATGTTGTCGCAATGTAAAGTTGGCACTGTTTGGATTATCACCAGAACATGCAACGACTTGACACTTGGATGAGAATCCAAATTGTTGTTGGAAAAGTTTGGATACTGTTCCTAATACTTGACATGATGGAACTATTTCTTTTCCCAGCTGTGAAACTAGAGTTTGCTCATCATGTTCTAATTGATCTACAATTGCAGATAAACATGGATGACTCCAGTGACACGTGTTAACATCGAGTAAATTCATTCCTGATCCATCTGACAAGTCAATAGGTGCGTATTGACCTAAAAAGATGGTCGCGATGAATGATGAAACCAAGGAAATTCTTTCGCATTGTTTCATGGCGCGTTCATCACTGTGTTTGTAAAATTTGAATATTTGAGGACCAGTGAAACGTTCATGTGCTGTTGATCCGGTGAGTTTTTTCAACTGATGTTTTCCACCGACAAACTTTTCGAGCTCTATGCACTCAATTGTTGTGGAACTATCCATCCAGATGGGACTGTCGCGAATAAAACAGTCTTTGAATGTGGAGCTCAAAGCACCGGTTCCTTGGTCACGTGAATCGGTTAATTGGTTGGTTGCGAAATTTGTCTTCCAATATACACTTCCATGTTGTTGTCCGCTACCACTCACGGCAACGATTTTCGATAGATCAATATTGTGGATTGACTTTAGTTCGGAAAGTAATATTTCGAGTGCTTCTAACCACATGTTTGTAGGTACTGTTACCTCGCCTGCGTTAATTGTACTTCTGTGTACACCACCTTCTGTTTTGTATTGGGATAATTGTTTGTCATAGTCCACCGAGTGATTGCAAACAATCTCTATGTTCTCAGACTCGAGAGAGCCTTTCAAAACGCTCGCTTTTATCGATTGTGTGCCAAGATCGACACCCAAGTACAGGTTGGTTTGGCTCATTTGTTACAAATTTTGCTGCACCACTTGCTGTTTATTTGTACAAACATTATTTTGTTGGTGTATTAGGTTCTATAACATACTCAAACTCTACATCATGAAATCCACTCAAAGCAGATAATGCTTTGACCTTTGCATCTTTATCCCAGGTCTTCTTTCCAATCAACAACGCACTGCAGTAAACACCACAAGTCATCGCGATAATCTGTTGCTGTCCTTTTAATGCGCCTTCTAGATCAACTCTCTCAAGCGTATGCACTGGATCTATGTGTCCCAATCCTAGTTGACCATCACTATTTCCACCAGATACAAACAATTCATCTTTCTCAGTAACCAAGTACGTTGCATACGACAAATGCGTAGCAATAAATTTGATACGATCAGGAGATGGCAACATGATCATAACTGGATCTTCTAACGCTGTAGTATCTTGTCCCACGCACAATTGTCCTTCTGTATTATCACCGAATATATACAAGCTGTTTGTACTTGTAACCAGTATCGAGTGCGATGCACCACAATAAATATTAGTTACTCTATTGTTAATAAAGTCAAATCGAATTTTTCTAAATGTTTTCACGCTATTGTGGTAGGTATCTCTACCAGCTAAAAATACTTCATTATGATCTGTTAGAATTAATGTAAAGTATGACCCTTGTGCAACTTGTTTCACTTGATAGTCAAATAAAACAAGTGATAAAAGTGGTCTTGACTCGGTATCACCTAGTGCTAGTTGTCCATGAGCATTGTAACCTCCAGTGTATAACATACGATCGATGATGACGGCACAGGAAGAACCACCACAGGCAATTTGTGCAATAGAGGAACGTGATGATACTGCTAGTGGTAATCGAGTAAATGTACACTGATTGTCATAGTGACCCAGACATAACTGTCCATCGGTCTAGAAAGTTAGTATTGTTGATTGAAACTTACATTGAAGCCGGTAGAGTATAGTTTATCATCAGTAGTGAGTATCAAAGTGAAGAACCATCCACATTGTATGTCTTTAACAATGACGCTCTTATCTAGCGGTACTCGTTCGAATTTTAGCCTATCTGTCGTATCTCCCAATCCTAATTGTCCAAATGCGTTTGAACCTATGTATGGTTACTAGCCGAACGATGTAACGTACCACATGCGTACAACTCGTTATTCTCAGTTAATAAATATGTAATAGAGCTCCCACACCGTATCATCTTAACGTGATCTAGTACTTCTATAGCATCTATTTCTTTTGTTGCAGTGTATTTTGTGATTACTGGTTTGGATTTGAAACCTAACCCGAATGGTTTTGACTCATTATTGCCGCAAAATAGTGGCGGTTCCGTTTTATATCGTGTTAATTGTTGTTGTTGATGTTGTTCGATTCTTTGGTTTAAATAACTTATTCGATAGTCTAATTCTTTAATTTTGCGCATGTAAGCGTCTCTGTTTTGTTGAAGCATGCGTATCTCCTAAAACTTTAACTAGTATTCATTAACACAAACCTCCAACCATCCTCTAGGGTCCATGTCCTCACTTGGACGTGGTGATGATCAATTCTGACTTACTGTCCAACGTCAGAACTTACAAATCAAAAAATCACGCAAACAAACGTCTATTAGTCATGGTCTGTTCACTTGTGACATGAAAGTTGACTCGTTTTGTTTGGCGCCAACCTTTACGTTTGAACATGACAGAAAGAAGTCCAAATGAGACATTGTACGATACCATTTCACTTTTTAACAACTACAAAGATACTCGTTGGATGTTTATGTTTCTCACGTGACACATTATGGATTTGAAACGGTATCGCCAACATTTTTAAATGACTGTTGCGTTGGATTTCGTTTGTGGGACTATCCTTTAATTTATATTCAGACAACTGATGGACACTCAAATCTTACGCCAAATCAACAAGAATTCGACGCAAGTCTTCGATCTTATTCGCAAACATTAACGCGGAGCGTATCAGAACCAGAAAACTTGAAACATCACAGAATCAAGTTTAATGCAGGAAAATCATGCGTTTTTCGAATGTCAAAAACCAACCTTACCAAGAATCTATCCACTAGTCCACTTTATGTATTCCTATTCGTGTTAACTTTGAACGATAACGATCAAGTCAAACCAAACCTCATTGGAACAGTGACCATACCGATGGTCGATTTAGATTTACCAGAAGTGGAGGGAGAGTTACCAAAACGTGTTCTAAGTGGAAGTTTTGATTTGGTAAATGATCATGATTTCAAGATTGGCCTTATTGATATTGATATACGGTTACGGAAACTACCACAGTCACGACTATCTACTTTTGATTCTTCTATCAAATCATTTTATGAAACAGCAGATCAGAAAACGTCACGGGAAAGTAGCACTCCTGCATTACGAACGACGTTTTCACTACAGAGACCAATGACTGCCTATGATGAACCATCGCAGAGTGGGAATCGTTCATCTGTTTCCATGTCGACGAATCGACCACAATCCGCATCTGCTACGATGACGACAACTGTTCCTGCTTCTTTAGTTATGGATAAAAATGTAACATGGAGTCGTAGGAAAACGATTCGTTCACCATTGGAAGGATTAGGAGATTTAACAGAGTATGTTTTGTTACCTTTTTTCTAACCTGGTAAGTATGGTACTAGAGTACAAAGAACATCAGAAACAAACTCAAAATATGAAATACATGTTAGAGAATACTGTTTCACAGTTGACTGACCATTTGAATAACATTACCATTGCATTGCGACATGATCCTACTCCCATACCGAAACCAAAGGTAAATTATTTCTCCAATCTAACAATGTAGAAAAAGAAAGTAGTAGTAAAAAAGAAGAAGAAAAAGACGACTACAGCAAGTGGTGTACAAAGTCGATACATGGACATACCATCATTTAGTTATACAGGATTTAGTTTACCTACGAAATCTTCCAAAAAGACAACATCATACACAGTCACAAATAGTTACCAAACACGAGTATCACCAAAACGAAAGAGATCACCATCACCGAAACGGAGAGCATCTCCAAAAACAAAATACATACAACAGAAACTACCACCACCTCGGTACAACGAATCACAATACGAGTACCAAGATCAAGCACAAGATACAACAGAGTTTGATAACGCTGTTCGAGCGATCGTGCAACCTATGCCACCAGACCTAAAAGTTGTCATCAAAAAGAAACGAGATAGTGTACCAGATATGCAACCACAAGTATTGTTATCTCCTGCTCATGTTACAATTCCAGAAGTTGTTTCCATTCCACAAGATTTGTATCA
>JAESGV010001432.1_pt1 | contig 9982 bp, 10 predicted proteins | sample 9269781 | NCBI WGS metagenome assembly JAESGV01 (sample SAMN15741586, study PRJNA653496) | algae metagenome | isolation source: Tildeniella torsiva UHER 1998/13D and co-occurring heterotrophs from... | place: Slovakia: Slovak Paradise National Park, Hrabusice, Kosice Region | collected 2000-01-01
TCACTGTCACAAAGATGCCATCAACAACAAACGAACTATTCTAACGTTTTTACTAAGTGTCAATCTAGTCCTTGGTAAAAGTCCAACGTTGGCCATGCTTCAAAAATACCAAATGGACGAGTACTATGATCTAGTTCAAGCCTATCGTACTGGAAATTTGCGACTCTACCAAGATAGTTTGGAAACGCATCAAGAGTTGTTCATACAAAAGGGTATCTATTTGATTCTAGATCGCGCCGTTACCATCGTGTATAGAAATTTAATCAAGAGAATAGTCGGACTACAAAAAGACCCAAGTCGTTTGAATTTGCGAGATGTACAAACTTGTATTCGATACTTGGGAACGGACATGGATTTGGATGAAGTAGAGTGCATCATGTCTGGTTTGATCTTTAAAGGTTACATCAAGGGTTATATTAGTCATTCGAAACAAATGGCCGTACTAAGCAAAGTTGCAGCGTTCCCATCAGTCTCACAGTAAAATTGTATTGATCAACTATGTCCAAGAAACCAGTTGTTGAGAAGAAATGGCAAGGTGAAGTGTTTGGAACACAAGCTAGTACATCTTCTGCGATTATCGTGTTTAGAAATGGTGATAAACATCATCAAGGAGTAAAAATCACATTAAATCCAAAGGTCATTCGAACTATTGACCAATTGAAAGAAAAGTGTAGTTCTGAAGTAAATTTATCTACTGGACCTGTTAGAAAGATTCTTACGTTAGATGGAAAATCGGTCGCTACGTTGGAAGAGTTTGAAAATGGAGAAAGTTATATTGCAGTAGGTGGAGAGGGAAAAATTGATTTTATCAACTTACCAACGGTACTGAACATTAATGCTCCTCAGAGAGCTGTTTCTCCTAGTTCACCAAAATCAAATGTTGATGTTTCATCACCTGTTAAGAAACCAGTTGTCGAGAAAAAGTTTCAAGGTGAGAAATTTGGAACGCAAGCAGATAAAGCATACTTTATCAAGATTTTTAGGAATGGAGATAAGCATCATACAGGAGATAAATTAACAGTTCATCCAAAGAAAATCAAAACATTTGATCAGCTATTGCAAGCATGTAACGTGATTCAGTTACCAACTGGGTCGGTACGGAAATTGTTTACGCCATCAGGAAAAGCAATCAAATCGTTGGAAGAAATCGAAGACAATGGAAACTATATATGCGCAGCTGGTGAACCACTCAACAAAGAAAAAATGCCAACAGTTTTACTTTAATATACATATCAATGATCTTTTACATTTGATTTGCTGTACTCTGAAATGGGTTGCGAGAAAGAAGTATTCTTAGCAAATGGATTGTTTCCTGTGGTCGCACTATGGTAGATTCCAGTACCTAGCTGATTTGGTCCTTGTTTACCTACTTTCTCTGTGTACACAGAAATAGGCGTATCTTGGTCGTACCGTGACGTGTCTCCAGAAGGTGCTATCGATTCTAATTTCGCTCTCGCTATTTCAATCTTGTTGTCCAATGTACCTCCTCTAAGGGACTTTGTAGAGTTCGCGTTTGTGTCGGAGAACTGTTGGTGATACGTACTTGTGAGATGCTTCCTAGATTCTTCGAAATGACGTTCTTCCTCGCGTTGTTCTTCCTCAATGTCATCTTTGACTATTTTCATTAAATGTTGTTCCATCAGTTTTGTTCTCGCGCCCATCTTGTTTCCTGAGTGGTTAGGGGGTCTGAAGTTATCCCTATGCGTAGTGTCGTGATCTCTGATTTTGTCTTCTTCAGTATGATGCAAAAACATTCCCTTATGTTCATTCTTTCTCGAGACAAGATGAGCATCTTGTACCTTTTCAGGAAGATCTCCACCCATGAACATCATTTGCGGGTCACCATAGTGATTGCTATGGTAAACAGCCATTGATATTGGTCGTTTCTTTTGCCTTGTGTCATCTTCAACTGGACTACCAAGTGTTTCAGATTTGATTTGTCGCTCTTCTACCCAGTTTCCAATCAATGTTCCCGTCTTTTCTAATTGTTGCGACCGATTGTAGTGATTCTCATCTACCCAATTGCCTTTAGCATTAGAAGTGTCGATTCTACAGTGTTAGTGTGCTATCGTTCTTACGCATCATATATAGTCTGCTTCCTGTTGATAGTATTCAACGCCATTGTTTACAGTAAACTTTCGTTTATTGTAATTCCATCTCGTTGAATAACCAGACCAAACAAATAACAAGAACCTTTTTTAAATATTTATATACAATCAGTTAGTTACATCTTTAACGACATCCATATATAATCTAACTTCGTCTTCTAATGCAAATGGTGATAATTCCTTTTTGACAACAATTGTTGTTACTCTTTGCTTCTTGCCTGCAGTACTCTTTTTCTTTTGCAGTCTTCTTTGTTTTAGCTCTTTTCTTACTCGTTTTGCTCTTGTTAACTTCTTGTTCAACTTTGTCTTCAACTTGTTCGTCTTCTTTAACACTTTGTCAATTACTTTCAATTGCCTCTTCAATTCTTTAATTTTTCTTCCCAATCGTTTCTCTCTTCTTAAAACTCTTCTTGCTCGCTTCTCCTTGCGACGCAAATACTTTTTGACACATCTGCTTACGCATCCAAATCGCTTGCTACCTTCGAATCGATCACATTTTTTCACTTCACACTTCAACACTACCTTCTTGAACTTTTTAACTGTCCCAAAACTCTTTCCGTATATCTTGCGTACTACCTTGCGGAATTTTCCTGCTACACATTGCATAACACGACCAAATCGTTGCCTTTTAGGGATACCACTACGTCGTACTTTGCGTACACAACGTCTTACAAGCTTCAGTTTTCGAGCTCGCTTCACGCAATTATACTTTGATCTAACACTCCATCGTCTTGCAAGACAACTTCTAAATTTTCTTAAACGACGGAATGCTCTTCGTAGACCTCCACGACTTACAGATTCGTCACGTTGAGCATACACAACTACTGAAAGCAACAATATCGCAACTACAATCACGAGTAGTTTGGTCGCGCGATTCATTTTTATTATTTAATTTTGGAACAACAGAAGACCAATTTGGGTACTATAGAAATATTACAACTACTTGCTTACGTCCAACGGCAACTTGATCGTAGCTTACATTGTTTCACTTGGAAGTCTATTGCATGAATTTAATCTATTTCAATAAGTTCTATTCTTTTGTACTTGTTTCCGATTGACATAATACTTCCATTATAATATGACGAAGTAAAAACGTGTATGTTTGACATCATGCTTGGTTTCAGTGTTCCAAAAGCCAACAATGTTCCATTTAAGTAGAACTTGATATCGTCTGATATCTTGCTCACAACAACACCGACGACTTTCCATTTTTCGTTTTTTATGTTTCGTTTTTTGATTATGTTGTCTCTTGGAGCACCAGCCATTTTACATTCTGGCGAGTTAAAAACGGCACATGTTGATGGTAAACAATGTCCATAGAATCCACTGTGGTTAATGCCGTCAGAGACACCAATGTACACGCCAAAGTTTGAATCTTCTACGTTATATTCTATTTCTATTTCAAAGTATTCTTCGTCTCTTGTCATTGGCCTGTCAGAAACAAGAACCGCATTCCATGAGTCGCCAGATTTTTTCGCACTAGTATCGTTTCGAAAAAGGGTATATTTCTCTGGATTCTCGCCAGCAGTTCGTAGTTTGAATTGAAATCGCCTGTCCACGTTTCTTAGTTTTGTTGCGAGAAGTGGTATTAGCGTGGGGTTCACCGAAGAAGATGAATCATACGTGCACAGCGCAACATCTACAAAAGATGACATTTTTACAAAAAACTTGTTACTTTTGAACGTGCTAGGCAAAATATGCTAGCAGTACGTTACTTTTCCTGAAGAGTAGTACCGAGTAGCTCATGTATCATATGCCTTTGTAGAGTTATTCTTTGACCATCTGGCAAACATTGGTAACATTATTCTTTCCCTAATTTGAGCTTCTAACTCTACTAGTACAGTCTTCTCTTTTTCAATCAATTCAACTGGTGTTTTAATATCCCTGACAATACTTCTCAATCCATAGTAATCCAAGGTTTTTCGTGATCCACAAATATAGTGATCAACAATCACTTTGGCAACACTTTCACTCTGAACAAACGAGTCCTTAACACTAGTTCGGTGTTCTAGTAAAGTTCTCACGGCATAGTACAACAGAACAGATTCTGTTTCCAACTCTGTACCTGCATACTCGGTCAACTTTTTCATAGCAAATGGTTGCTTCTCAGCAATGATAAATAGTTCACGTATTTTGTCAGTCACTATACTCTCATACTTGAAATTCAGGTGATACATCATCGGTAAGAAACACCTTACAAATATAAATATCGTAATCGAGAGCATTAATGCAGTAAAGATACCATTCTCTTCCAATAATTCTTCCAGAAACTTATTTCCATCACGTAACATGACCTTTTGTACTCCTCGTAACAATAATAAGAAAAATATCATGAATAGTGCGTTGAATGCAACTAGCCACACTTCAAACTTGAAATAAGAAACTGTTGTTACATGATAGTTTTGAATCGTGTACACGACCAACGCTGTGATCGTTATCAACGTGATTGTAACACCTAGTTGACTTACACCAGGGTAACCTCGATACATGTTGCATGCACTAGATTCTAATGGAATGTCTGTAAACATGTATATGCAAGTTAGTCCTAGTCCAAAGATACCACAGAATAACAGTATCGCTCCTGATAACGTGTCTAACCAATGATCGTTTGATATGGGAGCCGTACTTAGAGTACCTGATTCTATACTTTTCTCTAGTTTCTTTTCTCGTTGAATCTTTTTCTTGAAAATGTATAATTGTGCTAGTGTAGTGATTTTAACTGGTGTGACAATGTTGATCGATTGAGTAAGAATGCATGGGTCAGATTCAGATTGAGCCATCATCACTCGAACAAAGAGCATTTGTGCTACCACTTCGAATATGTGTATGTAAATGTTTCGCGTTCGCATTGGTTGATTATTACGTTGCATGAAAATTAAAACGAGTCCAGACAGAGTAACTCCGAGTCCCCAATGCCAATAAAAGTCTGCATGCTGTTCCTGTATGTGATACAACGGTCTTGAAAACCCAAATATTTGTTGCGAATTGTCAGAGCATAGCGTTGTATTTACTACACACGTTGATGGCAGTGTACAGTACAAATATCGATAAATATTAGCATTGCACAACTCTGTAGCGGGACTCAGTTTAGGGCAGCATGTCGCGTAGTCGACAGTTGAAAAGTTGAATGCGCTTGTGGTGTGAAACAGAGCCACAACCAGGAGTGCTGTCTTCCACTTGGTGTCAGGCATGTTAATGTCGCGATATTTTGTAACTTCTGCTTTGCTGTCGAACTAGCGCAAAGTAGGTGCATGAAATTATGTCAGAAAATGTGGCTGGCGAGTTTGGTAGCTAAGAGTATTATAATAAATTCATGCTACTACCAGCCAAATAATCACTTGCTGAACCAATTGACAAGTTTGCGTCTTAGCATTACAAATTTTCGGACAACCAGCACTTATGGATGAAGACATAGCAGGACACAATTCACCTGACGATGACGAAAATCGTTTCGATGATGACGAGGAAGAGGAAGAAGACGAACGTGACATGTTTGACGAAGCAAATGAAGATTATGTCAAAACTTCCGCGACATCAAAAACACCTATGCCTCGTTCTGCAACAACAAACGCTTCACGCATGATGGTACGTACGATTCAACAATAATTTAATTTGATCAGGAAAGTATGGGTTATGTAGAGGGAAAAGGTTTGGGAAAAGCTCAACAGGGTATGGTAGATGCTATTCGACCACAGGGTATCGCAGGAAGAGCAGGTTTAGGTGCAAATGAAGGACCAGCCTACAGTACTGCAAATTTACCAGCACACTTTCAACCACAAACACACGCAAAAGATGAAGGCGACTACCCAGTCAAAGAGACGATTGATTACATCAGTGCAGCTCATATTGCGGATACGGGACGTGTCTACAAAGTCACAATCGAAAATGCAAGTTTTTATTCACACTCACTAACTATTTAGAACGTTGAAAAGACAAACTTTTCACCATACACTAACGAGAGCGATATAAATGAAATCAACAGACTCAAAGTATGCTCTTCTACCTCAGTTAACAGTTTGTAGAGTTTATTTGATGGTGTTGAATCACAAATCTTTTTGAACGCACGTTATAGATCGAATCCATACGAATTGATCAGTAAGAGTATCTTCCAGAATAGAGCAGCTGTTAAGATGGCAAATATCGACACAGTCGCGAAAATAACAGATATCAAGCTATTAGATGATGAGGTACTACTTTATTGCAAATTTAACACGCATAGCACGGAAAACTATATTTTGCTGATATTTGTGCAGGTCCTGGAGGCTTCACAGAGTTTATTTATTGGAAATACAAACCATTGCGTGCAAAAGGTACCACAAAAACGATTTTAACACAAATAGGTTGGGGATTCACATTAAAAGGAGAAGACGACTTCAAATTGGAGAAGTTCAATGCAGAGTCGCCACACGACAATTTTGAATTAACATACGGAGCCGATGATACAGGAGATGTAACCAAGAATGATAATCTGAAACATTTGAGTGAAACGATCGACAAAGGAACAGATGGACGAGGTGTAGCGCTACTCATGGCTGATGGTGTAAGTCTATTTAACACGCACTAATCAAAAGGGTTTCTCCGTTACCGGTAACGAAAACAATCAAGAATACTTGACCAAGCAACTCGTGTACTGTCAATACTTGGCTTCGCTACTTATTCTTCGCAAGGGAGGAAACTTTGTATGCAAAGTCTTTGACACGTTCACACAGTTCTCAGTCAGTTTGTTGTACATGTTGTATCAAAACTTTGAAGAATTTGCTATTTTCAAGCCCATAACGAGTAGACCAGCAAATTCTGAACGGTAAGATTTTGTTTCACACACTGACAAATAGGTATATCATATGTAAAGGACTCCGTGCTCGCAATCCCGCAATCATCAACTTTTTATTCGATGTGAACGAACGATTGGCAAAGAGTGAAAACATTACTTCCATTGTAGATCCACTTATCATTGCAGAAGATACCAAGTTTGTGGACTATATTACCAAGTCAAATCATGAGTATGTTTAATTTCCATTCTCTCTAACTTTTAGTATCGCGCAACGACAAATAGACTATTTAACAAAAATCAAAATCGCAGTTGAAGATCCATACTGGGACTTTAAAGCTCTACAAATACAAATCAAAGACGACTCGTTAAAAGAGTGGAAACTACCACCTGGTTTGGCACGTGGAGCAAATAGAGGTCGTGGACGTGGAAGAGGCGGAGGAAGAGGTCGCGGAAGAGGTCGTGGAGGGTATAACAACGATTGGGATAACAATCGAGACAATCAAGCCCAAGAAGCACATCCATTCCAAAACATTATTCCACCATTGCCAGATTCTCAAGCACAACCATGGGTTCCAGGAAGCGCACCTCAAATATACAATTACGCATCAGCACCACCTCCACAACAGTATCAATCCTATCCACCACGGCGATACGACGACAGAAGAGACGATAGAAGAGATGATAGAAGAGATAATCGTGACGATCGGAGAGACAATCGTGGTCACTACGATAGAAAGAGAGACAGACCTTGGGGCGAGTCTTCTTACGAACCACCAAAGAAGAAGAGTGAGTGGGAATAAACCTGTACGTTAGTCATCGTTGTAGTTGAACATTCCAAATTTAGGATTGATCAACCTAACAGTAATCATTCTTGTAACAATGTCACACAGTCAGTCCAGTGATGAAGCGTATCCAACTGATGATGATAATGATGGTGATTACTACAACGAACCTAAAACACCACGCAAACGAAAGACCAAACGATCAGCGTCCTCTAACGACAAACTGACATCATACAAAGACTTGCGGTTAGGTTTTAGTTTGTTCCAAATACAAAAGAAACAAGAGATTATTGATAGTGTACCAGAGAATTTACGAAATCAGCAACATTGGTTCATGAAAGCAGCCTCTAAAGCTTGGAAAGCAATTTCGCAAGAAGAGAAGACGCACTACAACGACATTAGTGCAACTGAGATTGGTAAGATACACACAGAAAAACGAAGAAGAAAAAAAGCAGGAAAACAGAAGCGTGTTTCTGGCTATCAAATGTATTTGGCACATCAAATGAAATTAGGTCGCGGCAAAAGTGTTGACCATAAAGAATGGGTTAAAAGCATAGGTTCTGCTTGGAGAGGTATGAGTGACGCTGATCGTGAACCATTTGTCAAAGAAGCATCCCAACGAAACGAAGAATATGAAAAGCAATACAGTCAGCTGTTAGAAACGATCGATGTGGATGCAGTTAGTGAAGACGAGGATATTGCTTCGGAAGAAGAATCTGTTCCACGCAAAAGAAGAAGAACCAAAGTTAATTTTGACGACGATGATCTTCCTCCAACACCAGTTGATCTAGAACCATTACACCCCAACACTGTTGTTTACATGAACACTTTGCTTAAGGCAAGATTGGACAATCTTATCACTGTAGAACAGTACAACGCTGTCAAACCACTGATCATTTCCAAACCAGATGCCGATGAGTTCCAAATTTTAATGAGATTGCTCAATGAAAGTGCAGCTGATGGTATTTATTGGAACGAACAAAAAGGTAGCGAATTTTTGGACAATGTTGTCAAGGTACTTGCATGATTATTTATTTAAAGCTTCCTTCTTTTTTGCTTCAATCATGGCTTCAACTTTTTTGATCATATCTTCCATTTCTTTTGCTTTTTCTTTCTTAGTTTTTTCGTCTGTTACTACTACTGGTGGTATAGCTTGTGGTTTTGCTGTAGTTGTGGTGGTAGTCGTAGTAGGTGCTTTAGTAGTTGTTGTCGTAGTTGGAGCCTTTGTTGTGGTAGTGGTTGTAGGCGCTTTTGTGGTGGTAGTTGTAGGTGCTTTCGTGGTAGTTGTAGTTGTCTTTCTAGTGGGTTTTGTTGGCTTCACCGTAGCTGTTGTAGTGGTAGTTGTAGTCTTTCTCGTTGGCTTCACTGTTGTAGTGGTGGTAGTCTTTCTTGTTGGTTTTACAGTAGTTGTCGTAGCCTTCTTTGTTATTTTTCTAGTAGGCTTCGTTGGTGCGTTTGTAACCTTTTTTCCTTTTGTTCTCTCTTTCAATAATACTTCTACTGGTTTATGATAATCAGGCATTTCTGCTTCTCTTGCTCTATCATACGCTAACACCTCTTCAACCTTTTTCACAAACGAATCTGCATCATGTACTTCATGACTGTTCTTACCAGTCACACGTTTCTGCTGTACTACAATCTTTTTCGTTTCTTTTGGTAATACTGGTTTATGATACTCTGGCATGTCAATCTTTTTTCTCTTTGCATCTCGTTTCATTTGTACCATTCCACTTGCTTTATCCCACTCTGCTACTTTTTCACACGCACTTTCTGTATCCATGGCCATTCTTTGCATTGCTGCACTATCTTGTCTAATTCCTCTTCTTTCCAATTCAACGTGCATGTGTTTAGTATCGTGAAGATCAAAACGTAAATCCAAACTAATATGACGACATGTACTTTGTACTTGATGATACCAATATGCTGGAATGTACAAAACATCGCCTGCTTCTAGTAGTACTTCATATGGAGCTTCTGCGAGTCTGAATCGTGGATGCTTTTTGAAATCAGGTTTCAGCAAGTTGACTGGTGATGTTCTGAAGTCTTGTGCTTCTCGTTGTTCATACAAGTATTGGGCTTGTGATGGTGGGAATAATGTTACACGTTTGTGTCCATCGAGAACATAGTAAACTGTTTCATAGTCTGTATTGTGTAGAATTGTACGTTGTCCTCCGTTTCCCATCTCGAGACGATATTCTACACTATTTTTGATTAGTAAATTATTTGTCAACGTACAAGTATGGTGTGACTTGTGAGCAAGGAATATACTCTGGTAGATCAAAATCATTTCCAAACGTTCTATATTTTGATATTTCTGTGTC
>JAESGV010001433.1_pt1 | contig 9982 bp, 13 predicted proteins | sample 9269781 | NCBI WGS metagenome assembly JAESGV01 (sample SAMN15741586, study PRJNA653496) | algae metagenome | isolation source: Tildeniella torsiva UHER 1998/13D and co-occurring heterotrophs from... | place: Slovakia: Slovak Paradise National Park, Hrabusice, Kosice Region | collected 2000-01-01
AGTTCAAGTGACGGTATGCAACAAAGTGTTAAAACAAGTAAAATGTTGGCCGACCGTGCAGATAACGTAGTACCAAAACGTATGGAAGAAATGAAGAAAGCCATATTGGAACGCGATTTTGAAACCTTTGCCGATTTGACAATGAAAGATTCTGACAGTTTCCACGCATGTTGCGCAGACACTACTCCACCAATTTACTATATGAACGAAACATCAAAACAAGTTGTCGATTTGGTTAACAAGTATAACGAACTAGTAGGCGCGAAAAAGGTTGCCTACACGTTTGACGCAGGACCAAACGCAGTTTTGTACATTGCCGACAAAACTCACTTGTTACAAATGTTGTCATTAATTTATCACTTTTTCCCACCAGGTCAACAAGATTCAGAAAGATCCTTTTTCGACAAACAAGACATTTTAGAAGAATCCAAAAAGGTTGAAGATTTGAGTGGAAAAATATCCTTGCCAGTTCATGCCAATGTGTTACGATATTTATTACATACTACACCTGGACCTGGACCACAAATCGTGAACGAGCACTTGATTGACGAAACCACACTTCAAAAGAAGAATTAAAACATTGTTGGTAGACTCGCTTTGATGTGTTGTATGCCTTGCTCCAACTCTGTTTCGCTACTGGTACCATTTGCACACGCTTGAAACGCTTCTAATTGTTCGTCTGTCCACATTAATATGTTCTGTTGGTGCAAAAGATTGGATATTTGTTTGATTTTGTCGCGTTCTGACGATTCTGTGATAAGAGAAATAGCGTGAGCGTATCCTTTCCATTTTCCATATTCCAAGCCTTGGAAATATCCACGTTTCATACCCTCTTCAAAACCTAATTGTCTATGTTTTTCACTCGCTTCGCTGGCACCTTCTTTGAAGCCGATTGTGTTCATTTGTCGTTTGATAGCGTTTAGGTTTGCGTCTCTTATAACTTGGTCGTGGTCATAATCTTCAAACACCTGTAACGATGCGTCTTCTTCCATTTTTTAAAAAGTTGCCATTTTTCTAAATTCGAAGACGAAACATCTCACGTTCGTACGATCTAAAGACATTGTTGGTAACCGTTTAGAAGCAATTGCAGACATTCTAAAAAATTTGGAAACGATCCAGAAGCATTCCAAATCATTTCTGAATGGTTTCCAAACCGTTTCTATACTTCCTAATTGTTTTCAAATCGTTTCCAATCGAAAAGTCAAGAACAAGACGGCTTCCATTTGTTTTACTTGTACATTTGCTGTTTTATTCAAACACAAAGCATCTCACATGACAAGCGTTAGGTATGCCATACCAACAAATCTCTTCACCCTTTTCTATATCCCAAACAAGTATCTTATCACGTGATTGAAATGCCAATATTCCATTTGCAATTTCGACCATTGCACCTCTCCATCCTGAAAACTTTGTCGCTTTTGTTTCCAGTATCTTATTATCACGATCATATACTGACACATAAGCATCATCTATGGCTATTAACCCGTTTGTTAACCGTATTGCATCAAAAATAGTTTCACTCTCTTTGTGATGTGTTAAAGTGTTGCTGTTAGTATCCCATGACGTAAATACTTTCCCAACTGCGAGTAACACACCTGATTCTAGCTCCATGATACGATTCAGTAACGTTGTACATGCTACCTCCATCAGTTTGTTGTATCTTTCGTCCCACAAAATTATACTTTGTTGACTGTGCAAAAGTGCTATGCGACCATTTGATAGTTGTGTAGCGTCTGCAACATGGTAGTTTGATTTTTTTACCAAGGTGTATGAGCGATAGGGTAGGATCCAGATACCAAATTCACTCGCGATGAATATATCACCATTTCTCAATTCTAAAAACATAGCGTTTTGCGTCTCGTTTGGTATGGTAACTATTTCTTTGAAGTTATGGTCGCATATAATGAATTCATTTCTACGCGCGCAGAGAATGAAATTATTGTTTTGGAGTTGTTTTACGTTTCTGATACTTTTATAAATTGTTGCAGTAGACTCTTGGGTAATTACGTCGAATATTTCGAGTTCATACGTATGGTTCTGTAATACTAGTCTACCCTTCCATTCTCTCTTCTTTCTGGTACGAAGAGTGGTTTGTAGCAGCGAGTATGAATGTGATATATTTATGGTACCTAGATCTTCTGTTATAAACAGCACTGTATCTCTGTTTGAACACATTGTGATTATTTGTAAAGGCAGGTCAATTCTGAAACAAACATGATCGATGTACACGCCCACATGTACGATGAAGACTTCGCAAACGACTTGGACAAAGTTTTAGAGCGAGCAGTGGAAGCAAAGATAACCCAAATTATCGTAGTGAGCGAAGACCTCGACACAGCACATACAGTTTTAAAAATGTGTAGTAATAACTCACTGTTGCGACCTGCTATTGGTCTACACCCATGTAGCGTCAATCCGGAACTAGTAGACGAACAAGTTGAACAAATAATCGATTTAATAGACAAGCATAGTACCACTATCTCCTGTATTGGAGAGGTAGGACTAGATTTCTCACCCAATATTATCAAAGACACGTTGAAAGAGATGAATCTTGAGAATTATACCCAAGACCAAGTAAAACATGCGCAAAGAAAAGCACTAACAGCGTTCGCTCAAGCAAGCATTAAACATGATTTGGCATTGAATGTTCATAGTCGTAGCGCAGGTAGACCAACCATACAATTACTCAAAGAGTGTGGTGCCAAGAAGGTATTACTACACTGCTTCGATGGTAGCATCAAAGTTGCCAAACAAGGTGTCGAGTGCGGATACTACTTTTCTGTTCCTGCAAATGTGGTTAGAAGCGAACAAATGCAAGAGTTGGTGAAAGCATTACCCATGAGCAATTTGATGTTGGAAACAGATTCACCTGCGCTGCAACCAGTGATCGATACAACTCTGTCGAAACAAGCTAGAAACGAGCCTGCAAATATTAAACTATCTGTGGACAAGATTGCACAAATCAAAGGAATTTCTGCAGAAGAGGTGATCAAAATTACAAGTGAGAATGCACACAAATTATTTAGATTAAATTTATAACTTGTGAGAACTTAGCTACTGCAACGAATAGAAAAGAGCAATCTGGTGCGGAACCACAGCCTGCGGACGGACTGTATAAGTTGAGCGGACGGTTTATCTAATCCATTCGCAACCAAACAAAGCATCGATAATATTTGCACAACAATGTCAGAGCTAGCTACGCAAGCGTCACACTGGAGCAATGCAGCGAAAATGTTTGCAACCAAGGCGCCCACAGACATTTTTTCTCTCGACACTTTGAAACTCACTAAATTAGAGGCCCACTCGAAGCCCGTGAAGGTATTCGACAATGGGTGCGGAGGAGGTGGACTTGCTGCTATGATTGCAGAAAAGTTTCCAAATGCAACAGTGTTAGCCACCGATTTCGCACCAGGCATGGTAGAAGCTACTAAAAATCGCATCCAGCATCTTGGTCTCACAAACATCTCAGCTGAGGTGCAAGACGCTACAAGTCTCACTTTGGAATCGAATCAATTTGACGTAAGCCATTATAGTTAATCTCTAACAATACAAGGTCGTTATCTGCCAATTCACAGTTATGTTTCTACCAAACTACGAGAAAGGATTTAGCGAAATGTATCGTGTTTCGAAAGAGGGTGGTACATGTGTCATTGCAACTTGGAAAGTCGCATCAACAGTTACTACGTTGGAAGATGCTAGATTGAAAATGTCACCTCCTTGCAAGATCGATCACCACGTTCAGTCGCATCCACTCTTTTTCGAAAAAGAAGAAACGTTAGCAGAGTACGCTACAAATGCAGGATTCAAGGATGTAGAAGTTACTAATTTTACGCATGATATTTTCATGCCTGTTGATATGGTTAAACCAAGCGCCAACATGCTCAGTAATCCTGCTGTTAGCCATCTTTCTGAAGGTCTGTCAGAAGAACAGAAGGAACAGCTTCTTCAAGACGTGTTTAAATTTGTTGAAGCAAACACTACAGAGGAGGGCGTAAGGTATCACATGGTTGCCAACATACTTACTGCTACGAAATAAAAGCTTGGCTAAAGCACTTGACCTTTCAAATTGTAAAAGACATCACTGGAAACTCAAACAAATGGGCAGCTCTATCACGACTAGTGAAGAACCTGACATCGTTATTCCTGCTGTCGAACGTGATAGTTCTCCTCGAGTCGAAATAGAAGAACCAGTAGTTGTACTTGCATCGAAGAAGCCAAGTGTTTCTATAATAGAGGAACTGCGATTCGCAAACGATATTATAGACTTTCGAATTAACAAGAGCATATTTAAAGAGGGAGAAGCAGTTACTATCACATACACTTACTTTGATTTTTCAACATCAGGGAAGTGGTTTGGAATATTCCCAAAGAGTGCAGGGTTAGGCGAATGGAACGTTTGGAAGGTACAGATTTAACAATTACTAACAAATCAGTACGTAGATACATTCTATGAACCACAACAATCAGTAATGCAACTTGTTATCCCGTCAGAGGGACAAGTAGGTGCTTGGGAGGTTCGATTCTATGCCGATGGAGGAAATGAAAATGTGACAGGAATATTACCGTTTATAGTTGAGGGAGAAGCGTTTGATCCCATTTCTATAACGCTACCTTCCAATGAAGTCAAACAAGGTGGCTATTTTAATGTTGCATTCTCAATCGACCGTCGCATCAATGTAGAAGGGACACGACTTGTTTATTACACAAAAAGCACTCCAAGTATCTACGCAGCCGCGTCATACTACGAGTTAAAATACTATATCCATACTGGTGTAGTACCTGTTTATATCCAATACATGCATGCGCAAGGACCTCATGAAATTCGTTGTTTTACAAATAGTTCTTCTTACACACCTTGTATCAGAGTTCCATTCCAGGTTAATGTGAATGATCCAGCTAAATTGGATTGTTATCCAAGAAATATTAAAGATGGCTCTGTACTCCTAGTAGAATGGGTTTTGCCTACCAGTTGGAGTATACTTGATGATTCGCAAATAACTAATGCGTTTTATTTGTGTGTTTATCCAGAAGATGACTTGGTAGAGGAAAATGGTTTCCAGTATGCGATAAATAATCATACTGGTTCGGCCAAAATTAGAATTGAAAGTGGACAAAAGAGCACAGGAAAGTGGCAAGTGCGATTAGTGAAGAGAAACATGTGGGTGATGAGCGTATCCCCTTTCTCTCTCATTGGAGCAAAAGAAGCCTTTGCTTCGAAAATGTTGGAAAACATCACATTTACGGATATAATTGTAAATATACAACATTAAATTATTTAAATATGTAACCGATTGCTATAATGGAGCACAGAACGTTTTCAATGCATCCTATTGATCTGCCCTTGATCTAGGTAGGTATCATAGAACAATTTGATAAAATCTTCTTGTACAAAACTCATGCAAACTCTTCTTCGTTCAGTAACGTACTCTATAGCTGCTTTTACACTATCACACTGCTTAGAATACAGTAAATAACAAACAATGATCATAGCTGTACGGCCAACTCCAACATGACAATGTCTATTACCATTAGCAAACCCGAAGCGACTTACACTAGCACTGCTTGCTTATTTTTAATATGCAAATCCATTTTTTGAACAATTTTGTATAGATACGATACGTCATTGGGAACACCGACATCGATGATAGGAAAATGGTATACTTTGATAGGGTGCTTATCGAAACTCTCGAATTCATCAAACTTGTAACTGAAACCTTCTGGCCACAGTTTGTTATAACTGCATTTTGGATGCTCATGCGTTTCTTGTAGATTAAATACAGCGTGTATATTCATTTTCTGGAATTGATGTGGTATTTTATACTCTCGAATAATGTGTGTAGATGGACGCTGTGAACCGTAAATGTACTCTGTAATTTGGTTCGAATTGAGTCCGGCAATAGAATGTAGACCTCCTGTTACGTAGTTCTTTGTTGCATGGTTTTCACCCCGACAGACTTTCGAGTGAAATTCTTTCTGTAACTTTGCGTCGAACTTGGACTCAAACTGTGAGTTCTTCTTCTTGCCCATGTTGTCGTTTGTGCAGTTTGAAATTGACTTGTTGTAAGTTTTACACCAACAAACAATAACACGACCTACACTTGCAGTAACAGGCACCAGAGAGAATTTGTTTTATATAAATCTTTCGAAATAGAGTGCGAATGTGTTTATTATTTGAACATAATTATCAAAAGGTGTGATATCGTGGTGCTTTTCATATATTTGTGAAAGATTATAATCGTAAGACGTGCGTCTTCATATTTCCGTTCTGGTGGTAATCATAAAAGCCAACGACAACATCACACCGTTTTATCAAGTGTTTGAAAACCACAGTCAACCAAGTCCGCGCCAAAACTCAACAAAACAATGCCACGAGATGACGATGACGATTACGACGAAGATGGTGACGAAAACCAAGAAGAACCAGAAGAAAAGCTACCTGAATACAACTATGAAGAACTAGATGAACAAGGTCACTTTAAGAAATGGGACAAATTGATATGGGAAGAATACCAAAAAGCTAAAAAAGCTCACTACGATGGTGAAGCTGGAGAGGAGGAAGAGCCTCCTCCAGAAGCAGGAGAAGAAGAAGCTGATACATTTGGACTTGATGAGTGGACAGAAACCTTTACTACAGAAACGCATCCCAATTTTGATGTTAATCGAGTCAAATTGATCACCACACTAGGAGTATGATCTTTAACATCCTTGATAACTGTATAGCTATATGGAGGTGGGCGAGATGAATTTCAACAACGACATGGCACAGGAAATGCGTTTTTTGCAAATGGTGATGAGTATAGCGGTGGGTACCACGAAGGTCAAAAACATGGAAAAGGATACTATATCTATAAAAGTGCGTTCAAAAAGGGACCACGTACATTCCCAAAAATCGAAAAAGAAATCGAACGACTATGCGTAGAAGATGATTTGACGAAAAAGATGATCGAAGAAGCGGAGCAATATGACAAAAAATCAAAACAATACGAAAATGCACTAATGAAAGCAGCTCAACAAATTTGTAAGAATTTACCGAGCGCGCATCCTCTGCGAGTGTTCTTACATTTAAAACATGGTCCATATCCGTTTTACGAGGGCGGATTTGCAAATAATTTAAAAGAAGGACAAGGTACAGTAAAAAATAAAGATGGAAGTATATACCGAGGAGAATGGAGTAAAGATAAAAAACATGGAAAAGGCGAAATGTTTTACGCCAATGGAGACACCTATGAAGGAAATTGGCAAAATGGAAAAAAGGCTGGACAAGGTACGTATCACTTTGCTGGTAAAGGGTGCTCATATCGTGGTGAATGGGTAGATGGTAAAATAACAAATGGAGAATGGACTATGGACGACGGTGTTGCGTACCGTGGAGAAGGATTCAATAATAATTTACCTGATGGAAATGGTTATTTTACTTTTCCAGAATCTGATCACATCAACTTGCATGGCAAGTTTGTTAACACTGAATGGATACCTTCTAGTCGGTACAGTAAATAATTGTAACCTCTAGTTTACCAGCAAAGTATGAAGTGTTTATTCACCGATGTTGATGTTGTCTGCGAGGGTAACGGCGTGCCTTACACCGAACAACAACTCTATAGCCTGTTTGGTCCATTCGCGTTCAAACGAAGAACAGGATTGTTCTTTATTGATTCTATGAGGGACTCTGTCAAGTATCAATGGAACGTATTTCCACTTTCCAAACAAGAACAATGGCAAACTTGTTTCTCCTTGAAGAATGTATCGCATGACCACACTATCGAGTTCGATATTTCAATAGACAAGTTTGATGACTATCATATAAGAGTTGCTTCTGCTACGCAAAGTCATCCACTACTCGTTCCTCTCGTATCTCTGAGCGTACAACATCCAAAAGATCCAACAAAATCTATCATGGTTCTCTCCGACTACAACGACGATTCTGATTGTTTTCTAGTTATTCCTGAAGACGATTTGGAAGAATTTATTGTGTATGATAATCTATGCGTGGAAGTTGGTGTCGTCTATACGCAGGAGCGAACAAATGACCACAAACAATTCTTAACACTTGTCACAGGAAGGTCTGTAAAACTACTATCAGAACCAACAGTATCTCGATACAAATGGACGCCATTAATAAGTAATAGTAATTATTGTACTCCAACTTTGTTGATGGACTATGGAGGACAAGAATTTATTCTGAATGTACAACGTGGACTCTCGATTCCAGAAGTTACGATAACAGCACCTAAAAAGTGTAACTCGAAATATCTTGTTGGCTATTTCATCCTCAATGTAACGAATTTGGAACGATCAATCTTTAGTCATGGTCAAGTATCATTTGTACGATCAAAAAGACACACGCTCATGGATGCTGAGATGTGGTACTGGTACAAACTATCGATCGAAGATAGCGATGAATTTGTTCATGACAATCGCATGGAAGTATATGCTAGTGTAACAAAACCAGAAACACCAAGTTTTGGGTATGAAGACCTACCTGAACAGTTCAATGGTTATATCAATGCGAAAGAGTTGCCTGGAGTATCATATCATGGATTTGTAGAAGCTATTGGAGAAAACAAGTACCGATTTGCAGACATGCCGATACTGCGACAAGATTTGAAAGGTGTTTTGCAAATTGACGTACCTAAAACTGATATAGGTATTTATTTTGAAGTTACTCTAGATCCTGATTCATTTGATTATGAACTTAGTGTTGGTCTTGCCCCACCAAAATATTCTTCGGGACATTGTCACCAATTTGGAAAATCAATTGGATTCAGCTTTAATTACTCCTCATATGGGGCTGTAGTTGGAGCTTCATATGATATACGTGAAGATGATGGAGCCAATGGACCAAATACTGTTGGTGTCTGTGCTTTCAACAACACTATCAAGTTTTTCATGCCATCTGGAAAAACTTTAGAGGTGAAATGGCATCATGAAGACCTAGTGCCGACCATTACTGGCGTGGGGTGTGATGTATTTGTGAACTATGGCGGAACACCTTTCGTGCACTCTAGAAATTTGTAAAGTTACTACAGTAAACCAGTTTCGAGATGATTTGTTCGCCACTTCGAACACAATATCTCACAAACAAATGCACGTCGAAATAGCACGTAAACGAACTCTTCGTATCGTCACGCTTTCTGATACACATAACAGACATGAAGAATTAGAAAAGTATAACCTAATGCCAGACGGAGACATGCTTATTCACGCTGGAGACTTTACCGACGGAGGCACTGAACAGGAAGTTGTTTATTTTAATGAATTCCTTGGAAGAATGCGCAGAAAATATCGATACGTTGTCGTCGTTCCTGGTAACCACGACAAATGCTTAGACCCAACTCGCGCTGCTAAATACACCACAAAGACCCCACAACAATTGCTTTCAAACGCAACCCACTACTTGGTCAATACCGGAGTGGTAATAGAAGGCATAAAAATCTACGGTATGGCTATGAACACGCGTTGTGGAGGTGGATTCGGTACTCGTGATGAATCAGAGTCAGAACTTTATTACCAACATATTCCCTCTGATACCGACGTACTTATAACGCATACACCTGCCCACAACATTCTAGATTTAGCGTGGGACCGTTCACAAAAGAGTTCCGAGCCATGTTCAGTTTGCAATCAATCCCATCTAAGCTTCAGACATTGGGGATGTACCAAACTTCGAGAGTACGTTTTCAAGAAAAGACCAAGAGTCCACATCTGTGGGCATGTTCACGATGCACGTGGATCTACGGTAATAGATGGCATAACATTTATTAATTCGGGAAACACCTGTGGAGATGACTTATACAAGCCTATAACCTTTGATTATTAAACCCATTTACTTTAAATCTAAATGTCCACTTGAACCGTTACAAAACCTGTTAAATTTGTCAACCCCAACTTCAATTTAATTTTTCACACAAACAACATGCCACCAAAGAACAAGGGCAAGAACGCCAAGAAGAATGACACTGCCAAAAATGCAGTAACACAAGCC
>JAESGV010001434.1_pt1 | contig 9981 bp, 11 predicted proteins | sample 9269781 | NCBI WGS metagenome assembly JAESGV01 (sample SAMN15741586, study PRJNA653496) | algae metagenome | isolation source: Tildeniella torsiva UHER 1998/13D and co-occurring heterotrophs from... | place: Slovakia: Slovak Paradise National Park, Hrabusice, Kosice Region | collected 2000-01-01
CGAACAATGAAGCCCAGATAAATTTTTAGGAACTGAAATAAATCGCGCTTCTAACGGTTCTGCTTCGTAAATCATGTATCTATTATCTACATCTTGTGCTTTTTCTAACGAGTCTGCTTTTTTGTTGTACAACATTTTCCAAACGGTATTAGAGATATACTGTAGCATTGGAACGATCCTCGTTTCGCGGTGTGGATTTTTATCACGCAATAGACAAAGTTCATTGAATCGAAAACCTATCGAATAACCGAGATCTAAAAGTCTAAAACGTTAGTAAAAAATAAGGTTATACCGTTGTTCTAATTCTGAACCATGTGTGACGCGTTCTTGGTAGTATTGTACGATACCATTGAATAAAAACGCGAACGAACTTAATGACACTTCTTTTTGTTTGGGTTTTACTACCTCTTTATCGAGAATGTTTGGTGTGTTGGATTTTGTAGATACTAGTGGTGGTGCTGTGACTGGTTGCACAGAACCTTTGTCTGTGCTGACGCGGAAGGTTGCTCTCATTTTTAATATTAAAATATGCTTCTGGCGAAGGGTAACTGTTTTGTGTTTTCTTTGCCAAATCAAGCGCATAAAATACAGTAAGTTTCATAAAAATTATTTTATAATTTAGTATTGATTCTCATCTTGCAGTTTATCACTTGTTTTTCTATCTTGGTTATACATTTGTCTGAAATCTTCCCACTCAACTATCCCATCTTTATCTACATCAACTTCCATCAGCATTTCATTAATATCTTCATCGCTGAGCTCAACTCCCAGATTCGAGAAGATTTTTCGTATCTTTTCTGGTGTGATTAGCTCTGCATCATTTTGTGTTGTGGTAACAATATAATTAAACGCTTGTAGCAACTCTTCTTCAGAATCGGAGCCTTTTTTCTTTCGAGCCATTAGCGTCACAAACTCAGCAAAATCGATTTCCCCATTACCGTCCGTATCAACTTCATTTATAAGCTCTTGCACCTCCTCTTCTGGAGGTTCTGATCCCAATACGTTTAATAGCGTTCTAATTTCTTTAATTCCGATTGTTCCACCTCCATCTCGGTCTATCATGTTAAATGCCTCTTTGAACTCGGAAATCTCTTCTTCTGTAAGTTTAATATCAGACATGCTTTCAGCTAAGTTATTTATTTATGCTACAATTTCTTTTGCTGCGTCAACTGTGTCTGTGACAACATCGGCAACATCTTTAACGGTTTCTACGGTGTCTGATACAGCTTGGTAGCCAGCTAAAAGAGGTCTACCGTACGTTAGATAGATGCCGATAGCGCTACCGATAGCTGCGCACAATACAGCTACAGAAAGACTAGTACCAATATGAATACCAGCATCTGCTACAACTTCTTTCGTCTCCTCGGTAGCTTTTGCGCCAGGTGCTTTGTAGTAATTTTTCTCTTTGGCTGCCTTTCGTCTGTATTTGATGATTAAGAATCCAGCAGCTCCACCAAGAATTGCGCCAACAATTCCTCCAATACCAGCACCTTGAAGGGATGCTTTACTGGTGATCGCTTTTTTCGCAATATAATTTCCAGCCATTCCAGAAAGTGTTGTTGGAGCAACTACTTCTTTAACAGCTGAAGTTGTGGCTGCTACTGTGTCGGTCACAGTTTCTGCTGCCCCTACTATCTTATTCGTTATGCCATCACTTTCGCTCATTGTCAAGTTATTTGAAATTCCAGAATAGACTCACTAGCTAAAAATACGGCTTGCTAGTTGACAGGTCGTGAGTTGCAGTTACTTGAGAGATGCAAGAAAACACCTTGAAAAAGCAGGCACAACATAGCACAAGAAATAGAATGTTTGTCTAACCAAGGATAATTAATCTTGTAACTGGATCATGACAAGTGATTGATTTGCCTGTTGGAATTCTTATTCTTGAGCAATGGGACAACACCACGCAAGACGACTAGCGCTACTAAATGATGCTAACAACTATGGTACTCTAAACACAGAGACAGATGGCACGACAGACATTCACACAGAATTCGAACCTGTTCGCGAATTATGTATCGCTGCATTCGGTACTGGAGGTTCTGGAAAGACAATCACGCTGAAACGACTTCGAAACCTTGTTGATGGTTTCTCAAAAGACGAAATGGCAAATCATCGAGCATCCATCGTTCAAAATATGTTTGTCACTATGATTCACATGATAAACTACGCACTACCAAAAGATAAAGATGAAAAGCGTAACTACTCAGTTCTAGAGCACTCATCGAGTAAAAAGCACGTACAAAAGCTTCTCAATGCTGCTCTCAAGTTTGACAAAGAGCACCCAGAAGATTTAATCGAACGCGCGTACATGCTGTGGCGAGACGAGCCAATCTTTAGACAAGTTTACGAGAAACGACACGAGATACAATTTCCATGTGAACATGCAATACAAATGCTCGAAAGCTACCAACAATTTATGGACGACAAGAAAGACATTTCTTCCGAGTGGTGCGTCAAAGCACAATTGAAAACTGTTGGTATTTGTCAATCAGAATTCTTGTTTGACGTTGCAACAAAAATCCGTTGGATAGATACCGGTGGACAACACTCTGAACGTAAAAAATGGCAATTTGTGTTTGACAAATTGGACGGTGTGTTGTACTTTGCTTCATTGTCAGAGTTTTTGGAAACTTGTTACGAAGATGAACGAACGAATCGTATGCAAGATAGTTTGGATGCTTTTGCAAAAGTTGTGAACGATCCAAGGTTGGAACACAAACCTGTAATCTTGTGTTTGAACAAGGTTGACTTGTTCAAAAAAAGAATTGAAAAGTTTGATTTGTCATGGTTGTTCCCTGCTTTACCTGCTGATTTGAGAACAACGTCGAATGAAGATAGAACGAGTGACTCGTTTGTAGTGAGAAATATTTTGTTCATTGCGGAACAGTATTTGGCAACAATTGAAAAATTAGAGAAAAGAGAATGGATACGAAAGAACTTGCAAATTTGTTCTATGATTGATGAAACCGAGTTTAAACGAGTAATGGATGCATGTGTAGAGATCTTTGGTTCGTTAGAGTCAAAATACATTTAATAAATTCAAGAGCTAATGTAAATCTACAGTTAAGTAGTGCTTGTTGATAAGCTTGATTCGGTAATCTCCTGCCTCCTCGGAAGAGTGGAGTTGTTGTAAATTAGCTTTGCTCGTTTTGGGCATTTCAATTAGAAACGGTCTCTCAACCCATGAACGATGCAAAACATGACCAGAACCTATGATGTTTAACAACTAAGCACAAAACTTTTTACACCAACGAAACAATGCGTACACTATTGCTAGTGTGTTGGTGTTTGCTAGGCTTCACATTAGCACAAATCACTACACCAACAATTCCAGTAACGACGCCAGCTCTCACAACGCCAACCACGGTTCCTACAACGCAACCTATAACAACTACATCAATACCAACAACGTTTCCACCGACAACGCTAACACCAACAACCTCAGTTCCAGTCACCACAAATGCTCCTACACTACCAGTAACTACACCACAAGTTACTACACCCACAACACCAAGCACTCCTACGCTCCCAGTAACCACACCAACAATGCCGCCAACAGGATCTCATACTCCCACATTACCAAGCACGTCAACACCATCCGTTCCCATTACCACGTCTACTTCGCCAACCTTACCAACAACAACTGTAGTCACACCAACTACTGTTATTACCACTACTAGTGCAACTCCCGCATCAACTACTACAGCAGCACCTACTGCAGCAACGTCGCAACGTGCAGGTACACTGAACCAAACAATCAAAGGTGATGCTAGTCAAGTACCAAAACCTGTAGTAGCAGGATCAGTCGTTTTGTTTTCGAATGAAAACGTTACTGTGTCACTACCAATGCATTTCGAGACTACCACTCAAATTCCAGTCAACTCACAATTAGCAACTGCCACAGTTACATTTAACGTTGTATACATTCAAAAAGATGTAGAAATAGCAGTAATCCTCTCAGATGTTGATGGTACGCAAGCAGGGAGTGTTACAACAAAAGTGTCAACTACAGGAAGTAAGCAAGTTGATCTAAAAGATTTGTATAATAGTATTGTGAGTACGTACAAGACAAGTTTCACCATACGTGCGATCAGAGGTGATATTCTTAAAGTGTCACTAGGTATATTAACAGAAAATGTTGATGTAAACATTGATCCAAGTGTAACTAGTACGATAGTAGTGAACACAGTGACTCCCACTACTACAAAGAAGACAAGCGTTTTGACACAAATGTCATCAGCTTCGCAGCTGTCTCTTTGTACACTTCTTTTGCTAGTATTCTTGCTATGATCGCAAATCTAATTTTATAAATACAATAACATACACGTTTCTCTACTATGCGATTGCGTATGTAAAGGTCTAAAATCACTCGGTACAAATACTTGTATGGGTAAATTCCACTCCATCAACTCACTCTTGTCTTGTTCCCGAACATTAAACATGAAACGTAAATACCATTTTACATCGATCAAATCGGTACTAAATTGAGCAGGACATTGCGGAGGAATCATCATTGAAAAGTTTGTACTTGTCATGTGATCAACATTATTAATAAAATAGGCAACACTTGTTTGTAATGCGCGGCCACTTGTCTTGTGCAGTTGTTCTTCATAGATTAACTCTGTACGTAGTTTATCGATAGTAATGGAAGGTGATTTTGTGGTAAAGTCAAACAATCCGATCACGTTATCACCCAAATAATGCGCTGTCGTGGAAATGGAAAATCGACAAACGGGATGACCATTATGCGAGATATCATAGTGTGCTAAAATGATTTAGGATAAGGAGTATAGGAACGTACATGGCGTGGAGTTTTTGTTAATTATTTTTGAGATTTCATGAAACGCATAGAAAAAATTGTTACTTGGTTGTGAAACTCGTTCGAATCGCCACTCAAAGTCATGTTGTGACGGTAGTGATGATAAAATGGGAACTAAAGATGCCAACGGATTATAAATTTTAAATGGCAGCCGTAATACTTTTGTTAATGTTCCTACGTTGTTAATAGTTGTTGATCTGCGTACCTATTTTTGAATTCGAAATACGCAGCGAAACGTTGACAAAATAAATGTATCGTAGTGTCGCACCTTTGTAACTTGGTGGGATTTCATTTGGTGGTAATTGTACAGTGAACGCCACTGTTTTTTTATCGTCGACACGCATAGTTAATTGATCTAGATCTGAAAAATGTTTTGGATGTGACGTGAATATGTTTAACGTGTTTGGCTCTAATATGGTGAATAAACGAAATAAAAACATACTTTTTGGTACGAGTGTTTCTAATCGTGAATCGCCTTCATCGTTGTATTTTATGTCGCTATCTATTTTTCCAAAGTGTGTTTCGTCGCATATGCACATACCATTCACTTGTCCGTACACTTTCTCCACAATCCACACCTGTATCGTTAAAATATATTTCGTGTAGCGTACTTGTGAGTCATCTTCGTCACGTGGTTTCGCAGTATAGTAAACGACTTTTTCTTTCTTCTCACGAAAGCTTTCATCGTAGAATATTTGTACGAGATTACTGTTGTATGAACCTCGTTCGTTCACAACTTCTTTTGACTTATTTACCAAGTTTAACGTGCATTTTAATTGACTCCCTGGAAACAGTAACGAGTTGTCGAGCACAAGATGTGCAACAATAACCATTGTAAAATTTAGTTTGAAATGCAACCACACACGAATAAAACTTATGACGAAATGTCGGTTGATAAAGAAATCAATCCTACTAATGCACAAGATATATTAAAAATGATGCGATATTCAAGAAGAAACGAGAAGCAACGGCTTGCAAATTACGTTGGGCAAAGCAGAGTACACAAAGATAAGAGGATGCTTTTAGAGCCTATTTCAGGATCAGAAGGACAAGCTTTCAGCCACAAACAGAAAGTACATGACTTACATGAAAATAATCTTCCAAACATCAACGTTGAACCCTCGCGTGCGACAGAAATCCTGCGCTATGCAAAATGCCTTGGCTTCAAAGAACCACCATTTAGAAAATATCTTCAAGACATCCCAGATGAAATCCTAATGCATCAGGGAAACGACTACTGGGTTTGTAACTATTTGAATCTGAACAATAGCAGCTGGCTGGATAGCGATAAAACAGAGTCGTACGAAAAACTTGGATTCAATACTGAAACTGCACGGAACCTCGTCATATCACCCCTCTTTGCAAAGCATCAAGACGCGCTCTATTTTGCATTGACTTATGTAGACAATGTAACAGAGTCACAAAGCCTGCATATAGAACTCAAGAAAGCACATGATGAAAACACCACCTCGAAAAGAATATCTTTCGGAGGCAAAGAGATTGACTGTTTTATATTTGGACAACAGAGTACAAGGTGAGCTTGACATTGCAACAAGATGAGCAGTTTTGGTATCATGGAACTTGTGCTGCTGCTGCAGAGTCTATTTGTGTTAAAGGTATTATGACTACAGAGAGCATCAACCAAGGTCAGGATTTTTCAACCGAGTTTAACAGAGGGTTTTACTTGGGATCAGATCTATTCCAAGCAGTTGAGTGGGCTCGTGCAAAAATTCCTAGAGGTGGTAATGCTGCAGTATTGGTATACGAGGTGAAGAATAACTGGCACCAATCATTTAAGCATCTTGAGATCACGAACGATGACGAATGGGAAAAGATGATCATTGATTGTCGAAGAGGAGATTGGGACGAAACAAAATCACATCCAAGAGAAGACTTACACTCTATTGGTGGAAACATATGCTACAATCCCAGAGATTTAGAACATCAATCACCTCTACGCTACCGCCATTTTAAACAGCTAGCACTTTTGAGTTCACAAGAAAAGGATCATGTACAGCATTTTAATCAATCTTTACACGCTATTATAGCAACTACCGTCTAACTTGAACCTGTCAAAAATCACTAAAAACACGTCTACACCAAACAATTCTTTATTTCTTAACAATTTTATCAGCGCAACTCATAGTGTAATCAGTTGCGACAAACAAGGTCACTGCAGTAGTCATGTTGAGCTTAAATAAAAAAGTTTTGTGTGATGTCAATTTCAGAAAAAAGGCTCAAGTTAGATGGTGGTTGCTATATTTTTGTTAGTAAATGATGTTGCTCGAATGATTTCAATTGTGTTTGGCACTGGTTGCACAATATCACCGTTGTTATCGTAAAATCCATACAGTGTAACTGTATAATCTAGATCAGGTTGGTACGATCCATACATGGACACATACCCTTTTTCATACACATTCTCAACAATACGTATCCTGTCATCAGTTATACCCTCTATTTTCCTCATCAAAGTATCATCATCACGATTGATAACAACACACGGAAACACAATTCGAAAACGAGTTTTTCCAATTCGAAACAAGTAACACTCTAGTTGATCATCAACACTTTCTCGCACAATCGCTTGTACTTTTCTAACAACATCTCTACGCAACCATCGATGATCTTTCGCAGCATCATATTCTACTAGTAACTTTACTCGATTCGGTAACACTTCATAACTTGAATAGTATTCTTTTTTCTTACAAACAGTAGTCATACATTGCCATAATACTTTTTCATCTTGTACAACTCGGTAATTTGCATGAGAACCTTTCATTTCAATATGCGTAGCGTTTGTGATATCGGTAAGTTTCTTTTCTTTGAGTAGATGTGGAGCGTGTCGCCGAGGTGCTCTACTTGGTGGATTTCTATCTCTAGGATAGAATTTTTGATCTACTGCAAGTATTGGTGTACCTTGTGGAACGTACATAAAAATAGATTTAACTAACAGGAAACGATCGATTTCTTGTTCATCGGTAATACCTTGTAAAGTTCGAAACGCTTCATTGTTGTGGATCAATCGTTCTAGTTGTATTTTTGGTTGATACATTTGCATGATACGATTCGGTTCTTTCGCTTTTGAACATTTGTACATGCGAAAGGGAGAGTGCCGTTTGTACACTGACGTGTCGACGAAACTCCACTCGACTATACTTGATTCACGACCTGTCATCTCTTTTTGTACCATTAAAATTGATTTGTACTCTTCATCGACAATGATCATAAATTGTCGCATGAATAGTCGTAAATCGTATGTTGTTGCGAAGCGTGGTGAAACGGACCGTGTACGTGAAGTGATATTTTGTGCTCATTACTTGAATCGAGAAAGAGAAATGAATCTTGTGTGATTGTTTGCTTTGTGTGCGGGAAAACGCGCTGCCATGTTTTGTTGTAGCATTGAACAACATCTTCGAGCATATCTGTTAGATTTCTATCTGGATTTTGTGCAATGTCGTATTCCAAGTCCATGAAACCGAATACAGGTTGTGTGAGTGGCGTTAAACAGTTTGCGTGTCTGTTGTATGCATCTAACGAGAATAAATAATCGGTAAACGCTGGTATAGATGCTAGCACCCACCACTTTGCATCATTCCAGTCTTTTCCCTCCTCCTTTTTGTCCATTGCGAAAATATAAAGTTCTTTGTCGACAATGGATTTGCTTCTTTGTATTTGTACGCTCGTCCTAGCCACTTGTAGTGCTCAATAAAATTATCATAGTGTTTCCCATTATTACTGAGTATCTCTTTTCGCTCTTCGAGAGTCTTTCGTCGAGGTTTCTTTCCCATTTTGCATGTTTCGCTCAACCAAGATTGTAAGAGTTCTAGCGATTCGAAGATAACCAGTTTTATCAGATATATAAAAGCATCATCAAACTTTTAATGATTCTTTACCAGTTTATTAACATTATACAAATAATCTAATTGCTGGACACATCTTGAAGTGGTACATCCTCCTCATTTACCACTGCTGAGTACCTAATAGCTCTGCGTCTGCGAATAGTAGGTCCATAACAATATAATAACCCGATAATGACGAGTGTGACTACTACTCCCAATAAAAACGATGCAAATAACTTCCAATTTGATGTGTTTTCAACTTTGCATCTTCTGTAACAGAAATTCTTTTTTGGTCTTGGAGTTGTGCTTCTTTTACGGTATCGTATGAATGGTTTTGTGGGCCATTGTCGTACATATTTGGAGTTTGGGGTTGGTGTATTAGGCATTCCATTGGTTCCTAATGCTTCAACTTTGATGTTACTGCATGATAATAAGCCGTTGCATGCAAGAGAAGCAGCATTAATGAACCCACTGTTCAATTCGTTGCTATACAGTGCTTGGCTATACATAGCAAGTTGCTCAAAATTGCACTGTTTTCCTGCATATGAAGAGACTGTGAAGATAGTACCAATATCGATAGGTATACCCTGGCCTGTTTGACAGTCAGGATTCAAGTTCAATGAGGTTGTCGTTGAGATCGTATCTCCAGGTCTCAGTTCCTTAAGAAACGCTGGCCAGCTACGTTGAGCTTGAATGTGGACTAGTAAAATAAGAAAGATAGAGCAAACACTAAACCCAGTTTGCATCTGTTGCGCGTCACAAAGGTTTGTAAAAACTTAGCACGTTTAATCATCTTTGACATCTTGTAGCATTACAGAGTCATCATCGTCATCTACATTATTCACCCTAGCGTAAACAGGTCCTTTGAAGTGCGAGTATAATCTTGGTAACACAAAAAAGAATCCAATTACGAATGTTGCACCTATTCCTACTAATAACGCAACAAATAGAGACGACCAGTTCGAATGTGCCAATTTCCGCTCTATTCGTACATTTTCTGATGTACTGTGTGATTTTGTTGGCAACGTTGGTGCCTCTGTAGGCTCGACATCGTCTGGTTCGTCAATTTCAGGTTCATCAGTTTCTGGTTCTTCTGTTGGCTCCTCAGTTGTTGGAGGATTTGTTGGTGGAGCAGAAGTAGCACGAGTTGGTGGAGTATTCACAATAACTATTGGTTTTTCTGTCCCTTTTCCTAGTTCTATCACACGCACTGTGCTACATGCGAGTAGTGGACATACTTTTGGTGCTGCGTCAATGTATATGCGACCTAGTTGAGGATTCTCAACCCATATTTGTTGAAATCCACAATTTACACCG
>JAESGV010001435.1_pt1 | contig 9979 bp, 13 predicted proteins | sample 9269781 | NCBI WGS metagenome assembly JAESGV01 (sample SAMN15741586, study PRJNA653496) | algae metagenome | isolation source: Tildeniella torsiva UHER 1998/13D and co-occurring heterotrophs from... | place: Slovakia: Slovak Paradise National Park, Hrabusice, Kosice Region | collected 2000-01-01
ATTTTTGATAACTCTTGATCAAGTTGAGTTCGAAATAACGCAACTCTTTGACTTCTTTGGACAACATGACAGAATTGTCTGACAATAAATCAATGTTGATACGATAGTCTGGAATCAAATCCTTGAATAATGCAGCAAGTGATAAAATGGCCATCTTGCGTACTAGATCATCACCATCCAAACACAACTCGTACAACGTATTCAAATTGTTAATCTTTCCTACTGGTTCTGTTAATGTTTCCGTGCATAGTACAGCGATTTGTTCTTTCATTTTGTTAATACGTCTTGCGCGCATGATTGGATCTTTTAGGATCTTTTGTAGTGATGCACGCTCTTCTTTTGCTTCCTCTTTTTCAGGATCGACTTTTGTTCGTTTTGTTGCTGGTTCGTCATCTTCTTCATCATCGGATACAACTGGTTCAACTTGTTCTTCTTCTTCGACTGGTTTCTTTTCACGTTTTCTCTTCTTTTTCTTTTCTGCTGCTGACATTGTTGGTACTTTTGCTTCAGTGTTGTCGATATGTTGAACTTGTGGAACCAAAACACCATTTTGGTTCTTTACAGGTAACGAGAATTTAACTTTGCGAATATCAGCGTTTGGATTCTTTTCTAATATTTCATCTGCACGTGTTTTCTTTTCTTTGCGTTCTGCTTCTTGTTGTTCTTCGATGACTTCATTTAAACGAGTTTGTTCGTACTGCGATTCAATATCTTCATCTTCTTCATCTTTTTTCTTTTTCTTCTTCTTTGATGGTTCGTTGAATTTATCGCTATGTTTGTTAAATATGATTTACAAACGTACACATCTACAGATTGCAAAAATGAAAGATATCCAGAGTTTTCTGAGAAGAATTCGACATCTTCTTTGGATATATGTTTTGGTTCATATTCTCTTTCGTGAATGAGAGCTTGTGGGCCGTGTCTTGGAGGCTTCACAGGTGCTTTAACTACAGGTTGTTTGCCTTTGCCGCCAGTTTTTTGTTGTGGCTTCTTGGTTTGCTTTTTAGCACTCGCCTTCTTCATAAGTGCTCGTGTTAAAAGTTGAGATTCAAACAAGAGAGTCAACCAGCACAAGTTACAACAAAGCAAACGAGAGAAGTACACCGACATCGTACAGTCGAATTCGAATGGACGGAATGTGATTTAATCACACTTTGTTTTATCTAAACAAATATTACGTGTACACTCAATGTCACCCGTGCGTATTTACGATAGGCTTCGTTACTGCTCTCCTACAAGAGTCTAATAATAACCTGTCGCGTACTGCAAACAATCAGCAAAATATACAAATAACGAACGCTAACAAATTCACCTCGTGAAATATGGCTGTTTATTTGATGCCGACACGTGACTTTGTTTGGATAGTTGATTCGACTATAAGCAAATAATTGTGTTGGTTGAGATTACAGTTTCTAATACTTCTATATTATAAACATTAACTCTATGCGCTTTCGCAACATAAAATACTGTAAAATATACAACTGGTCCATACATTTTTGAGACGTTACAGCTATGACTTTCATGTTGGTTCAAGTATCGTGTCACAGATACTATCAATTGATAATTGTTCGTAAAACATGCAACATTTATAACTAGCCGATCACTATCACCACAAACAAATAGTACCACACCATGTAAGCATTACGAGGAACATAATAATGTGCTCTTTATGCCAACATTATAACCGACTTTTTCATTTCACAAACAACCTCTACAATCACTATCGTTACACAAAATCACGTTGACTATTATGCGTTGCCTGTCGTCGCTTTATCATACTTCTTCATAGATCTATACTTGGGTGTAAACATGGTATGTGGAAGTGCGAGAGTAGTACAGCCGTTAAGAAGTCCAGAAGTGCGCTTTCGGAAGTTTGTAAAGGACGTGGGTTCGAAACGTGTCCTTTCCTCGGCAAAATCTGTGTTAGTTTGAGAGGGTTAGCGAGATTCTATGGTGGTACCCCTTGGTGGCCGTCAATGCCAACGTAGTTGGTTAGTTTCAAAGCTATCGCCTCATCAACGCTTTCTGCAAAATGTCAACAAAGAGGTACCAATGCCACAACGGCACCTTTTTGGTTATTCACAGTCGCAGTAAACATTTAAATACATTTATAACTACCAATGTTTGTGCATGGATTTTGACTTGGAAGATGGAACGAAGATAAGTATGCAATTGGAGTTCTCTTGTACTGCTCCTCAAGAAGATTCAGTAAAGCTGTTTATGAAAACTGTTATCCTTTTGGCTCTGTGTCATGTTTTTCTTGTAATTTTGTTTGGAACTTTCTACTTGCAAAAACCCAGCCTAAAAATTAAACTCATATCGTTCTATGGGTCGCAGTGCATCTAAGGAGGTATACGTACCTCCACAATATCTCAAACCGCAAAATGTGATATATCAAACGCACGAATGGGACAATAGGACTTTAAAAAAAATGATACAAACACGAAAACTGTCGCCGTTTTATCCACCGCTCGAAATAAAAGCAGATGATAACGATGAGTGTCCGATATGCATGATGGTACCTTGAATTGTTAAAATATTCACAACCTAGTGTTACGTAGGAGGTTTAAATAGATCTTCGTGCTGTCAACAACCTATATGTTCGGAATGCTACCTACAAGTGCGAAAAAATCAAAAGGACTACCTCTCAGAGTGTCCAGTACGAATTTATTCGATTCTCTAACAAATAGTTTTGCAAGAATAAGCCATACAATGTGTATTATAAAGGCCCTAAATCGCAAGAAGAAAAATTCAATGAAGAGTTGGAAGAACAAAAAGTCATCGAACTAAAAATGAAAATGAAAATAGAACAAGACAAAAAAGATGCAGAAGAGCGAGAACGGCGATCGAAAATGCCAGAAGAAGCTCCTGTGCATCAGTTCATTTTACCACCGCAACCTAGACCCGCACCAACACATTATGCACCACCACGCGTTACACATGAACAAGAAGAACAAAATTTACAAGCATTCTACGAAAGAATGTTTTATCCTGTACAGCCTCCGCAACGACCTGCACAGCATGGAGGACATCACCATACACAGTCGATGATGCAACAATTCCAAGAATATCAGCAACAACGACAACGCGAATACATACATAACAGAGGCATTCCACAACCACGATCGCAAGTGATTATAAATGCACCACGTCCGCCTGCGATTGTACAACGACAACCACCTCCGCCAAGAATTGTACAACAACCACCAGCAGAGCGAAGATTACCACCTCCACCACAAATACAACAACGACCAGCTCCACCACAAATGCAACAATACGTGCCACAAAATATTGGAGGCGTACAAGTATCCGATGATGTTGATTATGAAGATGTAATGATCCGAGAAGCAATTCGGTTATCTCTTTTGGAAGAGAAAGAAGTCAGACAACCTGTAGAACCACCTAGAAATATTAATATAATTAACAATAACAATATAATCATCAATAGTGATAACTTGGACCAGTTAATCGTGACAGAATTGTTACGTGGACAGAGACCAGTTATTAGACACGACGATGTTGAAATTAATTGGGAAGGTGCTGTTGATCATGCGCCTACACCTCCACAAAATTTTTTAAATAATACAAGAAGAGAATCTGCTGTTGTTCCTCAACCTGTAGAAGAGGAAGAAGACGAAGAGTTGAAAGCTGCAATAGCTCTAAGTTTAGTCATACAATAAACGTATCATGTACAAATAATTCTTGGTGCTTCAACGGTTGTAAAACAGCTTCAATCGAATGCCAACACGGTCGCCAGTAATATGTGTATGCATTGACGGTGTTAGTTATCTTTCAGAGCATCTGCAATATCTAAAAAAACTGTTACACTCGCAATATGCTTCGCGAATTGAACCAATCAGGTGGGTAGTAACACAACCCATTTATTCTAGCGGCACGGTGTCAAATAATAACACGATGTTATCAAAAACTAGTGGGACAGGTAGTGCTTGCTTCCAAACAGAAAAGCCAGCAACTCGAGGCATAAACTCAATCGAACTGAAAATAACAAATGATTTTGTGAATCCAAAACACATCGTAGCGTCTGTTGGCGTTCACCCTCAGGGTCAATTCAGTAACTCACAAAAGTCTGTTCACTTCACGAGTTATGGAATCACATACAATTGTTTGCTAGTACGACAAGAGCATGGTTCATGGTTAATAGGAAATACTGTACGTGTAGAAATAGATTTTGTCGCTGATACGATAAAAATGTACTGTAACAACAGACTAATGGTGGAGAGCGATCACGAATTCTGTCCAAGCAGAATGAAAACATGCTATATCTCTCTTTCGTTATCGACAAACACCACAGCCAGAATCATATCGTCAAATTTGTGCGAGTAGACATTTTAGACTAGAAATCTTCAACAAACCATGATAAGAGTGTAACCAATCGTGTTATAAATTGTAGATCGCTTGTTAATAAATAAATTTTATGACATCAAGAATACAGATGAAAAAGCTTCCTCATTCGCCCGAACGAGTGGATAATCGAGTTTGTATCCACCTGCTTGTGCTCGTTTTACCAACATTTCATGAGTTTCTGGTTGTTTTTGCTCTGGTTTCGTTTCGATTTTTACATTTTTAGGTGCTGGTTGTCGCAGTGGCATCTGACCAGTTATAGGATAGATTCCGGTTGGATTTGTTACAGGTGTTGGTTTTGCTTGTGGGTTTAGTAATTGTTGCCGTTCTTCCTCTTCTTTTTGTCTACGTTTGCGATTCTCTTCATCTAATCTCGCTTTGTTCTTCGCGATTTGATGTTTGTTTACTTGTTTGTATATCTCTACTCTGCGATTTGTTTCTTCAACGTCGATATTATTCACTAAATTATAGACTAAAAAAGTTCAAATAGTAGATCGTCAACGTACTGATATCCTCCACTTCCTCTAGATAGTCGTTGTATTCTTTTAATTCTGTAAAATCATCTCTCCGCCTGTTGTATCTATAAATTGTCAAAACACTGCGTGCTGTAACCCACTCTTTCAAAATCTTTTTTCGTATCGCATTCTCTTTGTCAAGTCCATCATCAAAAACTGCGTGCCCACGGTTCATGACCTTCAACTTGTTTTGTTCCTTGTAAATCTAAACCAACCAACAAGTTAACATGCTTCGTTCATTGTCTCGTTGCTCGTACTCGCGTATGCTCGTCTCAACACCAGTTAGAGGGTTTGTAGAACTGTTTTGATTTTTCACACTGTTTTAGATTCCATACTACAAATATTACACATGCAACAGGCGCTAAAAACAAATTTATTACTACTGAACTGTTGAAAAAATCAAAAGGAGAACTCGTACAAACATATTACGAAGCTTTCAAACCAGTGTTAATAAGAATAACGCAAGAAGATGGTTACACACCTTTCGATACCCTCAACTTTATTATGGGAAAGCCAGAACTACGCGAAAAAGTACGCTATTTAATTCTCGTGTTAACGTATAGATATTTAGACAAGCGTCATTCCGTTTTGGACAAGAAATTCCAAGCTCAGAAAAACAACAAATAGCAACGATCAAAGATCTGTGCAAATGGTACGCAAACAAAGCACACGAACAGAAACAACTCCCATCATATTCTATACCATCCAGAATATCAGAACTAATAGAACAAAATGAAAAGAAGAGACAAGCAGAAGAGGTTAAGAAACAAACTGCAGAAAAAGTAGCACGAAGCACTAGTTTACCAACGAAGAGACATGAACAATTTTTCGGACCCAAATACAGTGTTGATGAAGTACGTGCCGCCATGAAAGTTCTAAAGCAAAGGGAAGGCGCAACTGTACAACAAACAAGTCAACAATAAATTACATAATTCCACCCAAGTTTTGTTCAAACTCTAATCCCTTTTGGTACATCTTTGTTCTTGTTTTTGCAGTGAACTTGTGGTCAGCGCTGTTTAACAATAAGAATTCTTGTTTCACACGTTGTCTAAAAAATTCCCTATCTGTATGAACTAGTTGTGTGATCGATTTTTTCAATATTCTTCGATATAGTGAGACTATCATTAACTTTGTGGGAGCTGTAGCGGCGTTCATGAAACTTTGTTTTTCTTGCACGACTTACAATAAAACGATGCAAAGCCCAAAAGAAGGCGAACCAGATTTTGGTGATGTACGTAGGCACGAAGCGGAACTAGTTTATTTAGACCTGATGTATTTGAAAAAACAACCTAACCAACCAAAACATGATATAAAAATCGTTCCATCAGAAAAACTTCAAAGATACACGCTACATGCGAATATGATGCTTCCCTATGATAGAAACATACAAGATATTGGCGAAAAAGAACCGACTATTGAAATGAAACAAACTTTTAGCACGGTTATTCCAGTTGGAACACACGAGAATTTAACATGGGAAAGGTACGCCCCTGAACATCGTTCTAACGTTGTAGATTAGCTTCATTTTGCGAGCATGAACGAGACCCTTGTATTGCCGTTGTGGATAGCGACGGTTCTGTGAGTTACTACAAATTCGACGTTGTGGACGTGACACAAACTATTCCAGTCGCCGTTCCAGAAAACGCGTAACAAACTAAGACACTATGTACAACACTATCGAACAAAATTATTTATTCGAGTTTTCTTTCAAAATTTGTGCAATAGTAGCCGCTTTCTTAGCTGATATTCCACAATGAATTCTCACCATTCCAGTATTCTTTGGATTCCCTTCATAAAAGATGCTCACATGACAAACACCAACACCTAAATGCAAAGCTTCTTGTACTGCTTCCAAATCAGATTCCTTACCATGATAGAACAATCCATACATACTACCTTCTGGCTCAATTGGTTTCCAACCAAGTGCATTTTCAAATGCACCGCTCAAAACACGCCAATTGTCTTGCATCAACTTTTCTGTTTCGATTAAATGTTCTTGGAACTCTGGTAAGTGATCCTTCAAGAATAAACCAATGGCTGTTTGCGCAAAGGGAACACAAATATAAATTGGATCTCCAATAGCCATCAATTTGGGAATTAACGATTTGTGAGCAATCAAATAACCAACTCTCCATGATTGACAGCCAATGTTTTTGGAAAATCCTCTTGCTATGAAAACAAACTTGGATACAACATCATCAACATCGGTGGAACCAGATGGTGCAATAGGACTGTAATGTTTACCGTTCCATACCATATCTAGATTATTAGTTGTATGTTATTGTAGCTTACCGCAGTAGCATTCATCTATTAACAAGTATGTGGAATACTTTTCACATAGAGCTACTAGTGCATCGATTTCCTCTTTGTTGTAGACGTGTGTAGTAGGGTTACCTGGATTACAAATCATAATGACATCAAGACCATTCTTCAGGTGCGTATTTTCTAATTCTTCCAAATCTAACCAAAAATGTTTCGAAGCAGTGGTTACGGTGCTATTTGGTTTTTCTTTCAATTTGATGTATGAAATGACAGCTTTTTCACCGAAAATGCCCTCTACCTCTTTCAAATGGTATCTACTGTGTTAAATAGTTTTGTTTCTACGTACGAATAAAAAGGTGATACGATTCCGACTCGACTCTTGCCTAAACTACGCAAGTATGACAGAGCAGTGATACAAGCTCCAGTTACACCGTGTGTAGCAAGAATATTTTCGGCAGTTAATGCTTCATTTGCACCGTAATGCTTGTGTAAGAGATTTAACAATCCATTTTGATACTCAGTGGTGCCAAACCTGTTGCGGTAGGTATGCACGTCATCTTGTAGAGTTAAATCGCTTGCGATTTTGCGAAGAGATTTTGGTGGAGGTAATTCAATCATTCCTTGTGCTACTGATGGAAGACCCTTTTTGCTGCAATAGTCGAAGATGTCTCTCATGGAGGCGTTGACAGGTAGTACATCGTCTTGTGAGTTTGCGTTGTTTGCCATAGTTGACTCGTTCCAATACAACAAGCTTCTTTAATTTAGTACAGCTCAATACAATACTCTTGCTTTTTACATTGCTTAGCACACTCAGGTACTTTCTCTGCTGGTAATGAGCTACAACCTATGAAGCAGGCATCGCATTTCTTTTGTTCATCTGTTCTATTTGGATTTGTATCGCAGGTGGTTGTCGCCGAGCATTCATTCATACATGGTATTTTCTCAGCAGTTGGTACATCTTGACATGACCCTAGACAGGTAGCACATGCTCGTCTGTATGCTCTTTTACTTTGTTCTTTCTGAGTCACTCTAGCGCAGAAGGGCTTCTTTATGCATGTTTGACCGCATTTGTCTTGCTCTTCTTCACTTGTTGAGAGCTTCTCACAGACTTTGAAACAAAAATTGCACTGATCCTCGTCGTTGGCATCTTGTAGCTCTCGTAGCTGTTCCCATAGTGAAGCTGAGGCAATTGCTACCAAAAGTGTTAATGCAAGCGCAGTACTAAGCTTCATTGTTGCTTATTCTGTTGTTGAAATAGCCTAGAAGCTATCATAACTGTATATCGTACTGTACACCGTTGACTGGTATAATCTAAGTTTATTTTTTGCCAAACGAGAACAGGTTCTTTAGTTTTTGACCTATCTCCTCACCTTCATTTCTAGGTGTCGGTGGTGCAGCTTGCAAATTGGGTATGTTCACATCTCCAATAATTTGACTTAGTGGAACTGATGTTGGTGTCATAGAAGCAGGTGATGGAGCGATACCTTTTGGTTTTACAGCATTCCTCAAATCTTTCAGCATTCCTCGAACAGAGTTTCTAATTGCTGTATCGTTGACTGCTTCTGCATCTACTTCTAACATTTCTAAACCTCCTAATATATGCGATTGTATAGCTTCTCGCGTCAGTAAACATCCGTTTAGAGCACGATAACATTCGAACAGTAGTTGAGTGATCGCTTTTCGTTCATCTTTATCTTCTGTTTCGTTGTTTACCTTTCCTGCTTCTTCCAACTTTCTCAATGCATAGTTATCTCTAAAGTATGGTTCTACTTTGGGTATAATCTTTGCAAAGATGGTTAATAATTGGTGATACGCTTCAGGATTCTTTTCTCGATTTTCGAAAAAGTGATCGTACTGAGCAGCAACGAGATCAAAATCTTCATCGCGATCTATATTGAGTGTCATTGTTCCTAACGCTCTAAGCGCTTCCAATTGAACTACGTTCTCGTTATCTGTTACTAACGTAGAGACACATGGAAGTACTCGTTGCATAAGCGTAGTGATATCGACTACGTTGACTAGACTACCCAAAATAGATCCTACAGTAACACGAGTTCCCTTTGAGATATCCGACATCATGTCATCATGCAGTAGCGAAAGAACCATTTCCAAAAAGTCTTTGCTACCCTTACATGCTAGTTCCAACGCTCGTTCCACGAGAACAAGATTAGAACGTGACCAGGAACCTTTTTCTTGAGTGACATCTACAATAATAGTTCTGACTCGATCACGTACAAACTTTTGCATTTCTGCGCCATGTGAAATAACGACACACAAAATACCAACAAAGTATGCAGGTAATAGTCTTTCCTTGACGAGATATGTTGGTGAGAATCGTGATAGTCCTGCATCTGGAGCTTCTCGAATAAGTTCTTTCATGTGATACGAGTCTTCACTCTCAAAAACAGTAGAGAATCGTGTATGTAGGAATCTCACTGCAAAAGTATCTCCAAAATGAGAACTCCACTGTGCAACTGTTGCATACAACTCTGCGACTGCTGGTTTGTGATGGTTCACATCTAGTGATACAATAGTAGCCAAGAAACGTTGCATACCAATCGAACTTAGCCAATGCATACTTGTCCAACTTGGTGGTACTTTCTCATCGTCATGTGTTGAAAGATCAGTGTTCTTGAGGAACTCATCAAACGCTGCTTTTCGTTGTTCTAGTGTTGGATTCTTTTCTTTTAGTAAACTCTCAGGTAGGGTAGATAGGATTCTATTGTACAGTTCAGGTAGAAGGGATCGGAATATTGAAATAAATAAGAGTAGTTTGTCTGCTGTGAGTTGTTCGTCGTTTGCGAATCTTGACACTGCTTTTGTGATAAGTGCATCAGTTG
>JAESGV010001436.1_pt1 | contig 9979 bp, 5 predicted proteins | sample 9269781 | NCBI WGS metagenome assembly JAESGV01 (sample SAMN15741586, study PRJNA653496) | algae metagenome | isolation source: Tildeniella torsiva UHER 1998/13D and co-occurring heterotrophs from... | place: Slovakia: Slovak Paradise National Park, Hrabusice, Kosice Region | collected 2000-01-01
CTGGCTTCTCGCTCCTTGTCTTGTCTTGACTCTTACCCTTGTCACGGTCATGCCTCATTTTATGTGGCTTCTCGATACCTTTGGGTGATTTACCCTTCTTTGGTGCCTTATGATCACTATTGTGACCGGTGTAGCGCTTAACTACATCAAAGTACTGATCATTGGCAGTGAAGTTGTACACTGTATACATGGTATCGAGTATGTTCCTCAATCGAGGAACTTGACCTGTTTGGATAATGGAAGCCTTGATGGCACTCATCCATTCTTTCACCTTGTTGTCTACCTTACTCATGAAGATAGAAATGAGGTCTACTCCGTTGATTTCTAAGTCGTCAACTTGCGTACAGTTAGTCGCATAGATGACCTTTTCAAACTTGATTTCAACGAGCAACCAAAACTTTCTCTCTGAATCCAGGTAGGATTCACCTCTGAATTGCAACTCATCGAGTAGAGTTGTCAATTCGTATTTAGTGATTGGTACCATTGCATGTATAACAGCGGTACGAATCACTCTCCAATCGGTGATTTGTTTTTGTTTTACTTTGCGTTTGATGAGTATTAAACTAGACGCTACTATCTCGTTTGTAGTACACGCAGATAGTAGGTCCAAGTAGAAATCAATAGGACGATTTTCACATCTAACTTGGCAGGCAACCTTGAATTGGAGCAGCCAAGAGATGGCAATCCACTTGCTTTTGAGACGGGTGATCTCAGGAAAGAACTTATCTTTCTTCAATCGTTTGATTTCCTTTTCTCTTGTGACTGAGGATTGACTACCCACTTGTCGGTATTGGGTAGTATCTTGGGCGTGAGCATGTGTCAGTGATGACTCTTGCTCTTTCTTCAATACTTGGAGTTGACGATATAATACATTCGTCACTCTCATAACTTGGTTTTCTTCCAAGCTTTCATCATCGATAGTGATATCTTTGATGTACAAGTATCGGAGGTCATTGAGAGATAACTGTGCGATATCTAGTGGATACGCTTGAATTTCTCTCATATGTCGTGTTACTGCCTTGGCTAATGGATTTTCCAAAATTTCCACTAATCGGTTCCATGTAGCTTCGAGTTCTTTACTCTGCTCCTCTTTCTCCAATTTCACACGATACTGCCGAAGAGAATCTTCTTTCTTCTTCCACAATTTGTTGCGTTCGCGTGTCTCTTTTTCTCTCGCTTTCTCTATTGTATTTTCACTTTTCTTCATCGCGGCGAGCAGTTGGATATCGTACTCTCTGTTGATCTCAAGTTCTTCTTCCGAGATTTGAGTGCGATTTTGATTATGACGTTGATGAGACTCATTGTCAAAATCAAGTCGTCTAACTAAAGTTCCATCTGAGGCAACGTTTCGGTTATTGTGCCAAGTTAAGTACTCTTCGTTCTGGACCCGTCGAATTGAGTTATTAATATTCACATTGAATACTTGTTGGCGAAATGGTGTTCGTGGAGGGTTCTGAGAGCTGTTAGTAGTCATCAGAATTAGATCGCGTTTGAATATTCGATGTGATCGTCTAAATAGAGAGTATGTGGAAATATACTCCTAACGAATTTGTCTGGCGAACTCTGCTTTGTGATCTGTTCACAAAGAAAATGTAAGAAAATAACGATACCACGGTGTATCAAATAAACCTGAAGAATTAACACGGTAAACGTGTGACAAATTACTATTTAATTACAATACACTAAAGTGCGTTGACTAAGCGTCAACTCAGAATTCGCTCTAGTAGTCCAATTACTCACTACAGTAGCTGTTACCAGTTACTACAGTTAACTGTGTGATACAACTTGCGAATGGAACTATTGCCAGTGGAAGTTATGATCAAACAATTCGTATTTGGAATAGAGAACAAGAGATAAAAACCATACAAGCTAATGCTATTGTGTTCTGCCTTTTAAAACTTGAAGATGGTACACTTGTGAGTGGTGGTTATGATAAGATGATTACGTTTTGGAATGTTAGAAGTGGAGAAAAGATAAAAACATTAACTGGTCATACTTACAGAGTTCAATCACTTGTACAACTCAAAGATGGAAGACTTGTGAGTGCAAGTTTGGATAAAACTATTCGAATTTGAAAAAATGACAAATGTGAGAAAGTACTTGAAGGACATACAGATAGTGTGTATAAGGTAATAGAATTAACAGATGGTAAATTAGCAAGTTGTAGTTCAGACAAAACAATATGATTTTGGAATATCAACACTGAAGAGTGCCAAGTATTAACAGGTCATACTGGTAGAGTTTGGTCAGTTGTTTAAATCAGTTCAGATATAATTATAAGTGGCAGTGAGAACAAAACAATTCGAGTATGGAAGAATGGAAAACAAATCAAACAGATGGAATGCAGTGGATGTGTTTATTCAATGACACCAATAAAAATAAGAACTTGAACAACATTTCTTTACTCAGTCCAGAAATTTCACTTCTCTGATGTCAAGATCAACTATCCAACATGTCAATAATTTGGAGTATAATGGGATCATAAAGGTAAGAAATAGTATGACTATACAAGGTTGTTGTTGAGTGCGTAATTATAAGCTCTACCCACCATGAATAATATACCAGCTTGTATCCTCCTTGCAGAACACTGAAGCGAATATAGATTTGTTCTTTCAATGTTTAACATTGATAAAACAAGCATGTCAATGCATCAGTGCTCGTCAATGGTGTAATTTGTCACTGTAAATTGAATGCTCAAATTGTTTTTTCCCATCAAATGCCACTTAGTAAATTATATTCTAATAGACCTGTTATTCAAATCGTAAATCCTTCTGTAATTGAGTGTATAAAAATGATTTGGCATGAGGATTACTCCACACCTCTCAAATGATGTGAACGATAGGTCATAGCCTGGATTGAGTTTAAAAGTGGTTGCATGTCCCTTTTGCATCTATTTGAAGGTACTTGTGAAACGAGATTAGGCAGAGTTTCCATCGGCTTGCTTGAGGTTGAATATTTATAGCATCCTCATTATACCGGTAAATTAGTGTCCTCGACTATTAGTGTTATGTGTCACCAAAACTTTGTCGAGTGTGTGCTTTTCATTTCGCTGCTCCTCTTGTTGTGGATGTCTAACAATCGTGGTTTGTCATCGATTTACTGTATTCACTACAGCCTCACAAAACTCGAGTCCTGTTGAGGCATGCCCATATTTATCATTTTCAATCGACCACTGGGAACCACCGTCAAGTCCACATGACTTTGTCTAACCGATTTTTCTGTTTAAAAAAGCAGGCAACGCGGCAACGCAAAACAGAAGACGCTGCTATCGCGGCAACATCAATAACAACTCGATTATACTTCCAGTGAAAATCGTTGCGATAGAACAATGATAACTGACCAAGTCCAACGCTGTAGCATGATGAATTAAGAACAGAAATTAATTTCTATATTTTTGAACACCTCACGAGCTCGCTTCAGCAACCAAGACCACTAGATATGCCAAAAAATGTCAAAAATACAATCGGAAGAATGCAAATGCAACGTCGAAGAACGGGCTGTTTCGGTACTATAGATTCTACAAGTTGAGAAAAATTCGATGAGTTCTACGCGGTCAAGTTCAGTGAAGTTTATGAACCAGCTGTTAAAAGTGTACAACTTGAATAACTCGAAGAATCGTGACGATGCAGTAGAAATACAAAATAATTAGAAAGAACGAGCAAGAAGAGCACACGCAGAAAACTTGACTAACCAGAAGAAAAGACGAGTATATCGACCACTGCAGAAACCAATCATATGAGCACACTTCCTTGATACAACTGGATCTACTGCGACCACATCTTTTCTGAACGTGAAAAGATTGTGAACACCTTGTTTAGCAAAGAGGTAAACGAAGCAAGAAGCAGACAACAAGGCCACTGCATTTGTACAAAAAGTGTAGGACGTGCATTTATACAGCTCAACACTGCCAATCTGACAAAAGTATTTCAGATTTTCGATCGACTAACTGTTTGTAGATATTAGTTTGTTTCGTTTTAGAACTTGAACGCTTGTTCACAAGTGATCCTTCAAGTGAGCTCGTAGGTTAGCAGAATTAGGCAAATCAGTTGTTGATTCAACAAAGACAAAGTATCATCATGGTCAAACTTGGCAGAATTCGTTGATTCCAGGCAAGACATTCGTTTTTAGAAATCACAAAGATACTAGTTTGTTGATCGCCGAAATCATTTCGCAATGCAACCAAGACAACGTTTTTACAAACGCTGCCGTTTGTGGAAAAGTGTGGATTCTGACTGGTATGTTACGTTTACTACTTGTACAACCAGGTCAACATATTGATCCCACTCGCAAGTACAGTCATGGTAGATTTACAAGTGTTTCCAAAAATTTGGAACAAAATACACAAGTGTTAGCAGAGATAGACAATTGGCAAAACAATGCTGATAATCGTACTCATCGTTTGTTAATAATTGCATTGGTATTGAAGATATCGATCGAATCAAGTATGGTTGTTGTCTCATGAGTTTTGGCATGTATGTGATGTACAAGGAAACAAAAATCAAAAAGCGCTTTTAACGTCAACATTGATGAAGAATTTGTTATTATTCCCTTCGACGAACGATTTGTCAACAATTGTACAAGATGTTGGAGAAGATTTGGCCGGCTCTCGTGGCTGACATGTTGGTCACTATGTACGGACTCGGTTCCAAACGCATGTAACCAAACGTCGCCTGTTGGCATTCACAAATTCAACATCTTCAACAATCTATGACTACGTACTAGTACAAGCAGAGTGTGATTGTGGATCTATTGACGCAGTAGTGGGTTCACTCTTCTCTCTACATCCATTCTGTACTCCTGCCAACACTTTAAGAGTACCACCAGCTGTTCCCGCCTCATACCATACTGATCCTTCAATCACTAATGACGCTTTGCACTAAAACCGAGGAACACATCATGGGAACAAGAACAAATCAAGATGTTTCCAATGTGATTACTGCAATTTTCTCATTGTACTAGAGCTTTACCGTTGTGTTCACGAAGAAGTATGGAGAAAAGAACATGAAGAGCGTTTCCAATACAAGGAGCAAGTTACCATAGTCGAGGCGGAAGATGACGAATCCATTCTCCACGAAATGAATGCCATGTTCTCAACCTATATTGAACACTACGTCAAAACCAGAAGGTACTGCCGCTGTTGATGCAACAAGACAGTTGTGTCAAAACAAGCAGCAACAGAAGAGAAAAAGATGTTAGATCGTGTTGATAAAGAGTTATGCACAACCAAAGAAGCAGGATACTTGGTTAAAGTGAACAATCAGTTGTTCATGAGTAACACGAGTATGCCTAACACCGAAAAATCGATCAAGCAGAAGATGAGTATTGACAAGAATGTAGATCACTGCAGAAACCAAGCAGGTAAAATTATCATGAAACAAATTGTACAGGTCTTGGTCAACATGACGCCACATTTAATGATGGTATGGACAAAGGTAAATGTATGAACGATCTCAAACGACATCGAAAATGAAGATGAAAGAATCACGCGACGATACCATAAAGATAAAGAAACAGAAGTCAAGTCCAAAAACGATGGTGAACAAAGACTAAAACAAACAATAATCACAAGAAATGGCAGAAGAGAAAGATGAAATAGAGCAAAAGTTTCAAGATGAAGTTGAACATGAAAAACGCGACGAGTAACAAGAATAAAAAGAAACGTTCAACTTGCAAGAATTACAACTTGAAGTTGTTCACGAGGAAGACAATGATGCTATGAAGATGTGAACATAAACAAATTCAGAGAATCGCTACTGCTACCAAAGTACAATCAGAACACTTCTCTGACAATAAGATAGAACAAGAGGAGACAAAACCTGAAACGATTTACCCACAACAAAAGAGTGACGACAAACCACAACCATAAAACGAGTCAATGAGCAACGCACGTTTTGACAAAAACCAAAACAAGATGATTGACAATGAAGATAAAGATATCGACTACAAAGAAAACAAAGTTTACCAAACAATAGGTCTACTATTCATACAAATCTGGAAGAACACGAGAGTAAACATGCGGAAAAACGTGCCGTGTTAGCTGAACCATGCGTGAAGAGTTGGATTTACTCATGACCGAATGGAGATCTGTAGAAAGAATATTGAGTCAATTTAATTTGATGTAAACACTTCTGGTATGGCACAAGAGTTGTGCAAGCAATAGAGACTTAATTTGGAACTGATATTGGCAACAAAACTATGTGGAGACTACAAGACAGAAGAACGTATCAACATGAAGAAGGTCATGCTGTATATTGCAAGTTAATATTGCAAACACAAGACATATTTGCGTCGAACAAAACCAAACAAGAGACAATATCAAATCATGTTGGTGGCTGAACAAATGGCGTCTGTAAATATATTAATTGAGAAAACTTCTCTCGAGATTTTGTAAGATATGAGCCAACCTGTCACTTTTCGAAAAAGACATGTCACACGAGCCAACGTACATTTACGTGGATGAAAACTCTGTTGATGAAGAGCTGTTGTGCTCTCACATTTGTTTCCGGCCACTGGTGAACCCTTACGCCCATAACTCGTGTAATTACTCGTTCTGTCACGACTGCATCGAAAAAACAAACTATCGTTGTCCCTGTTGTCGCTCAGGAAGTGAAAAAGAGTACACCAAGGTCAACACCCGTATAATTTTGAACCAATTGGGAAGGTTACGTGTTCAATGCTCATCTTGTGAACAGCAAATGGCTCGTGGAGATTTTCAAGAACACATCCCAAGGTGTCCAGTTATGTGTCCACATGGGTGTGGTGAGAATGTACCACGTGCAAATTTAAACAATCACGCGACTGTCTGTCCCAACGTACAAGTACCATGCGCTGCAGCAGAGTTTGGATGCACTGAAACAGTACTACGTGGAGTTCGTCATAATCATGAACAACAATGCCGCTACGAACAGTCACGATTTATTTTTGAACCAATCCATCAGGATGCAGTAATGCTCCGAAAACATGAAAGCGAAATCTTTTCACTCACTACCAAGTACAATAATTTGAACAAAAATCACCAACAAGTTCTTACTGAAGTTGGTGATACAAAGATCAAGTACGATAACCTGCACAAGTTGTACAAGAATGCATTAACTGAAGTTGGAGAGTTGAAAAGAAACAATGAGAACCTAAGCAACAAATACAATCAAGCATGTAATGATATTGGTATTCTCCGCAAGCAGTACACAACTCTTGAGAACAAGTATGAATCACTGGAGAGCAAGTATGAAACAATATTGCAACGACTTGTCACTCTTACAACCAAATCACACATTGATCAACTACCAAGTACTGTTTCCAAGTCAATGGATCCTATTGAACATGTGGCATGTGGTGGTGGATGTGATATAGAAATTTGGAATGTTAGTACTGGTACACGTGTCAAGGTACTAAAAGGACATAGAAGTTATATCTGGTCTGTTATTCAATTATCAGATGGTACATTGGTTAGTGCAAGCAGTGATAGCACAATTCGATTATGGAACATTGAAACTGGTGAATGCACAAAGGTACATACAGGTCATACTAATGATGTTAAATGTGTGATACAACTTGCAAATGGAACTATTGCCAGTGGAAGTAGTGATAAAAGAATTCGTATTTGGAATAGAGAACAAGAGATAAAAACCATACAAGCTGGTACTTGGGTGCAATGCCTTTTAGAAGTTGAAGATGGTACACTTGTGAGTGGTGATGATAAGATGATTACCTTTTGGAATGTAAGAGGTGGAGAAAAGATAAAAACATTAACTGGTCATACAAGTGCAGTTCGATCACTTATACAACTCAAAGATGGAAGACTTGTGAGTGTAAGTGATGATAAAACTATTCGAATTTGGAAAAATGACAAATGTGAGAAAGTACTTGAAGGACATACACATTGGGTGTATAAGGTAATAGAATTAACAGATGGTCAATTAGCAAGTTGTAGTCAAGATAACACAATACGATTGTGGAACATCAACACTGGAGAGTGTCAAGTATTAACAGGTCATACTGATAAAGTTTGGTCAGTTGTTCAAATTAGTTCAAATACAATTATAAGTGGTAGTTTGGACAAAACAATTCGAGTATGGAAGAATGGAAAACAAATCAAACAGACACAATGCAGTGAATATGTATGGTCAATGGCACCAATAAAAATGAAAACTTGAACAACATTTCTTTACATATCAGTTTAGAAATTTCACTTCTTCCTCTGATGCTCTACCCACCATGAACAATGGACCAGCTTGTATCCTTGCAGAACACTGAAGCGAATTTTGATTTGTTCTTTCAATAACATTGATAAAACAAGCATGTCAATGCATCAGTGCTCGTTAATTGTGTAGCTAGTCGCTGTAAGTCGAATGCTCAAATTGTTTCGTTGCAACACTTGTTAAATTATATTCTAATAGACCTGCGATTTGAATCGTAAATCCTTCTTTAATTTTTGCAAGAGGATTACTCCACATCTCTCAAATGATGCGAACGATAAGGCCATACATAGCGTGGCTCCTGAACGTGATTGTACATCCTTTTTTGCGTCTTCGCGTACCTCCTAAATGAGTACACTTGTATAAATACAGACGTATTTTGTCATTAGATACTTGGGAAACGCGTCTGCAGCATCTATCGGCTACTACGAAGACGATAGTATTTTGATGCTTAGCCGAATATTATGCCTGTAACTTGTTGGTTGTACAGCAACGTTTTGATACGATTTTTGTTGCGTCATCAACGTACATTGTTTGTAACTTGAGACCTTTTCACTGTTAAATGAATTCTAAATGAATTCTAAATCACCGTTAGATACCATGCTGCCGGTAGTTCATCCTCTACGACTATCCAAAGTACTCACAAACTGTTGTACCGACTAATATTGGTAGGCCGAATGTTTGCACGTATTAGAGCTGCGATGCCGAAAATCTTCAGTGTATCTTTTTATCTTATTGGAAGAATTCAGTTGGCCATTACTACACAAGTTGAGCCAAGAGTAAACTGAACGTCTATACCGCTTTATGAACGCTTGAATATTTGGCAGAACTCCGTAAGGTTTCACAGAAGCAGTTGTCTTGTCGCTGTAACCCAAGAGTTGCACGATTTTGCCGCAATTTTTGGATTGATTCAGGAAATTGCTTCGCTAACAGCATATAGTGCTTGAACATCAGATGTAGCGAGCATTGTAGCAAGAAATTTATCTGTTAGATATTAAAATTTCTTTTATGATAGAAGTACTGAACCAACCAGTTGTCTACAAACGAAGAATCACCTCCGATTCCAAGTGCATAGAGCATTCTTTGCGAAGGATCATACACACTATAGAAATATGCCTCAATAATCGCTCCTATATTATTGATTTTGACTAACTTGCCTGAATCTAAATCCATTTGAGAAAGTGAGTCATTGTTCGCGATGTTAAAGGTGCCAACTATCGCGTATGTGCTTTCTCTCACACTTGTTCCAGCATGTTGAATAGCATACCAATACGTCTAGAGAATCTTGTCTAGTAAACGGCAGTCACCCGATTTTCGCTCGATTTTCGCACAGTTGAATCGCTACGAATTAAATTAACGACTTGTTTCCACTTGCGTTAATACGTAAACTAAAAAATAGCCAAAAAGGTGTTCAGCAACGTGTTCGCATCAATTCGAAGAAACTAAGCATCGCACACATTTAAAACTTAGGCATGTAACCGACTAACGACCTTCTACAAGGAAGACATCTCCTGTGTAACCTTTTAACCTGTTACTGACGACGCTAGCTTACAACAATAGGACCAATAACGCACTTTCCTGTCATGAACGGTCACAGATCTAATTTGAAATCCTTTGACGTTGACAAGGGACCACTCAGATAAATAGGGGCCACGTAATCCTTGGAAATCAATTTCTGAAAAACAGAACAGTAGCAATGACCTGGACTAACATCACCTCACACCCACAAGAGCGTACCTACACCGTCACTCAAGGCCCACAATACAACGGTATCATCCACGATC
>JAESGV010001437.1_pt1 | contig 9970 bp, 5 predicted proteins | sample 9269781 | NCBI WGS metagenome assembly JAESGV01 (sample SAMN15741586, study PRJNA653496) | algae metagenome | isolation source: Tildeniella torsiva UHER 1998/13D and co-occurring heterotrophs from... | place: Slovakia: Slovak Paradise National Park, Hrabusice, Kosice Region | collected 2000-01-01
TTTTCGTCAATCTTTTTGGCGTATTCGTCACCATAGTAGATGATTGGTGTTCCTTGTACTGATAACAAGATGGAATTAGCCATACCGATCCAATTTCCATTATCGAGCAACAAATCAGACAAACGAGCGGAAATACCGAGGTGTTGACGGAATTGCCATTTTTCATCATGACAATAAAAGTCGAACATTTTCTTTCTTTCGTACTCGCTGAACAATGCCAAGTTCATTTCATCATGGCAACGTAAAAAGAAGAACCATGCACTCTTTGGTGGAATATCTGGAGTAACATCTTTGGATACTGCTTGTCTTATGGGTTCGAATGATTTGATCGCCATTGCTTGATAGACACGTGCTGTGAGTGGGAAATTGTAGCACGCTGTGCATTCATCATCGTTACCAAAATACTGTACGAGTTGTTTGGGTTCCAAGTTGGCTTCGGCTAAAATTAGCGTATTGTTGGCTACATAATCCAGAGCACAACGTAAGAACTTGAGTACGATATGTACTTCAGGTCTATTTACGCATGTAGTACCCTCTGTTTTTATGATATGTGGAATGGCATCCATTCTGAAACCATCAACACCATTTGTGAGCCAATAGACAAACATGGATGTCATATCTGCCAAAACACGTGGGTTACGATAATTTAAATCAGGTTGATAACGATAGAAAGTATGGAAGAAATATCTTTTTGGTGTTTCTGTGATTTGTAACCAGTTACTTGTCTCTACATCACTAAAGATGATTGGAGCGTCCTTGTACTTGTCTGTAGTGTCACTCCAAATGTAACGAGTAAGCTCCTCATCCATTGTACCTCCATTCTTGATGCTGTTTGTCTCTTCTTGGAACCATTCGTGTTGATCACTTGTGTGGTTCAAAGCGACGTCAAATAGTACATCTATACCGTGGCTATGTGCCTTGGCCATGAAGTCACGCATGTATTGCATTTTGGTTTCGACATCACGGTCACGTACGCTCCTTGGTAAAATATTTCTTCGGATTTCGTAATAGTCGCTGATATCGAAGCCCATATCTTTCATGGGACTAGGGAATACTGGTAGTAACCATATGGCTGTAACTCCTAGTTCTTGAAGTTGTGGAAGACGTTCGATAAAGCCAGAAAAATCAGAGTTGTACAAATCGGTGTATGCAGAGTATACGACTGATTTTTGGTACCACGCTTCTGGTTTGTTGTGATAGGTACCATTCTTGTCTGCATATCCATTCTGAACACGTTCACGAGATTCTTCAATGATTTGAATGAGTGCGGCCAAATCTTGAAGAGAATCAGCGTAATGTTTGTGTTCTCCGTATAGTTGATGCCATAACTCGTGTAGACGCTCTGATAGTTGAACGCTCTTCCACTCTTTGCCCATGTTGCTTGTTTACGAAACTTGTCTGCTGTCACGTGTCACCTCAAATTGTCCTCTTTTACATTTTTCGTTGTGCAAATAACGGCTACAAACATCATAGTACAACTGTGTAGATACTAAGTTGGATACTGTTGGGCGAAGCCCATTTAATACCTACTGTTTCACACTAATGAGCTAAACATTATAATATCGCAAACGTGCCCAACAAATCATCCAGAAATATAAAAATTAATATTTCGCGATTATTTCAAGTTAATTTTTCGAATTGCCAACAAATGTACACGTGCTTTTTTAGTTTTACTCAAGAAGAGCAACTTTAACGAAGAGATAAGTGGGTCATGTCCAGACCCGCCATCAAGCCGTAGGATTTCCATCCCTTGGATAGGTTCAGTGTCAGCAGTAGATGCATAACGAGCTAATTGTCAGTCATCGCTTACAGAAACCGGAGTCGCGAAAGTGCCACAGTAACCCGTTCTCAATGCAATAGCTCAATGGTAACTCTTCCTCGTCATGAGTGAAGAGTATTGGTGTAGTCTACCGGTGCATCTGTGTACAAGATACCCTCCAGATGCGACAAGCACAAGAAGCTGTGACCAAATATAATCCTTTTTGTAACGCAAGTACTGAACAAGAGAATACTTTCCATAAACAATTTTATATTAAGAAAAAGGTACAAGGGGAGGTATGAGCGAACGCCCCATAGTAAGGACAGAATCGAACGTACATGTGTGACCAGTGAACACTTTGTGGTGGAGTGTTCCATTACTGTTGATGATGATTTTTCCAATGCTGACATACACTTCAACAATTTCAGCTCTGTTTGCTATTACCTCTTGCGGTTTAGAATCTTGTGGATGCGCCAAGATTTGGATTTTAAGATAACCATTTCCAATTTGAACAGTAAATTGGGTACAACGGTCTAGCCTTGCAAATCCCTCCCCTGTTACTTGTACTTTATAATTTTCGTCACACTCTGTTACTTGTGCACCCAGAGACGTAATTACGGCATATCTTGGTCTTCTTGCTTGAGTAGAACGAATAATTTCCTTGTTTAATTGGTGACAGTATTGGGCTCTATCTAACGCGTCATGTTCAATCCAGGTGCGAACAACTTGATCAACTTTTGAGAAGTAACGGTTGGTGTTCAAAGGAGAAATGACTTTGAAGAAGCTAGCAAATTCTAGTGCTTCATATCCAGAAATAGTATTGGCATTGAGCGATACCTCGACTTTTTGTTTTAAAATGGGATACTTGTCCAAATCTAACTGTAAGCACGGAAGCTTGTTCTTGTCGTTCAAGTTGTTGCACAAATAGTCAACTAGCAAAGTCACGTACGTATTCATTTGATACTTCTCGGCCACTTGCACGAGAGAAGCGATTTCTTCATCTTCGGCAACAACTTTGCACGAATACAATGATTCAATCAACCTCAGCAACAAGATCTCCTCTTGTTGATCAGCGTTTACTACATCTTCGGTCATGGAAACCAAGTAGCTACATTCTGATGAAAGAACAAGTTTGTGTAAATGTATTGATGTACCAGACACAAACGTAAGAACACAATCTGACGTGTTCGAATTATTGTACTGCTGGCGCAGCATAGAGCCTTTTCCTTTCAGTAGCTGATCACACTTGACGTTTGTAGGGACTGTCTTTCTGGATTGATACTGTGAATTAGCAGTAGGTGCTTTTGAAAGCTCAAAACTATATCTGGCTCTATTTTCTACGTCATGGTCAACCCATTGCGATACTGCAAAAATAACAGCGTCAGAAGAACAATAAGGAGACAACTTGAACAGCTGCTCTTTGAATTTTTCAAAGTTATGGTTGAGAATTCCGACTACTCCGTGATAAAGAATAGCTTCAAAAGTGGTGTTGATTTGGCCAAATGGGTGCGGAGTCAAAAAGCGCGTGGTTGCTTTTTCTATTGAAGGATGTTTTTCTTTCAAGCTAAGAGATTGAAGAACGTTATACTCGTTCATGTTCTTGGCTAAGAAGTCGACGAGTAGTTCCTCCCATTCAGTCAACAAAAGCATGTCAGCCTTTCCGATGAGTGGAACAATATCATATGGTGAACATATTTCTAGTGTGTTGCAGTACAAAGCGCGGAGAAGGCTGATGACAAGTTCTTCTTCGTCCGGTTCCTCGTATAAAGGAATTGTACGCGTTTCAGTTTCTTTCATTCCACTTGAAAATAGAGCACGAAATTTTTCGCTGTGCGCCGAAAGAATAAATTCATGTACATGAAGTACTCTACCAGATGTGGTAAAAATTATTTTGTAGTCGGCAGATTCTTCTACATTGAAAAGTGGTTCAATGGAGGACGATCTTGTTATGATTGCTATAAAATTTAGTAGCACGTAAAGGAACTACATACGCATAGTGTGAGACCGTTTCTTTTTGCTTTTGTTGTTTCACAACCTCTGACAGAAAGTTGACGTGCCCTTCTGATTCCAGTCTTTGAGTTACAATAAGTATCTTTTACTGTAGTACCATGGTTACTCTTGCGTATTGAACATAGTTTGGTTGTTCTTTCACTTTCTTGCCAGTATGATCAAAAAAGATAACAACATTATTACATCCAGTTACAATGTACTTGTTCGTCGCTGCAATGTTCACAGAATACTTGTTTTCTTCACAAATTGTGATACTATCTTCGCCTCTCTCGTTTACAGAGTGGACAGCACCTGAACTTCCACAATAGAGGATTCTCCCACTGTCCAATGGCACAAAATTCCAAATAGTCGAATAGATGGCGATTTGTCTTGTTCTGTTTAGTGTTTTCAAGTCATAGAAAACTAAATTTTGTTCATCTCCGCCTGTAAGTAATGTGTTGTCGTCTATTTGTAGCATTGCGCGAACGTAACCAGATCCTAGTATTCGCGCTTTTGGTCCAGTACTTTGTATCTCTTGATTGACGACTTGTAAGAGATGTACAGTATAAGTAAATGACGATAGTGCGAGTCTTCCGTCTCTTAATTGTATGACTTTTCGAATGTTCCCATTGTCTGGGAATTTGTGAGTACACGTTGGTCCGTTTTTGTCGTGCAGGTTCCACAGCCGTAGGTTACCTTCATCTCCTCCACATACTAGTAATCCGTTTCGTAGTTGTGCCATTGTCCAGATACTACGATTGTCGTTGCGTAGTTCTGCTACAATTTTTAAAGTGTGGTCATTAACAATTATTACAAGACCATTGCTGAAACCTATCGCGATTCTTCCGTCTTGTAGTTGTGTAGAACAGTATACTTCATCGTATTTTGCGCGATCGTTGAGTTGTACTTGTTGGAGTAACTCTAATTCGTTACTCCAAATGTGTAGTATATCTAAACCACCAGTGAGAATTCTACATGGCTTTTTTAGCCGAAATTTGTTCTTCAACAGAGCAGCGAGTGGTTGCACGGAGTCAAGTGACGTGAACGTGACATCTTCGAACGTTTGCATTTTTTTTTGTCTTACAAAGAAGCGCAGTACAGCCAACGTACAGGAATACCAATCTCTACACAAAATGTGAAGATAAAACTTAATGCATTGAGATTGCGAATAGATTGCCGACTCACAAGTCGACAATGGTTTAATGTGACAATCGTACACCATTACACTATGTAAGCTCAAACGTGGAGTTTCCATGTTCAATAGCCATCATCAATCGCTTTTTCATTTCCGATAACGTTGTGTATGGTGGCAACCGCAACAAATTCATACATGTCGCACTCGTTGGTAATCTTTCTCTTCCATCTTCACTCTTCCTTATACACACCGGTGGATTCATGGCTTTGAAACCAAGTAAAGGAGGTCTACTACTACTAGTAATAAATTTCAATAAATTCTTTCTTTGTTGTGTAGTCATTTCCGCTACGACCGACCAAAAATATCGTATCGTAGGATGATCGTGACCATATCCACTATAGGTAACATGTCTCTTCATATCTTCAACATCAAAGGCTTGTTCATCTCCACATATCAACACAAACAGCTCCGATTCATCAAACATTTGTAACCATTGCCGAGGAATGATTTGTTGTAGTCCAATCTTGAACGCCTCACTTTGGAACTTTATTTGTGCGTTCAATCGGTAATGTGCAACTCGGTAAATGTACTGTAATTTGTTCTTGTTTGTAACGGCAATATTCTTTCCATTTTTCACAAGTTCCCTCTCTACACTTGCTCCAAATTCATCATCAGTAATGGTAAAGTTTAGTGATAAATCTTCTGCGTCACCCTCGTAATGTTTCAAGAACATTAAATTCTTGTGCAACTCTGGATCCAAACTTGGTAAATCATTCACAAAATTATCAGATCCTAGTAACTTGCTCAAAAAGAATCGTGCGAATGGAATATCGACAAGAATCTTCTCATAAATGGCTTTTCCTAAAATCTTTCCTAAAAATTCAAATCGTGATAAATGGTTCTCTCCTGCAACTACGGCACTACTTGGGTTTGGATAAATCTTGTTATTGATTGTAAAATTGAAAAGCCCATATTGCGCTCCAAATGCTGTTTTCGACAGTTCGATCAAAAACTCTTTGAACACTCCTTGTCCGATACCTGCTTCTTGTAGTCCTTGATTATTGATAAATTGTACCAAAATGTTTTGTTTCAATTGTGAACCAAGACCGTGTAGATGCGCGAATCCATCTTCGAAAATGTATTCGCGACGAACGTTGACCGGTGGTATGTAACTTTGTAGTGTTTCCTTATCTGAATCTACAAAATGTTGGAATATCTTGACACGTGTTTCGAATGGTATGACAAATGGAATATTCTTTAGTATTTGCCAAACACGATCGCGTTCGTCTGTTGTGTTCGTATGTGATGTTGGAATCATACTATCGCGTAACGATATGAATCTTTGCATTTGTATGCTTTGTCTTGGTGCGTTTTCTTGTTCTTCCATATCTGTATCATCCTCTTCGTCCATTTCAATAAACTCTTTTCCTGAATATTTTGAAAAATCCAACGATGCAGTATTGCTAATGATAAAATGGTTCGTTGGACAGAATCGTCTTCTAGAATCGCGTTGTCTTAATTTTGCGACAGTTGATGCCATTTCTTCTTTAAGTTCCCAAGCTTGATTGCCATTCCAATACAACCTGAAAACACAATCTTTTAACGTTCCAGAAATATTAACATTTTCTTTTAACGAGAATGGTTTCTCTCGTGTGAAAAATTCATCATCGTCCATCACGTCAAGTAGATCATTGTAACACTTGCAAAACACTGTTACCATTTCGACATAGATTCCAGTAACATCATATTTCCAAGTTTCGATCTTGTCGAGTGTTTCCCAAAGGTATGGTAGGAACGTCGAGTTGCTTAGTGTACTCAATAATTCTGATTTTCTATTGCTATCGGTGGCCAATAGGAATTGTACAATTTTGCAAAAACTTGATAGCAATTCAAATGATGCGTTTGATGTCGCGTTTCCATTTCCAAAAGGATTCCCGAATGAAGAACCAAATGGATTCGATCCAAAACCAGATCCAAATGACTGTACAGGTTGTGGTTTCTCTAATTTGTTAATATACGCCAATAGTCCAGTTGTATGTCTTTTTCCAAAGGCTATTTCTAATTGTTTGCTCAATTCGACTGATACTTTTTCGTAGTTATCTCCTGGTTCCTCTTCATCTGCCATCATCATTATTCCGTATTTGTGTTTTGCCAAGTAATCAGGATTGGTAATTCTTAACAGTGTCGCGAGGATTTGCATGTACTTGCTTGGTAAAACTTGATCTTCATGAAGGTATTTGTGGGCTATGGATAGGATGTTTGCCAATAAATAAACGTGGGAAGGGATAGTAGCAGAAAATCGAAAATCTAGTTTCTTGATAGGTTGTGGAAGATTGTTCTCATTAGTCCAATGAACTGCGCATCCATTGATGATCGAGCGAGTAACGTGTGGATTGATAATACTTTTTGCTAATGGTGTTTTGACCAGTAACGTATCCACGACAGTAGGAAGCGTTAAAACTTGTACTGCGAACGCATTCCCAACGAATTCGTTATACTGTTGCGTCGCGCTTTCATGCGGAAGAATCAAACTTGCTACTGATAATAGTGCAGTTAATGATATTGGTAACTCTTTTGGAAGTTCTGTTGCGAGTAGGGCGATAAAGATTGTTCGTAGTAGGCGGAAAAACGGTATCGCGATATGTTTGGCGACATGGTCAAAATCGTTTCTTGTCACGTATCGATTTGTGTTCAAAAACGTGCTCAGTAGTGTTACCAAATTAACAAAATGTTTGTTCTCTTTTGCAAGTAGCGTGGATACTTGATCTGATTTTTCTGCCCTAAAAATAGTTAATATATTTGAGTTTGTCATACTGTTTGGTTAAATAGTGTATTGCAGATTCAAATAGTTTCATTGTTTGATATGTGTTTGCGTATACTTTTGATTTTGATTTGATGTTGCTCATGTATCCACCTTGACCAGTTGACATGGATAGTAAATGCGATACAATTAACAAACGAGGGTCATCAACTCCACTTCGAAAGAAGAACACTAATTTGCGGACTATTTTTCTGTGAAAATCGATTGAAGCTATATTAGTTAGTAAAACAATTTCACATTCATACTCTTTACAGTCTGTGAGCGAAGCATGGTATCAAATTCAGCTCGTTGCGCATTTTGTACTTTTCGTTTTTGCAGGTATCGTCTCGTTAGATTCTGATGAAGAATTAGTACAAATTGGGTAGTGTGTATACTTGAATTTTGTGAATGGCTGCAGTTTGTTCTTTGATCTGTTTAGATTGCTCGCGCTCTTTGCGGGCTTCTTTCAGTAGCTCTTCTCTGTCTTTATCTCGGGAACTACCACGAAAACTAATGCTTTTTCCAGAGCCGCCAAGCCATGTGTCGTTCATGTGTCTTACGCAAATTTGTTTGAAGTTAGTAGTTGACTCGGAAATCGATACGTTACAATCTTTGTGTTTCATATTACTTCATTATTCTGGAGTTTTGCTGAGAATACTTAGCTTTTAAGATCCCTAAGTCTTTTCAAGAACGGTTCAGAATATGCTAAGCAGACTCGCCAATTTCGTTCTAAACTTCTTCAGATCTTATTTCGTGACGAGTAATTCGCCAGGTGCAGCACGAGTCGCGCAACGATGAATAAAAGAGATAGACCTGTTTCCAATACAGGAACACTGAAACTGTGAGAGGCACAACCTATATAAGGAGAACGGTTTGCAACCTCTGCAACTTTTAATAATAGCTCAGCGACTCTTTTATTTTGAGTCACAATTTTTCAAACAAGTGCGTCATTGGTGTACACAAGTACAATGAGTAGGGATCTCAGTCTCGCTGATATTACGAACGACGAAGACGTTGAAAATAATTACAGTCCAGATGTTGTACCAGATTGTTTGAATCCATACTCAGATAAAGTATGGGAGCCTCGGATACCAACACTGATAAAACAAACAAGTGACCCAGAAGTGAAACATTCGATGTATTCACCACGGACGAGGGCAAAAAATCACATGAAGCATAAAAAAATTTTGTCGATTGAGGTTAGCCAAAGTGGATCGGTTTTATAAGAAATACAGAACTAAGAGTACAAATGTAAATGAAATGTGAATATAGATGATCAGTGTACATAAACAAAGCTGTTGCTTGTAATTATCTGTTTCTTTTCTAGCTGTAACCGAATACCGAATCTGGCACCCCCTTGCAGTCAGTTCTTCGAATCGTATTTTTAGCTAACACAAGCATGCTTGCCTTACGCAACACAGTGGACTTGAAGAGTATATATCGTTCCTCTTCACAGGGACTGGTAACAGCTTCCGCAACCTTCTTTGTGATACTGTTTATAGTCGGTGTCGCATTCACCTTCAAAATTTTTCAAACGAAAGAATATGAACAAACCCTTTACATTTTAAATCTAATCACATGTATATCCGCCACAGCTGTTATAGCTGTTGCACTACTAAGTGTGATGGAGAGATTTTCCAAAAGTACTAAACAATACCTGACTATCGCATTCGGTAAGTTGTACATGTTACTTAACTATTAGCCGCACTAGTAAGCACGTATATTCCAGTGGCAGCACTTTTCAACATAGTTATTATGTACTATCCTCATAGCGAGGCTACTGCCATACCAGCGCTTTTACTGAACATTACATTCTTCTTTACCATGAACGCCATGGCACTGATTCGACTAAGATCTTTGAATTTAACAAGTGGGAAGCGCCAACAGCTACTTAAAGAAGTGGAGCTTCAGACAGCAGCTTTTTCTGGACCATAGTTTACTGTAGATTGAAATAATAATTTTTATATTTTTTTTAAGCATTCAACACGTGTAACAGTGCATCGTTCTTTGCTTCAACAGCTAACTGAAGCGCTGTTTTGCCTTCGTTATCCAGTAAAGACGCATCAGCTCCTTTTTCGAGCAACATTGTTGCAATTGCAGCGTCATTCTCTGAAAAATCTTCATCTGCAGCAAGCAGATGCAACGCAGAGTTACCTTCGTTATCTAACTGGTTAACGTTTGCGTTATGTTGTAGAAACAAAGTCACCCATCGAATGTCGGCTTTCAAATTTACAACTGCCCAGTGAAGAGAAGTTCCGCTACGACCATCGTCAATCTTTGTCACTAC